>Ga0326597_10002218_pt1 | contig 29300 bp, 22 predicted proteins | sample RVTome_12_FD_203789 | JGI IMG/M metagenome (GOLD analysis project Ga0326597, IMG submission 203789) | Soil microbial communities from uranium-contaminated site in the Upper Colorado River Basin, Wyoming, United States - RVT100D185 | ecosystem: Environmental > Terrestrial > Soil > Contaminated >... | reverse complement strand
GGTGAGAACCCCGGAATGCCACCCCACAAGTGGACCGACGACGCGTTGACATCTGTTGCGTTTGGGCACGAGGTCGCCGTGACGCCTCTGCAGATGGTGGCTTCGGTGAGCGCGATCGCCAACGGCGGGCGTCTCATGGAACCGCGTGTTGTTCGAGCGCTCCACGGCGAAGACGGAAGGACTTCGATCGGGTCGAAGATGGTGCGGCGCGTCGTTAGTCCGGGCACGGCGACCTCGCTCACGAGGGTGCTCGAAGAGGTCGTGGAGCGCGGGACAGCGACCGGAGCCAGAATCCGTGGGTTCAGAGTTGCCGGAAAGACCGGCACGGCCCGCAAGATCGTCGACGGTCGGTACTCCCGGACCGATTACAACGCGTCCTTCGTTGGCTTCGTACCATCAAGAGAGCCAGTGGCCACGATCATCGTCATGATCGATTCACCGAGGACCTCGATCTACGGCGGCTCGGTGGCTGCCCCGGTCTTCAAGCGTATCGCCGAGGCGACCCTTCGCTACTTGGGCGTGCCGCCGACGGTGCTTCCGTCGCCATCCGCGTTGATCGCGGTCGACCGGCACGAAGCGCCTGAACGCCAGCCTCCCGTCGTGCAGGCTCAGGCGTTTCCGGTTGCACATCGGCCGAACGGTGCCCCCTCGGACATCCTGCCAGATCTGACGGGGTTGAGCGCTCGGGAGGCGATGCGCGCGCTGTTCGAGCTGGGCTTGACGCCGCGAATGACCGGTAACGGGTTCGTGACGTCGCAAGATCCCGAACCCGGAGCGCCGATTCACGAAGGTGCTCTGGTGGAAGTGGCGCTCGAGCGTTGGGTTGGACGGACGGCGAGGGGTGTGGCGCAGCCATGAAATGGGCTCGGCTCCACGCGGCGCTGCGGTCCCGCGGATTGATTCGCGGTCAGGAGGATAACGCGTTCGAGCACCTCGATATTGTCGGGGTCGCCTACGATTCGCGCCGCGTTGAACCTGGGCAGGTGTTTGTGGCTCTTCGAGGGCTCCGGGTCGACGGACTCGAATTCGTCGGTGAGGCGGTCGACCGAGGAGCGGTGGCCGTCGTTGCCGAACGGCCTGCACCCACGAGCGTCGTGGTCCCCTGGGTGATCGTCGAGAACGCGCGTACCGCCCTCGCGGTCTTGGCCTCGACCATCAACGAGGAACCCAGCCGTCGGATGCAGCTCGTTGGCGTCACCGGCACCAACGGCAAGACGACGGTTGCCTTTCTCGTGGCCTCCATCTTCGAGGCGGCTGGCGTGCGTTGCGGTGTGTTGGGGACCGTTGGCCATCGTATCGGAGAGGACACGCGGCCGGCGTCGCACACAACTCCCGAAGCCCCTGATGTCGAAGCGCTGTTGCGGTCGATGGTCGAAGGCGGTTGTCGAGCGTGTGTGATGGAGGTGTCCTCACACGCGTTGGCCCTTGACCGAGTCAGTGAGCTGGTGTTCGCGGCCGGGGTCTTCACTAACCTGACGCGCGACCACCTAGACTTTCACGGTGACATGGAAGCCTACTTCCGGTCCAAGCGGCGCCTGTTCGAGCTTCTGCCCTCTGACGCGCCGAGCCTGATCAATGTGGACGATCCTCGAGGTGTTGCACTGACGGAGACGGCCGCGCGTCCTGTCACGTACGCCATCGATAGCCCGGCCGACATCACGCCAGGCCCCCTCTCCTTTTCTCTAGAAGGGCTTACGTTCGACGTGCGAACGCCCAGGGGCAGTGTCCAGATACGGTCACGTTTGGTGGGCCGCCCCAACGTTTACAACATCCTGGCGGCTGTCTCGACCGCCACCGCACTGGGCATAAATTTCGACGCGATCGAACGGGGAATCGAGTCATTGAAGGGCGTGCCAGGACGATTCGAGCTGGTGTCGGCGGCGCATGAGGAGGTCACGGTGGTCGTGGACTATGCGCACACCGATGACGCATTGCGGAACCTGCTGGAAACCGCTCGGCCTCTGGCGCGCAGTCGATTGATCACGGTGTTTGGATGCGGGGGTGACCGGGACCGCGCCAAGCGGCCGCTCATGGGCGCGGTGGCCGGGCGGTTGAGCGACGTCGTCCTGATCACGTCCGACAACCCGCGTACTGAAGATCCGGAGCGAATCATCCAGGAAATTCGGCGTGGAATCACCCCAGACACCGTTCATGCCAGCCAACACCTCGTGCTCACGATCGCCGATCGCCGAGCTGCGATTGTCAGAGCCATCGAGCTAGCTCGGCCCGGGGACTTCGTGCTGATCGCGGGCAAAGGGCATGAGAACTTTCAGGTCATCGGCGATCAGGCGCTGCCGTTTGACGACGTCGTCGTGGCTCGCGAGGCACTCAGCCGTCGTCGTAGTAACTCCGGTGTGGTCTAGAGACGATGCTCTTTCATCTCCTGTATCCGCTCCGCACCGAATTGTCGGTGCTGAACGTGACGCAGTACATCACCTTTCGCACCGCTGCTGCGACCTTGTCGGCGCTGGCCTTCAGTTTCGTTCTGGGTCCATGGATGATTCGTACACTTCGCGCGTTCCAAGTGGGTCAGGTCATTCGGCTCGAAGGGCCGTCCAGTCACCGCGCGAAGGCTGGCACACCGACGATGGGCGGCCTCCTCATCTTGGTCTCAGCGATCGTGCCGACACTGCTGTGGGCGAACCTCACAAACGCGTACGTCTGGATCGCCGTCGGAACGACGTCCGCGTTCGGCGGTATCGGCTTTGTCGACGACTATCTCAAGCTCATCCGCCGCGATCACCACGGTCTACGGCCGCGCTACAAGCTGGGCTGTCAGGTTCTCGTCGCTTCGGCGGTCGGGCTAGTCTTGTTGCTGCTCGCAGAACAGGGTGGCTACAACACGAGACTGATCTTTCCTTTCTTCAAGAACATCATTCCAGACCTTGGCTGGATGTATCTGCCGTTTACCGTGTTTGTGCTCGTTGCCTGGTCAAATGCCGTGAACCTCACCGACGGGCTCGATGGTCTGGCGATCAGTACGTTTGCGATTGCCGTGGCGACGTTGACCGCTCTCGCCTACGTGACGGGTCACCGAGTGTTTGCCGAGTATCTATTGCTTGTGCGGTTCGCAGAATCGGCAGAGCTGACCGTGTTTTGCGGGGCGCTCGTGGGAGCGTCGCTTGGATTTCTCTGGTACAACACCTATCCAGCCGAAATCTTCATGGGCGACGTCGGGTCTCTGGCGTTGGGCGCATCGCTGGGGACCGTCGCGACACTCATCAAACAAGAGTTGCTGCTCGCTATCGTCGGCGGGGTGTTCGTGCTCGAGGCGCTGTCAGTCGTGATTCAGGTCGGTTCCTTCAAGATGACTGGCCGCCGTGTGTTTCGGATGGCACCGCTCCATCACCACTTCGAGTTGGTTGGATGGAGCGAGCCGAAGGTGATCAGCCGATTCGTGATCGTGGCGATTATCTTCGCATTGTTCAGCTTGACCACCCTGAAGCTTCGATGACGGACGCGAAAGAATCGGTCGCTGCGCAAGATGCGGTCGGGGAGAGATGTTGGGTTTCGATGTGACTGGCATGCGCGTCACCGTGGCCGGGGCGGCCCGCAGCGGCATCGCAGCCGCAGAGCTGTTGGCAGGTCGAGGGGCGGACGTGACGCTTTCCGACATCCGTCCGCAGGTTCCAGAGGCGGAACCCTTGAAGGCCATGGGTGTCACCATCGAAACCGGTGGACATCGGGTGGGCACCTTCACGCGTACCGACCTTGTCGTTCTGAGTCCGGGAGTGCCGTCAGGCCAGCCAATGGTGGCGGCGGCACGCGCGGCCGGAGTGATGGTGATCGGTGAACTGGAGCTCGCAACCCGCTGGCTGGTGGGCCGCGTGATCGCGATTACCGGCACCAAGGGGAAGTCAACGACGACCGCCCTCACGGGCCGGATGTTGGAAGCTTCCGGATTCAGGGTGACTGTGGGGGGGAATATCGGAGCCCCCTTGTCGGCGCAGGTGCCAATGTCCACCCCTGACACACTGCACGTCGTCGAGGCGAGCAGCTTCCAGCTGGAGCTTATCGACTCGTTTCGTCCGTGGGTTGCTGTGATGTTGAATCTTTCGCCGGACCATCTCGATCGACACGCAACCATGGCCGAGTACACGTCGGCAAAGATGCGGATCTTCGAGAACCAGGCTGCCGGGGATTGGGCTGTCATCAATGCTGATGATCCGGCGGTTCTTGAGGCCGCACGACAAGGTCGCGCCACCCGCTGGTTGTTCGGTCGACGAATGCCTCCAGCCGAAGGCACGGCGGTTGACGGTGGATGGATTGTCGATCGGCATCAAGGCGGTGTGAGGCGCTTGGTGCCAGTCGCGGCGATCCACCTGCTCGGTTCTCATCTCGTCGAAGACGTCCTGGCGGCGGTTGCCGTGGGAACCATTGCCGGCGTCAGGCCTGAGGCGATGAGGGAGGCTGTCGAGAACTTCAGAGGTCTCGAGCACGCGATGGAACTGGTGTGCGATCTAGACGGTGTCCGATTCGTCAACGATTCCAAGGCGACCAATGTGGAGGCCGCGCTTCGTGCCGTCCAGAGCTTCGAATGCCCTGTCATTCTGATCATGGGGGGGCGATTCAAGGGCGGCGACCTGCGCCTCCTGCGCGCACCGCTGAGGACGCGCGCCCGGGCCGTCGTTTCGATCGGTGAGTCTCAAGCGCTCGTGCGCGAGGCGCTGGCCGGGGCCGTCGAGATCCATGACGCAGCGTCGCTTGGGGACGCCGTCACCAAGGCTTTTGCGCTGGCTCGGCCAGAAGGCGTGGTGCTGCTGGCGCCAGCCTGTAGCAGCTTCGATATGTTCCAGGATTACGCGGATCGCGGCCAACGCTTCAAACAGGAGGTCATGCGGCTCGCCGTCGCCGACGGCGGGAAGGCCGGATCGGAGAGAGAGTGAAACACGGTCGGGCCCATCGGGCCGGCCGTCGAGAATTGCGAGCGGTGAGCAGTCGTCAGTCGGTCTTGCGGCGAAGGACTGGCTGCTGGGAACGCAGGCTGCCCCGGTCTGTGAAGCTGGTGCCTCCGTCCGAGGTCGACTGGCGACTGCTGACCGCTCACACCTTGTCGGTTGATACGTAGCTGAGCTTTATAGACGGAAATGGCCCGCAAACTCAAGTCCGATCGAATTCTGTTCCTGGCTACGACGATGCTGGTGGCCTTGAGCCTCGTCATGGTCTATAGCTCGTCCGCCGCGGTGGCCCTTCAGCGGTACGATCAGGCGAACTTCTATCTCATCAGACAGGCGAGTTGGTCTCTCATCGGCCTGGGTTTGCTAGCCGTCGTCATGCGCGTTGACTATCGTGTCTACCGCCAGCCGCCTGTTGTCTGGTGCTGTCTGATTCTTGTCGCCCTGGCTCTGGCGGGGGTTCTCTTTAGTGAGCCTGTCAACAATGCGCGCCGCTGGTACAGATTCTGGGGCCTTAGTTTCCAGCCCTCCGAGCCGGCGAAGCTCCTTGTCATCATGTTCAGCGCTGCCTTGCTGGAGCGTAGGATGCATCGCATCAACGACGTGAGCTACTCGCTGACGCCGATCGGCGTCGTTGTCGGGGGACTGGTTGGCTTGGTGCTGCTCCAGCCGGACTTTGGCACGGCCATGTCCATCGCGCTGATCTGCGGCGTCATGGTGTTCGCGGCAGGTGTCAACTATTCCTATATCGCGGGCGCCACCATGACGGCGCTGCCGGTGATCGTCGCCCTCATCATGAGCAGTGACTACCGTCAGCGGCGTGTCCTGACGTTTCTCGATCCCTGGCAGGACCCGCTCGGCGACGGCTTCCAGATCATCCAGTCGCTGATCGCGGTCGGTACCGGGGGCGTTTCTGGCCGCGGTCTGATGAATGGAATGCAAAAGCTCTTCTACCTGCCTGAGGCCCACACGGATTTCATATATGCCGTCATCTCAGAGGAATTCGGGCTGATTGGGGCGACGCTGGTCCTGGTGTGCTTCGGGCTCATCACGTGGCGTGGGATCCGGATTGCGCTTGGATCGCCGGATGCCTTCGGCGCGCTCCTTGCGATTGGGCTGACGACCATGATCGTGGTCCAGGCGCTCGTCAACGTCAGTGTCGTTCTCGGGCTGATGCCGACAAAGGGGCTCCCGCTGCCCTTCATCAGCGCCGGCGGGTCGTCGCTTCTCGTGAACCTCGTGGGTATGGGCGTGCTGCTCAACGTGTCGCAGCACGCCGCACCGGAAGTATGAGCATTGAAGACAGGGCCACCGGAACCAGGTCTCAGCACCAATGCCGTCCAGCTGCGGGTGGTGGTCGCTGGTGGCGGGACCGGCGGTCATCTGTATCCAGGAGTCGCTGTGGCACGTGAGCTGATGTCGCGCCGACCGGACGCGCTGGTGACGTTTGCCGGAACGGCGCGCGGCATCGAGGCAAAGGTGATCCCCAGTGAAGGGTTCCCACTCGACGTGATTCGTAGTGGTGGGCTCAAGGGCAAGTCGCTGCGGGACCGTGCCCGCGGCGCGGCGCTCGTGCCGCTGGGGCTGCTGGATGCATGGCGACTTGTGTCTGCGCGACGACCCCACTTGGTGATCGGCGTCGGTGGTTACAGCTCGGGGCCGGTCGTGCTGGTGGCGGCTCTGCGCCAAGTGCCGACGATGCTGCTCGAACAGAACGCCGTGCCCGGACTAACCAATCGATTGCTGGCGCCATTCGTGCGAGCGGCCGCCGTGACGTTCGATTCGACGCGTGCGTTCTTTGGAGCGAAGGCGCTGGTGACCGGCAATCCAGTGCGGCCTGAGCTGTTGTCGGCGGTCACGACGCCGAAGCGGGGACCAGAGCGGGAAGCAGGAGTAGTCAAGGTCTTGGTCTTCGGCGGCTCCCAGGGCGCGCACGCCATCAACGTCGCCATGTCGGAGGCGGCGGCGGCGCTCGCCGCCAGCCAGCCGATGCTGCATGTGACTCACCAGACAGGTGAGCGCGACGTCGACATGGTGCGATCGGCCTACGCCAGGAGCGGTCTCTCGGCCGACGTGCACCCGTTTCTCTATGACATGGGCCGACGATTGGCTGAGGCGGACCTGCTCGTCTGCCGATCGGGCGCGACCACCTTGGCGGAGGTGACTGCGTCGGGGAAGGCTGCGATTCTCATCCCTCTGCCCGCGGCGACCGACGACCACCAACGCAGAAACGCCGAGTCACTCGCCTCGGTCGGCGCTGCTGAGGTTCTGTTACAGCGCGACTTGACCGGTCCAGAGCTGGCTCGACGGGTATGTGGACTCGTCAAAGACCCAGACGCCCGAGCACGAATGGCGGCGGCCGCCCGAACTCTTGCCAGACCAGAGGCGGCGCGCGTGATCGTGGACCGTGCGCTCGAGCTGACGGGGGCATGATTCAGACGTGCTGGGCAAGACGCGGCACGTGCATTTCGTCGGGATCGGCGGCATTGGAATGAGCGGTATCGCCGAATTGTTGGCCAATCTGGGGTATGTCGTGACTGGGTCGGACGAAAAACGATCAACTGTGACCGAGCGACTCTCGACGCTGGGGATTCTGGTCGAATATGGCCATCAGGCCGCCAACGTGGGAAACGCCGATGTCGTCGTATGTTCCTCAGCGGTGCGTCCGACAAACCCCGAGATCGTCCACGCGGCGATGCGGAAGATCCCTGTGATTCCACGGGCGGAGATGCTCGCGGAGCTGATGCGGCTTCGCTATGCTGTCGCGGTCGCCGGGTCACACGGCAAGACGACGACCACGTCGATGATCGCAGTCGCGCTGGAACGGGCGGGGCTTGATCCGACCGCCGTGATCGGTGGGCGTCTCAGCGCATTCGGCAGCAACGCCCGGTTGGGTCGGGGCGAGGTCATCGTTGCCGAGGCGGATGAAAGCGACAGGTCATTCCTGAAGCTGTTTCCCACGATTGCGGTGATCACGAACATCGACCGCGAACATATCGAGAACTACGGCAGCCTGAAGGCCCTCCAGGATGCGTTCGTCGACTTCGCGAACAAGGTTCCCTTCCACGGTGCCGTGGTGGCGTGCGTCGATGACGCGCCTCTTGCCGAGGTGCTGCCTCGGGTGACCCGCCGGGTCATTACTTACGGACTCGACGCTCGTCACGCGGACTTGACTGTCGCGGACGTCTCGATGGCGCCGCTGGGCTCCACTGCCACGGTGCTGGATCGAACCTGTGCTCGCGGGCTTCCTCATCGACATCGAAGCGGCGAGATGGCCACCGCCCTCGGAGAGATTCAGCTTCGAGTCCCCGGACGGCACAACCTGCAGAACGCCCTGGCCGCGGTCGCGGTTGGGTTGGAACTTGGTCTGTCGTTCGAGAGGGTTGCGGTCGGCCTTGAAGAGTTTCGTGGAGCCGAACGACGTTTCGAGGTCCGGGGCGAGCCGAATGGTGTTCTCGTCGTCGACGACTATGGTCACCATCCCACGGAGATCGCCGCCGTGATTGCCGCCGCTCAAACCTTCGGCCGGCGAATCATCGTGGCCTTTCAGCCCCACCGGTTCAGCCGGACCTCAATGCTGATGGATGCGTTCGGTCCCGCCCTGTCACAAGCCCATCGCGTCGTTCTGACCGATATCTACGGGGCAGGCGAGGACCCGCTCCCCGGCGTGACCATCGAAGCGCTTGCGGCCTCGATCGAGAGGACGTCATCCGTGTCGGTAGAGGTGGTGCCGCGGCTTGCCGATGTGGCGCCCGTACTCGCTGACATCGCGCAGCCTGGGGACATCGTCATCACGCTGGGTGCCGGTTCGATTGCGACCGTGCCGGCGCAGCTGATTGGCTTACTTGCGCGTGGCGAACGAGGTGACACCGACACGAGGACGTTGCCATGACGCCGGTTGCTGCGCCGTCAGACAGACGCTTCCGGCGCGCGCGCCTCAAGCCCGCACGGCGCCGCGGCCGTCTGAAAGCTCTGATATGGCCCGCCATCAAGTATCCCGCGATTGGGATAGCGCTGATTTACGCGGGGTACCGCAGTGGAGACGCGATTCTTCAGCGACAGGCGCTGGACATCGACCACATCGTCGTGGACGGGAACGATCGTCTCTCAGCCGACGAGGTCATGGACACGCTCGACGGGATGCGTGGCGAGAACATCGTGTGGACGGATCTGTCGGCGTGGCGTCAGCGGCTGTTCGCGCACCCCTGGGTCCAGAACGCCTGGCTGCGTCGATCGCTGCCGTCGACTGTTCGCGTCTTCGTTTCTGAGCGAGCCCCGATGGCCCTCGGACGGAGTGACGGTGAGTTGTTTCTGATTGACGGGAGCGGGATCGTCATCGATCGGTACGGGCCGGCCTACTCCGACTTGGATCTGCCGATCGTCGACGGACTGCTGCCACAGGGGCCGGAGAAGCCGGCCGACGGAGCCCGCGTCAACCTGGCGGCTCGATTGATCGGGTCTCTCGAAAGCCGGCCTGACCTTCTTCAAAGACTTTCTCAAGTTGACGTCACTGATGCGCACAATGCAGTGGTCACGCTTACGGACGATCCGGCGGTGATCTACCTGGGTGAACAGCGGTTTCTCGAGCGCTTGCGACGTTATGTCGAGATCGGCGAGGCGCTGAAAGCACGGGAGCCGGAGATCGACTACGCGGACATGCGACTTGACGATCGCATCATCGTGCGACCGCCACCCGAGGGTCGCCGGCCCGTACGGCCGGCATCTCGAGCGCCGGCGGTCAACAGACTGAACGTACCCTAGAGGACGGACGCGGAGGGCCAGTGGCGCGGAGAGAACGGTATGTCGTGGGTCTCGATGTAGGGACGTCAAAGGTGACGGCGGTCGTGGGCGAGATCCTCGAAGACGGCGCAATCGACGTCGTTGGTCTCGGGGTTGCCGAGTCACACGGTATCCGTCGTGGTGTGGTGGTCAACGTGGAGGCGGCGGTCGATTCGATCAGGCGAGCGATCGAGGAGGCAGAGTTGATGGCCGGCGTCGAGGTGGATTCCGTCCACCTCGCTCTTTCGGGGCCGCACGTGAAGGCTTTCAACAGCCGGGGCGTCATCGCTGTTGCCGGCAAGCACCGCGAAATCACTCGAGAGGACGTGCGGCGCGCAATCGACGCAGCAAAGGCCGTGTCACTCCCGACCGGCCGAGAGATCCTGCACGTGCTTCCGCAAGACTTCGTGGTCGACGAACAGGATGGCATCGGCGCACCTGTTGGAATGACCGGAGCTCGGCTCGAGGTCAACGTTCACATCATTACTGGCAGCCAGGGCTCGACTCAAAATATCGTCGCCTGTGTCAACCGGGCGGGCGTCAATGTCGCGGAGACGGTCGTTGAACAGCTTGCCGCGAGTGAGTCCGTGCTGACCGACGACGAGAAGGAGCTCGGCGTTGGGCTCGTCGATATCGGCGGTGGCACGACCGACATCGCGATCTACGAGCGGGGCAGCCTGTGGCACACCGCCGTCATTGGTGTCGGAGGCGATCACTTCACGAACGACATTGCGGTCGGACTCCGGACGCCTGTTCCCGATGCTGAAAAGATCAAACGAAAGTGTGGGTGTGCCTTGTCCGGCCTGGTCGACGAGGACCAGTCGATGGAGGTGGCGAGCGTAGGCGGCCGGAAGCCTCGAATCATGGCTCGTCGCATCCTGTCTGAAATCCTGCAGCCCCGGGCCGAAGAGATCTTTCACGTCGTGTGGGACGAGATCCGTCGGGCCGGGTACGAGAAGAGCCTGAACTCGGGGATCGTGCTGACTGGCGGCGGAGCCATCCTCGACGGCATGCCCGAAATCGCCGAACAGATCTTTGATCTACCCATACGCCGAGGGTGCCCGACTGGCGTCGGTGGTTTGTCAGACCACGTGAATAGTCCAACCTTCGCCACTGGTGTTGGACTCGTGCTGTACGGATGCCGCAATCGAGTCGGGGATACCGGCCGCGCTCCGGTCGGCGCCGGTGCTCTCGTGCGTGCGGCCGGTCGACTGCGGAACTTGTTTCACGAGTTTTTCTAGACCGCGGGTCCTTGGACCCGCGCAGCAGGCGGTATGACCGCTGGACCTGAGGAGCGACGAATGGCCGACTTTCAGAGCAATTTCGATTCGCGCGAGGCTCCCGATCTCTCGCGGCTTCGGCTCACACTCGAGGACGACAGATACGCGGGAGCCCGGATCAAGGTGATTGGCGTCGGAGGCGGTGGCGGCAACGCCGTGAATCGAATGATACGAGCCGGTCTTGATGGCGTTGAGTTCATCGTCGCCAACACCGATTTGCAGGCGCTCCAGCACAACGACGCGCAGGTCAAGCTCCAGCTGGGTGCGAAGCTGACAAAGGGGCTCGGGGCTGGTGCCGACCCGAACGTCGGGCACGCGGCAGCGCTCGAAGACACGGACGCGATCATCCAGGCCCTCGATGGGGCCGACATGATCTTTGTCACGACTGGCCTTGGCGGGGGGACCGGGACAGGAGCGGCTCCGATCATTGCGAGCCTCGCGGGCGAGTTGGGGGCCCTCACAGTTGCCGTGGTGACCAAGCCCTTCAAGTTTGAAGGGAGGGCGCGACAGGGCGTGGCGGATCGAGGGCTGGAGGCCTTGCGCGACTGCGTTGACACGATCATCACCATTCCGAACGAGCGGTTGCTCACGATCATCGATAGGTCCACACCGCTCACGGAGGCGTTCACGACAGCCGATGATGTGCTGAAGCAGGCGATTCAGGGGATCTCCGATCTCATCCTCGTGCCCGGGTTGATCAACCTCGACTTCGCGGACGTCAAGGCCATCATGTCCGAGATGGGACTGGCCATGATGGGGACCGGCACAGGCGAGGGCAGCGACCGGGCGGTGGAAGCCGCGCGGCGGGCCATTTCGAGTCCGCTCCTCGAGGGGACCTCGGTCACGGGGGCTCGAGGGGTCATTATCAACATCACTGGCGGACCGGACCTCGGACTGGCCGAGATCAGCGATGCGTCCACCATTGTTCAGGAGGCCGCGGACGAAAACGCCAATATCATCTTTGGCGCGGTGGTCGACCCGGCACTGGAGGGCAAGGTCAAGATCACGGTCATCGCGACTGGTTTCGGCCCCCAACGAGCCCAACGCTCAGTTGGCTCGGCGATTGAGACGCCGGTTGACATGCAGCCGTTTGCCGAACAAGCCAGGCTGCACGATGTGCCGAACCGCCCCTCGGCGCCGGTCGCAGTCGACCGGGTGGCGGCGTCTCGTTTGTCTCTTGCTCGCCGTTCCGCACTCGAGCTCCCTCTTTCGATCTCCTCGGGCGCGGGTGCCCAAGCCGACCTTGACACTCAGACGACCGAGGGATCCGACGTTGATGGGCCTCAGCAGTCAACGTTCGACGTGCCGGCCTTCTTGCGCCGTCAAGACGGATGACAGGGGTCGGTACCGGTCCGGATGGTAGACTAAGAAGATCCACGGCACTCTGGAACGCCGTCGTTTGAGCTGCAGATGCCGGACCGGTCCGCTGGAGGGACCGCAGGTCACACCGGGACGACCCCGGTGATCCAGGACCACCGGTTGGGCTTCACCGGCGATCCACCTGACAGACTGGCCCCGCAATGAGCTCCTGGGAACAGCGCGAGCGCGCACGAGAGATCCTTTCGAAAGAAATCGGCTATACCGTCAAGCCGCACGGCACTCGCCTGCGGGTCGCACTGGCTTTTCCGAACACCTACTGGGTCGGGATGTCCAATCTGGGATTCCAGACCGTCTACCGCCTCTTCAACGACTGCGCCGACATCGTCTGCGAACGCGTGTTTCTGCCGCCGAAGCAGGAGCTCGCCGAGCTGATCCGAACGCGAGCGCCGCTCATGACGCTCGAGTCACAGTCGTACGTGAGCGAATTCGACGTGCTCGCGTTTTCGGTGTCGTTCGAGTGGGATTACGTGAATGTTCTCACGATCCTCCGCCTTGCGGGCATTCCGAGATACGCGACCGAACGCGGGCCAAACCATCCGCTGATCGTGATTGGCGGCGCCGTGACGTTTGTCAATCCTGAGCCTCTTGCCCCGTTTGCCGATGTCGCTGCGGCTGGTGAAGGAGAGGTTCTCGTTCCGTCTCTCGAGCGCGCGCTCCGCAGGTCGACGGATCGTCAGGACGTGCTTCGCCTGCTGTCGACGGAGCGTGGGTTCTACATTCCATCGCTCTACGAGCCGACGTACGCCGCTGACGGGACATTGGCACGCATGACCGTCCGCCCCGGGGCCGACGCATCTCTGCCGGTGCAGAAGGCGGCCGTCAAGACCACGGACGCGCTCGACCCCCCGGCGACGAGTATTTTTACGCCCGACACCGAGTTCGGTTCGAGGTTCCTGGTCGAGGTCGTGCGCGGCTGCGCCAACCTCTGTCGCTTCTGCTGGGCCGGCTACAACTACTTGCCGGTCCGGCCGTTTCCCGCTGATCGCGTGCTGCAGCTGGCGGAGGCCGCTCGACCGTTCGCCGGGCGCGTGGGCCTCGTGTCGATTGCGTTGTGCGACCACCCGGACATCGAGCGAATCCTCGTGCGCCTGAAGGAGATGGGATACTCGATTAGCCCGGCCTCGTTGCGTCTTGACGATCTCACGGACTCCCTCGTCGGACTGCTCCGTGCCAGCGGAGAGCGTGGCATTACCATCGCCCCGGAAACAGGGTCGGATCGGCTTCGACGGGTTATCAACAAGACCGTCACCAACGACGAGATTCTCGATCGCGCCGACATGATTTTTCGGTGTGGTATAGAGAACCTGAAACTCTACTTCATGATCGGACTTCCAACGGAAACGGACGACGACCTGGTGGCCATCCGAGACCTGACGTTGCAGCTTCGTGAGCGTCTGCTGAAACACGCCAGGGGTCGGGGTCAGATCGGCCGCATTGTGGGAAGCGTCAATCCTCTCATCCCGAAGCCGGGGACCACATTTCAGTGGCTCCCGATGGAGGACCATTCGATCACCGAGAAAAAGATCAAACGGCTCCGCAGTCTCATGGCCGGTATCGACAACGTGTACTTCAACATCAAGTCTCAACGACATTCGTATTACCAGGCCCTGTTGTCGCTGGGCGACCGACGGGTCGCTCCTGCGATCGAGGTAGCCGAGCGCAATGGCCAGAACTGGCGGGCCGCCGTGGCGGAGGCCGGCATCGATGCCGATTTTTTCATCTTCCGTGACCGCAGTGGAGATGCCTCGCTTCCCTGGGACATCATCGACGGCGGCATGAAGAGGTCTTTTTTTGAGGCCGAGCTTGCCAAGTCGCTGAGAGAAGAGTGGACGCTGCCGCCCAAACGTCAGCAAGAGAACGTGAGTCTCCTGCCGGTGATTCAGTGAGCGACCGAGGCCGCCCGGTTACGAGGCCATGGCGGTTTGTTCCTCGTGCTCTTGATAGGCATCGAGAATGATCTCGCGCAGCTTGTGCTGACCGGTGGTGTCTGCCATTGGTCTGAGCAAGGCGTAGCTGCGTCGCTCGCCGTTGACGCTGTACTGCCGGGCCGGGAATGTCACATTCCTACCGTTGCCGCCGCGCCTCTCCCAGATCCCGAATCCGACCAGTTTAAGACCTTCGAGTGGACCTTCCGTGAAGTGCAGCTCGGCCTCGGCGAGCTTGCCGGGTGGATTTCCCTTGTCGTTGGACAGAATCTTGACGGTCATGTAGCACACTCCTTGCGCGTCTCCAGTCTTCAGCCAAGTGGGTTGAGCTCCCAGCTGGCGCGACGGTCTACGTGGCAAGGCGCGTGCCCGGTGGCTGTCGGAGATAGCGCCAGGGGAAGTTGTTCTTGGGTGGTCGTTTAGGGGCTGGCGAAGACGGAGGTCTGCGACAATGGCGAAATATCAGGGTGGGGCGGGAAACTTCGGTTTGCCTGGCTGCTAGCGGGCCATGAGAAGCACTTGCGCAAGGGCCAGTGTCTGCGAGTGGGTGATCGTGAGGAGGGTTTCCCCTCCGCCGATGGCGGCGAGACGTCTGGCTGCTCCGTCGTGGAAGACAAGCCGGGGAGGTCCGCCGTGGCGCACCACCTCGATTGTCTGCCAGAGGACTTCCTGCGAGTAGCCGGTACCGAGCGCCTTCATCGCGGCTTCCTTGGCGGCGAAGCGACCGGCGAAGTGCACGGCCGGCTCGCGTCGTCGCGTACAGTACTCAATTTCCCCTTCCGTAAACACCCGGCGCGTGAAACGATCACCATAGCGTTCAATGATTGACGCGACTCGGGGAATGTCCGTCGCGTCCATTCCGATGCCAATGATGTCAGACATAGATGCTCTACCCAAGCCTAACGACGCGTTCGTCTGGGTGCAAGCTGACGACGCGCCGATACTTGTGTGTCGCCCACTAGCGGCCTTCACTGCCCATCTGTTCACCACCCAACACTGGCCTCTCGGCTCGAATGCGCTTGATCCGGACGACGATACGCCGTGGGCCGCCGTGGCTCGCGCAGTTGGCGTCGACGCGTCTCAGTTGATTCGCGCCAGACAGGTTCACGGCTCACATGCCATCTCGGGCCCGTCTCAAGGATCGGAACGACCCTCTGCTGACATTATCGTCACCGCAGACCAGGACCAGGCGGCTGCGGTTCAGTCAGCGGACTGTGTGCCTGTGCTGATCGTCGATCGACGCCGTGGTGCGGTCGCTGCGGCGCACGCCGGCTGGCGTGGCCTTGCCGCGTACGTGCCGAATGCCGCCGTCGCAGCCCTTCGGCGCGAGCATGGAAGCGCGCCCGGCGATCTGTATGCCGCCATCGGTCCGGCTATCGGTTCGTGTTGTTACCAAGTTGGTCCGGATGTGCTGCAGGCGTTCGTGCATGGAGGCTTCGGAGCAGAGCGGCTCGCGAAGTACTTTCTTCCCGTGCCCACCCACTCGGACAACAATCCGTCTCTCCTCGCGCGCGAACCCCGCGTCGACCGGTGGTTCTTCGATACGTGGCGTGCGGCGCGGGAAGAGCTCGAAGACGCGGGGGTTCCAGCTGGGCAGATCTACACGGCCGAGCTTTGCACGGCCAGCCATCCCGGGGTGTTTTGTTCCTATCGACGGGACGGCCAGCGCGCCGGTCGCATGGCGGCGGCCATCAGATCGAGCCAGCTGCATCCATAGCGACGTTAGCCAGCCGGTCTGCGTGCTCATTGTCCTCGCGGGGCACATGCTCGAATCGGACCAGACCGATCTCCAGGCTCAGCCGCATGGCTTCGGCGTGGAGCGGTTGTAGACCTGGATTCTTCACTCGGTAGTTCCCCTGCATCTGTTGCACCAGGAGCAGCGAATCGGACCGCACGAGCACATCGCGGCGGTCGCGTGAGATCGCCCAGCTCAAGGCCGCCAGTAGACCGCGATATTCCGCGACGTTGTTCGTGGCAACGCCAATTGAGTCGCCGAATTCTTCGATCAACGAGCCGTCGCGTGTCTCAATACGCACGCCGTACCCCGCGGGTCCAGGATTCCCTCGTGAGCCGCCGTCGATGTACGCGACGATCGCAGCAGACGCCCCCTCAGGCTCGGTCACGAGCCGATCCCTAGAGGTGTCGATGGCGCGACTCATGGGGCCGGCGGCTGAGTGTGGCCGGCCGCGGTCTGCGATGGGGAAAAGTACAGGAAGCGCTGGCAGCTATCGCACTGAATCATCTTGGCGTTCTGCATCACGTCGTTGAAGACCTGAGGGCGAAGTCGAACGTGGCAAATGGTGCAGACGCCATCCTTGGCTTCGGCGACGGCGACGCCGTTCCGCCGGCTTGCCACCAACTCGAACATTTCGAGAACCCCGCCCTCGAGCGTGCCGATCAGCTCGTCCCGTTCGTGAGAAATCCGCTCGAGCGTCTCTCGCAGCGTGCTGTTGTGCTGGTCCAGGGTCCGACGATCGGCGTTCACCTTCTTCTCCACGTCGGTCAGCGCGGCTTCAGCTTGCTTTAGGTGATCGGACAGCTCGTCGGCTGCGAGCATCGCTTCAAGCACTTTGTCTTCGAGGCTCCTGACCTCCTTTTGAGCGAACTCGATCTCCTTCTGCACCGCCAGGTATTCGACGTTGGTCTTGACCGACATGAGCTGGTCACGGAACTTGGACAGCCTGCCCTGGTGAACGGCGACGTCCTTTTCAATCGCGCGTCGTGTCTCCATATTCTCGGAGAGGCGGGTATTGGCGACGTCAACCCGCTGCCTGGCGGCCGCCAGCCGGTCATCGAAGTCGCGTTGCCGCTCGGGTTCCTCGGCGAGGTGTCGACGAGCATCATCGGCGGTGGAATCGAGCTGCTGGAGAGCGATGAGGCGTTTGAGATCGGCATGCATATCAAAAAAAAAGGCCCCGCGTGGACGGGGCCTCTGACTGCGCGCACTGGCGCGCCGCAGTGTTGGTTGATTCCGTTCGCCTATCAAGGTGCATGCGTGCGTTACCTGCCACGTCAACGGACGCCGAGTGGTGGGCCCACCAGGATTCGAACCTGGAACGGACCGGTTATGAGCCGGTGGCTCTAACCGTTGAGCTATGGGCCCGTGCTGGTTGCTCGTGTCCCGAGTACGTAAGACGTTGACACCTTTCGGGCGGGGCATCCCGTCTGGCGGAGTTCACTCTTCGCTCGTCTCTTCCCGATATTCTCGCTCGTCGAACCCTGTCACCCGGGCGCCGCGCTCCGGAACGGCTGCTGTCAACCGTCGCACTCGGGACGCGAGCCTTGATACAGGCCATCAGCTGGCACGGCTCGCATTGTGCCACGCAAGGCCCGACAGACCAAGAAGCTGACGCTTCTACGGCGTTCGCCCCTCGAGAAAGGCCCGCAACTTGCGCGATCGAGACGGATGACGCAATTTCCGCAGCGCCTTTGCCTCGATTTGCCTAATGCGCTCGCGCGTAACCGCGAAGCTCTGGCCGACCTCCTCGAGCGTGTGCTCGCTCCCGTCGCCCACGCCGAATCGCATCTTGATGACCTTCTCCTCGCGCGGCGTCAGCGACTTGAGCACCGATTCGGTCTGCTCCTTTAGATTCAGGTTGATCACGGCTTCCGCCGGCGACACGACCTGCCGATCCTCGATGAAATCGCCAAGATGTGAGTCTTCCTCTTCTCCAATCGGCGTCTCGAGAGAGATTGGTTCCTGGGCGATCTTCAACACTTTTCGAACCTTGGACACAGGAATATCCATACGTTTGGCGATTTCTTCGGACGTGGGCTCGCGACCCAGTTCCTGCACCAATGCCCGCGATGTACGAATGAGCTTGTTGATCGTCTCGATCATGTGGACCGGAATTCGGATGGTCCTCGCCTGGTCGGCAATCGCCCGTGTAATTGCCTGCCGAATCCACCACGTCGCATAGGTCGAGAACTTGTAGCCTCTGCGGTATTCGAACTTGTCCACGGCCTTCATGAGGCCGATATTGCCCTCCTGGATGAGATCGAGGAACTGCAGGCCCCTGTTCGTGTACTTCTTCGCAATGGAGACAACCAGGCGCAAATTCGCCTCAACGAGCTCCTTCTTCGCCCGCTCCGCCTGGAACTCCCCACGCAGGATCGTGTCGAGCGTCTGCTTCAGCTCAGTTGGCTCCTGTTCGAGCGCTACCGTCATGGCCTTGAGCCGTGCCTTGTGCTCCTTGGTCTGTCGGAGAAGGCCCTTCCTGTCCTCCTCCCGGAGACGCTGTTTCTTGTTCTTGGGGTGCACGAGCCGGTCGAGCGTTTCGATCTCGCGCTGCACAGCCTTGACGCCTTCGACGGCGTGCTTCATTTCGTCGATCAACCGTCGCTTGACGATTTCGGTGAACTCGATGTCCCGGATGCGCTGTGACAGATGGACCCGTGCGCGCATGGCGGCAGACCGCACGCGACGATATTTCCGCTTGTCTCGCGTCGTGGTGCCCTTTGCCGTACCGGCGAGCTTCTGCTCCAGCTTTTCAGACGCCTCGCGGGCCTTGCGCACCGCGTCGATCTGACGTTGCACCTGACGCGAACGATCGGCGATCCGCTCGTCAGTGATCTCTTCATCGTTGAAGATCACCAGTTCGCGAATCGTGCGGTCGCCGCTCTTGAGCTGGTCGCCGAGCAGGATGACCTTGTTGGCTACCAGCGGCGTACGGGAAATCGACTTGATGACGGAGAGCTTCCCGCGCTCTATGCGTCGAGCGATCTCGACTTCGCCCTCGCGCGTCAGGAGGGGCACCGTCCCCATCTCGCGCAGGTACATGCGGACCGGGTCATTCGTCTTGTCCAGCGCGCCGGGAGTGAGGTCCAGCTCGATTTCCTCGGCTCCCTCTCCCGTGCGGTCATGCGTCTTTTCGCTGCGCAGGTACTTCTGATCGGAGTCGATGACCTCGATGCCGGCGCTGCCAAACGTGTTGAAGAGGTCGTCGAGCTCCTCGGCGGAGGTAATATCGGACGGCAGCATTTCATTGATCTCGTCGTAGAGGAGGTAACCCTTCTCCTTTCCGACGTTGATCAGCTGTCGTATTTCGTCGTATTTTTCTTCGATGGACAAGCCCGTTCCTCCGTCATGCTGCGGCCAGCGCCGCTCTTACGTCAGTTCCTCTATCCGCTGCGCCAGACTGCGTTTCTGCTTGAGAAGCACGTCGAATTGGTCACCGTCGCCGGCTGAACCCAAGCCCTGCAGCTTGTCGATTTCCATCTGGACGGCCGCACGCTCGCGCTCGCATCGGAGGCGCTTGAGCGTGCGAGCACACTCTTCGAAGCCGGTCCGGGTCTCCACAGGTGATGTTTCTTGACCGGCAACCCCCGTCACGATCTGAGTATTCATTGTACTTAGACGCCGCAGAAGCTCGGAAGGTATGAGCTCGGGAGGCTCATTTTGCAGATTTCGAGCCAATTCAAACACTTCCCGGCCAGCCAGCTGCTCGAAATCGGCTGATTCCAGGTCTGCGAGGGCGGCGATCGCCTCTCCGGTGCGGTGAAAAAGGCCCCAAATCAGTCCCCGCTCAGCCGGCTTCAGTTGGCCGGAGATCGGAAGTTCTCGGGGGGTGACCGACGTGCGCCGACTGGCGGCCGCCTTTCGGATTTCAGTGCGAACGACTTCTTCCGTAATTCGCGCCCGGTGAGCGATCCGGTCCGCGAACTGGTCGCGGGCCGCCGCATCCGGGATCCTGGCCGCCACCGTCAGCATCTTACTCAAAAACGTCCGTCGCCGTTCGTCATTCTCGAAATCGACGCCCGCCGCTGCTCGATCGAGTAAGTACTCCAGATACGGTTTCGAGCGCCGAAGTCTTTCACGGTACAGATCGCCGCCATTCCGCCGGATAAACGTATCAGGATCTTCTCCGCGGTCCAGTGCCGCGACGTTCACGTCGAAGCCTTCTGCAACAAGAAGATCGCTGGAGCGGACGGCTGCCGTTTCGCCGGCGGCGTCGGGATCGTAGCTGAGCACGACCTTCTCCGTGAATCGCCGCAACAGCCGCGCCTGGTGCGGCGTCAACGCCGTCCCGCAGGAGGCGACGGCCGGTGCCACCTCCCCCTGGAATAGCTGAGCGAAGTCGAAGTACCCCTCCACGAGAACCGCAAAGCCATGCTTTCGGATCGCTTCCTTGGTGAAGTTCAGCCCGTAGAGAGTGCGGGCCTTGGAGTAGATCGTCGTTTCGGGCGAATTCAGATACTTAGGGATCTGGGTTGCTTCCATGGAGCGACCACCAAACGCAATCACTGAGCCCGAGTCTCGATGGATTGGCACGATAAGCCGACTCCGGAAGCGATCGACGATATCGCCGTTCTCACGCTGGCTGATGAGGCCCCCCAGTATCAGCAATGACTGTTCGAAGCCCTGGCCGAGCAAATGCGTTCCGAGGGCGTAACGAGAGGGTGGGGCGTAGCCAAGCCCCAGACGCTCTAACGTCTGGGTGGTGAGCCCCCGGTCTTGCAGCTGTTGCCGGGCACGCTCGCCGGCCGGGCCCGCCAACTGTTGGCGGAACCAGGCCGCCGCAGATTCGTGTGCCTTGAGCAGGTCCTCCCGCATCGCCGCATGCGCCACGTCTCCGACGCCACGCTCGCTCTGTTCAGGAAGCGCCATGCCGTATTTCTGAGCGAGCATCCGGGCGGCCTCTTGGAAGCCGATCTTCTCGTGGAGCTCGAGAAACTTGAAGACGTCACCGCCCGTGTTACAACCAAAGCAGTGGAAGAAGCCCTTCTCCGGGTTGACATGGAAGGACGGGGTTTTCTCGGAATGAAACGGACACAGTCCCTTGTACGTCGTGCCGGCACGCTTGAGCGGCACGTATTCCTGCACAATCTGCAGGATATTGGCCTGCAGCTTCAGGTCATCGATGAACCGTTGTGGGATCAGTCCCATCAGTCCTTCAACTCGACGACGGTGACTCCGCCCCCACCTTGCTCTGGGGGGGCCGTGCCGAAGCTCGATACCAATGGATGCCGACGCAAGAAGTCGGCGATGGCGCGTTTGAGCTGACCCGTCCCGTAACCGTGGACCAGTCTGATTACCCGTTGATCAGTGAGAAGCGACTCGTCGAGGAAACGCTCGGTGCGCGACAGGGCCTCGTCAACTGAACATCCGATGACGTTCAGATCGACCAGCGGCTCGCCCCGTGGCAGAAGCTCGACGCGCACGCTGACGTTCTCAGCAGAAGGTTTGCCAGCGGCGAGGACGCGCAAGTTCTCCACGGGCGAACGCATGCGTTTGCCTCGCACATCTAGCTCGGCCGAGCCGTTGTGAAGAGAGGTCACGATGGCTTCGAGGCCCAGGCCTCCGACGACGACGTGGTCTCCAATTGCCGGCTCCCGCGAGGTCACACGCGGCTCCTCCACTCGGGGCGGATCGTGTTCGACGAGTCGCTTGACGACAGCATCCACAGCTGTGCGGGCTTCGATGCGTACGGCTCCGGTCTGACCGGTGCTGACGGCGTGACGCCTGGCTTCACGAGCTATCGATTCCGTCCTGGCCTTGAGCCCGCCGATCACTTCGTCGATCTCCCGCCGCGCACGGCGAACCTGAGCCTCGAGTTCATCTTTCAGCTGTCGTCGTGAGCTCTCCTCGCGCTGTCGCAAGGTCTCCTCGCGCTGCTGAATCCCGGCTCCCGCCGTCTCCAGTGACTCGCGCTCTCGCGCCAGAAGTCGGCGCTCGTGTTCCAGCGAGCGCACATCCTGGTCGATCTTCGCCAGGTGCTCCGCTAGTTGAGCCTCACGCGCGCTGACGTTTTGTCGGGCCGCGTCGACGATCGACGGAGCGAGACTCAATCCGGCAGCGATCTCCAGGGCGAGGCTGCGGCCGGGCGATCCGTACATGAGGTGATAGGTGGGCGCAAATGACTCGGCGTCGAAACCAAATGCTGCGCTCTCCACACCCTCTGTCGTTGATGCGTACGTCTTCAGGGCATCGTAATGGCTCGTGGCGATGACCGTTGCACCGCGCCTTCGAAAATGATCCACGACCGCGACACCCAGAGCGCCACCCTCGACCGGGTCGGTGCCGGATCCGACCTCGTCGAGGAGCACCAGCGCCGGTACCGCCAAGTTCCGGTCCATCGACACGATGTTTGCGATATGGCCCGAGAAAGTGCTCAGGTTCGCGTCGATGGACTGTTCGTCACCGATATCGGCGAAGATCTCCCGAAAAACAGGAAGTTTCGAGCCATCTGCGGCCGGGATGCGTAAGCCCGCCTGTGCCATGAGCGCCAAGAGGCCCGCCGTCTTGAGCGCTACTGTCTTTCCGCCAGTGTTCGGACCAGTGATCAGAAGCGTCGTGGCAGGCGGGACGATCTTGATCGAAATTGGGACGGCGGTCTTGAGCAAAGGATGTCGCGCCGCCTGAAGCTCGAACGCGCCGTCGTGCGACAGCCGGGGCTCGATGCCATCGATTGACTGCGAAAACCGCCCCCGCGCTTGCCGGACATCGATCTCGGTCGAGACCTCGAGCGTCCGCCGCAGGTCCGCAGCACGCGCGCGGAAAGCGTCGCTCAGCGCGAGCAGAATCCTGAGAACTTCCTCTCCTTCCTGCTCCTCGAGTGCAACGATGTCGTTGTTGATTTCCACCGTGCTCAAGGGTTCCAGGAACAGACTGGCGCCGCTTGTGGACGAGCCGTGAACGATGCCCGGAATGCTGCTGCGGTGCTCGGCCCTGACGACAAGTACGTAGCGTCCGTTACGTTCGGTGACGACCTGCTCCTGCAGATACTTGGCCGTGTCGCGGCCCCGGAGATAGGACTCGAGGGTTCCCCGAAGCCGGCTGCGCTGCTTTCGCAGCCGCTCCCGGATCATCTTGAGTTGAGGGCTTGCCTCGTCAACGACGTCGCCGGCGGGGTCGATCTTCCTCCGCACCTGCGTGACCTCATCCTTGAACGAGGCCCCGGCTTGCGCAACCTGGGCGAGGAGCGGATATGTCGCCGCCTCTTGTCGAATAGCAGAGCAGGTTTCGTCGACCGAGTCCAAGAAAGAGGCGAGTGTCAACAGACGTGACGGCTCGAGTGCCCGTCCTGCGATTGCGAGCGCCACCAGAACGGAGGGGAGGTGCGTCGATCCCTGGAGCGGAACGCCCCCATGCGCCGTGACGTAACCGGCCGCCTCTGTCGTGGCAGCGAGCCAACGCGCGACCTGTTGGGGGTCGCCTGACGGAACCAGCTGGGACAGGCGTTCGTCGCCCAGGTGGGTGAGGGCAAACCCGCGTACTTCCTGGACGATTCGATCGAACTCGAGCGCTCGGGGGACTCCTGGCTGCATACGAGGAACAGTTAATTCTACTCAGTACGGGTGCATCGCTACAGATGGTTGATCAGGCTCGCAATGTTGGCTGCACCGAAGCCATTGTCGATATTGACGACAGATACCCCTGACGCGCAACTGTTCAACATCCCAAGCAGCGCGGCGATGCCACCGAAACTCGCGCCGTATCCCACCGATGTCGGAACGGCAATGACAGGTACCGCGACGAGGCCGCCGACGACGCTCGGCAGGGCGCCTTCCATGCCGGCCACGACGATGACGACGCGGGCGGCGTTGAGCCGTGCCCGCTCACCTATGAGCCGGTGGATGCCGGCGACGCCCACATCGTAGAGACGGTCGACGTCGTTGCCCATGATCGAGGCGGTGCACGCCGCTTCTTCGGCAACGGGGAGGTCTGATGTGCCGGCCGAAACGACCAGTACCTGCCCGTGGCCTGGCGAGACGTCAGCCTGACGGAGCGAGATGAGCCTGGCGTCGGCGTGGTAGATCGCCGCGGGAACAACCGTTCGAACCGCTTGATACGCCTCGTGACTCGCGCGCGTCACCAGGAGCGTCGCGCCTCGTTGGACGATCGCCGCCGCAATCGCAGCGATCTGCTCGGGGGTCTTGCCGAGACCCAGGACGACCTCGGGGAAGCCCTGTCTGGCCGCTCGATGGTGATCAACTCGAGCGAATCCAAGGTCCTCGAAAGGACGGGCACGGAGGGCCTCAGTGAGGCTGTGTTCGCCCTCCGTCACGCCAATCGTTCCCTTGGCGACGCCCTCAAGTAGCGACCGGATCTGCGAATGGTTCATGTATGAAGGGCCCTGTTTCATTGATCTTTTTTGAGGCCTGGAGTATCATAAGTGATTGTCCTGTAGAGGGTTTCTTGATTTGCCGACGGGCGCTTCCGGAAGCCCCGCCTGGCAGTTACCTCGGTCATGATACCCGCTGGAACCCTGACACTCACTGCGGCCCCCTCAGTTTCCATTATTTGCGCAATTGACGGCTGGCGCTGCAACCACCCCACGTTGGCGTGGTTCACCGACGGGCCGGCAGTCCTCAAGATCCGGGTTGCAATGATGACATCACATGTCGCCGTCGTCCGCTGCCGCCGGCCACTGACCGGTCCGTGCGTGTTCGAATGCTGTTGCGAGTCGACCGCCCGGGGGCAGCTGTTCCAGCGCTACGCGGACATGGGCCCGCAGGGTCGTCCGCCTGACATCGCACTGAGCACAGAACTGCCATCGTCGGCCCGCGTGCATTAGGACCTGAGGATTCAATTCATGACGACCTCCTCGAAACCCAAGGGCGGGCTGGAAGATACGGTCGCCACGGCGTCGGCCCTTTGTTATCTCGATGGCGATCGAGGCGTCCTGGCCTATTGTGGCTACGATGTCCATGACCTTGCGGAGCACGCGACATTCGAAGAGGTGTGTTATCTCTTATGGCAGAGGCGTCTCCCGACACGCGCCGAGCTTGGCGATCTGCAGTCCCAGCTGGCGGGAGCGCGTCGGCTACCAGAACCGGTTGTCCGAGCGATGCGGTCGTTGCCACAGGGCAATCGGATGGACGCGCTTCGGACGCTGACGTCCGTACTGTCCCACTACGATTCAGACGCCGCCGACGGTTCTCCGGCTGCCAACTACCGGAAGGCCGTGAGGCTGACGGCACAGCTGGGGTCGCTCGTGGCCACGATCGGGCGGCTTGAGGCCGGCGGGGGGCCAATCGATCCGGATCCAGGGCTCGATCACGCCGCGAATTTTCTCTACATGTTGACGGGCGACCGGCCGAGCGGATTAGCGACGCGGGCGTTCGACGTCGCTCTTATCCTGCACGCCGATCATGAACTGAACGCGTCGACGTTTGCGGCACGTGTCGCTGCCGCAACGCTCACCGATCTGCATTCCGCCATCGTCACGGCGATTGGGACGCTCAAGGGGCCGCTTCACGGCGGCGCCAACGCCGACGTGATGCGTTTGCTCCTCGAGATCGGCCCGACAGCGCCGCCGGAGCGTGCCGAAGAGGTTGTGCGGGCAAAACTGGCGCGCAAGGAAAAGATCCCGGGCTTCGGGCACCGGGTCTATCGCACCGAGGATCCCCGCGCCACGCACCTTCGCAGCATGTCGAGAGAGCTGACCGCCGTGGCGGGACAGCCGATTTGGTTTCAGATGTCCGAGCGTATCGAAACGTTGGTCATGTCAGAGAAGAAGCTCTACGCGAACGTCGACTTCTACTCCGCGTCGACCTACCATGCGCTGGGCATCCCTGTCGATCTGTTCACGCCGATCTTCGCCGTGAGTCGCGTGTCGGGATGGACTGCCCACGTCCTCGAGCAGTACGCGAATAATCGTCTCATTCGACCACGGGCGGAGTACATCGGACCCGAGTACCCCCAGCGGTACATCACCGTCGACGCCCGCTGAGCCAGCAGGGCTCGTCGGAAGGCACAACGGGCCAAGAACCAGGCACAGCGACTGACCGGGCACTCTGAATGGATCCGCAACGCATCAGAAACTTCGCCGTTATCGCCCATATCGACCACGGAAAGTCGACGCTGGCTGACCGCTTTCTGGAGGCGACCGGCGCGCTTCAGGCCCGAGAAATGGAGGCCCAGGTTCTGGACGCGATGGATCTCGAGCGAGAGCGCGGCATCACGATCAAAGCCCATCCCGTTCGTCTGAACTACACGTCCAAGTCGGGCGACCCCTACGTGCTGAACTTGATCGACACGCCGGGGCACGTCGACTTTTCCTATGAAGTGACCAGGTCGCTCGTGGCATGCGAGGGCGCCCTGCTTTTGGTCGATGCATCGCAGGGGGTTGAGGCGCAGACGCTGGCGAACGCGTACCTGGCGGTCGACAATAATCTCGAGATCATCCCCATTATCAACAAGATTGACCTACCGAGCGCCGAGCCGGAGGCCACCAGGCGTCAGATCGAGGACATCGTGGGATTGGACGGAGCTGGGGCGCTGCTTGTGAGCGCGAAGGTGGGCACCGGAGTCCCAGAGGTCCTCGAGGCGATCGTCGATCGGCTTCCCCCTCCTGGCGGTAGTCCAGAGGCCCCCCTGAAGGCGTTGATCTTCGACTCGTGGTACGACGCCTACCGTGGGGTTGTCATCGTGGTCAGAGTAATCGATGGCGTCCTGCAGAAGGGCATGCGAGTTCGCTTGATGGCGGAGGGGCAGGACTATGACGCCGAGCAGGTCGGCATCTTTACGCCAAAGGCCGTCCTCGTGGACGAGCTGGGCACCGGCGAGGTCGGTTTCCTGGTCGCCAATATCAAGACGGTTAGCGACGCCAAGATCGGCGACACGATCACCCAGGCCGGCCGGCCTGCCTTGCACCCCTTTCCGGGGTTCAAAGAGCTCAAGCCCATGGTGTTCGCGGGGCTCTACCCGGTGGAAGGTCATCAGTACCCGGAGTTACGGGTGGCCCTGGAGAAACTCCGGCTGAACGACGCGTCGTTCTTTTACGAACCGGAGACATCAGCGGCACTGGGATTTGGTTTTCGATGCGGATTCTTGGGTCTGCTCCATATGGAAATCGTCCAGGAGCGGCTGGAGCGCGAGTTCAACATGGACCTGATCACGACGGCGCCAGGGGTGTTGTATCGCGTGACCACCACCGACGGTGAGGTCCAGGAAATCGATAGCCCCGCCAAGTTGCCCGATGCCGGCCGCATCGACAAGATCGAGGAGCCTGTCATCACGGCGATAATTCTGACGCCATCGGACCACGTCGGCGCCATCTTGCAACTGTGTCAAGACAAGCGTGGGGTGCAGAAGACGCTCGAGTATGTGTCGACGGACCGTGTGCTCGTGACGTACGAGCTACCCTTCAACGAGGTCGTGCTCGATTTCTATGATCGCCTCAAGACGATCTCACGTGGGTATGCCTCGCTCGATTATCATGTAACTGGCTACTGGCCGTCGCCACTGGTGAAGCTCGATATCCTTGTGAATACCGAACCCGTCGACGCTTTGTCGATCATCGTGCATCGGGACAAGGCTTACGACCGTGGCCGGGCGTTGGCATCGAAGATGCGGGAGCTCATTCCGCGCCAAATGTTCGACGTGGCCATCCAGGCGGCCATTGGCGGGCGGATCGTGGCCCGGGAGTCTGTTCGGGCCATGCGGAAGAACGTGTTGGCAAAGTGCTATGGAGGAGATATCAGCCGCAAACGGAAGTTGCTTGAGAAGCAGAAAGAAGGCAAGAGGCGGATGAAACGGGTCGGACGCGTAGAGATTCCCCAGGAAGCGTTCCTGGCTGTGCTGCGCATGGGGACCGACTCCGAGTAGTGTCATGGCTCGTCCAGAGAAACCAATGTCCCAGACGTTCACGAAATCGAATGTTCGCGAGTACTTCGAGTCGATCGTGATCGCCGTGATCCTGGCGCTGTTCATTCGCACGTTTGTGGTTCAAGCCTTCAAGATCCCGACCGGATCCATGGAAGAGAATCTCCTCATTGGGGATCATCTATTGGTGAACAAGTTCGTGCTCGGTCCTAGCGTGACCTCCGCCGAACGTCGACTGTTGCCTATCGCGCAGCCTGAGCGTGGCGAGATAGTCGTGTTCAAGTTTCCCGAAGAGCCCGAGCGCGACTTCATCAAGCGCGTGATAGGTCTACCCGGGGAAACCGTCGAGTTGCGCGAGAGGCAGGTGTTCGTCGACGGTGAGCCGCTCGACGAGCCCTACGTGCACTACCTGCGTCCAGTCGGCAGTGTGGGACTGGACGAAGTCACATCATCTGACGTCCGTGAACGGTACGGCCCTGTGACCGTCCCGCGCGGTCAGTACTTTGTGATGGGCGACAATCGCGACAACTCCCAGGACAGTCGGTACTGGGGGTTCCTGCCGCGGGAGCTCATCAAGGGTAAGGCTGCCGTCATCTACTGGTCGTTCGATTCCGGGCCCGAGAACGCAGCGGCGTCCGATTCGCGTGGAACGCTCGGAAACCTGGCATCCGTGTTCATTCATTTCTTCATCAGAACCCGTTGGGAGCGGACACTGCAGCAGATCCGGTGAAGAAGGCACTCGGGACACCAGCCCGCTAGACGCCGAGGCGCTGACGGGCGGTCGCGACGTCGATGCCTTCGACCGTGATGCGCTTTCGTCGACTTCGCGCCCCGGCCAGCACTCGAACCCGCCTCCGCTGAACCGCGAGCACTTGAGCCAGAAACGCTTCGAGCGCGTCGTTGGCGGCGCCATCAACCGGAGGGGCTGCCACGCGTACCAGCAACGCCTGTTCGCGAATCCCTCCAATCGCGGTTTTTCGGGCCCGCGGAACGACGTGAACGTCGATCTCTATGCCGGATGCAGTGGGCTGGATCAGAAGGTGATCCCGTGCATCTGATGCGGCCCGGATTCCTGTTCCGGATTGTCTTCGGTGGCCTCGCTCTTGCGCGGCCGGTGGGGCAATATCTTCTCTTCCTGATCGCGAGCGTTCTGTTCGCGAATGAACTCGAGGGTGTTCTTCAGCGTTTGGATGTGCGCTTCGAGCGAGACCTCGACGTCCTTTCGTTTGAGCTTGAGTCCGTCGATCTCTCGCTGCACGTCCTCCAGGCGCGTTTGGGTCTTCTCGAGTAGCAGGGTGGAGCGGCTCTGTGCGTCGGTGACGATGCGGTGGGCTTCTGCTTCGGCGTGGCCCTTGATGTCGTCGGCCAGCTTCTGCGCGGCCATCAGGGTCGACTGGAGACCCTGTTCCTGTTTCCGATGTTCGGCGAGGATCGTTTCCATCCGGACGAGGTCCTGGCGCAGACGGCTAGTCTCGTGCAGCGCCTCTTCGTA
>Ga0326597_10002217_pt1 | contig 29323 bp, 33 predicted proteins | sample RVTome_12_FD_203789 | JGI IMG/M metagenome (GOLD analysis project Ga0326597, IMG submission 203789) | Soil microbial communities from uranium-contaminated site in the Upper Colorado River Basin, Wyoming, United States - RVT100D185 | ecosystem: Environmental > Terrestrial > Soil > Contaminated >... | reverse complement strand
TGGGCTGGATCAACATGAGCCAACCTCACTGCGGGGAACAGCAACAGATGATGGTGATCAAGGTGGTGATTTGCTGATTCACTTCATCTGCAACGCGGAAGCGAGTGCAACCGAGGAACCCGGTGCGGGAAAACTGCACGCCGGGGTCTGTGCGGGGGGCGCCGGGTAACCGGCGTCCCTACCGCTGAGGGTAGACCGCGCTGAACGCCGCGATCGCCGGCACCAGGACGAGCGACACTACCGAAGGCGCCGCGGCGATGCTGACGTGTCCCCGCGGGCGCTCGGCGACCGCCCGCACGTCGGTGACCGCCGCGTCGAATTCCATCAGCAGCCGCTCCGCGACCGGCAGGAAGCTCGCACCCTCGCGCGTCAGCGCGACCCGCCGCGCTGCCCGCCAAGTCGGTGAAGGAACTGGTGGCAATAGCCAAGGCGCAGCCCGGCAAGTATTCGTTCGGCTCCTCCGGCGTCGGCGGGGCGACTCACGTCACCGCCGAGCTCTTCAAGGCGCTCGCCGGCATCGACATCGTTCACGTGCCCTACAAGGGCAGCGGCCAGATGATGGCCGACCTGCTCTCGGGACAGGTGCAGATCGCATTCGACCAGATCTCCTCGTCGATCTCGCACGTCAAGGCCGGGAAGCTCCGCGCGCTCGGCATCTCGACCGCCAAGCGCTCTGCGCTCCTGCCGGACCTGCCCACCATCGCGGAGGCCGGCGTGCCAGGCTACGAAGCGACGTCGTGGAACGGATTCGCGGTGCGCGCCGGCACCCCGCACGCGGTGATCGACCGCCTGCAGGGCGAGACGCGCAAGGCGATGGCCGTGCCCGAGGTCAAGGAGAAGATGTTCAGCCTCGGCATCGAGCCCGTCGGCAGCACCCCCGAGCAGTTTTCCGGTCAGTCTGCCCGCCGCGACCGCCGGCTGGATCAGGATCTCGGGCATGTAGATTGCGCCGCCGCTGCGGATTGCGACGTCGATCAGCGCCTCGCTGCTGTTGAACAGCAGGTTGCCGTCGGGCGTGAACTTCCAGATCTGGCGCCCCTTCCGGAACTGCCATTCGAAGATGCGTCCGCTGTGCGGGGCATAGAAGCCGAGGCAGTTCATCCGCCGCAGGTCGCGCGGGTGCCGGAGCTCGCCGCATCCGGGCGGGAAGCGCTTCACGCGCATGGCGAATGTGAATCTCCTGCACGTGCCGTATGATGCGTGAGGCGAAGGCCCTCCAATTCGTATCAAAAGCCGTGTATTCTCCCCGTGTTGACAGGCGGCGATTCTAGACCCGGGCGGGTCCCTGTCAGGCAGTGAGTCAACCGGGAAAACCCCCATTGAATGAATGACATAAATCGAACGAAGGAGGGAATCGAGATGCGTGCTTTCAAGTTTATGGCGGTGACGATCATCGCGGCGGTGCTGGCGGCGCCGGCGGCGCGGGCCGCCCAGGCCTACCCGGACAAACCGATCCGGCTCATCATCGGCAGCGCGCCGGGGTCGGGCCCCGACATCATTTCACGCCTGGTGGCGGACCGCCTGTACCAGAGTTGGAGCCAGCGGATCGTGGTGGATTCGCGTCCTGGTGCGGCGGGCGCCATCAGCGCGGACCTCGCGCTGCGCGCGAATCCGGACGGCCACACCTGGATGATGCTGACCTCGCAGCTGTTCGTCGCGTCCCAGGTGCTGGCCGGCATCAAGTTCGATCTCGCCAAGGATTTTCAGTCGATCAGCCTGATCGGCACGGTGCCGTTCGTGCTCCTGGTGAATCCCCAGATCGGGGCCAAATCGCTCAAGGAACTCATCGCACTCGCGAAGAAAACACCGCTGCGCTACGGCTCGGCCGGCACCGGCGCGTCCGAGCATCTTTCCGGGGTGTTGTTCACGCGGCTGACCGGCACCGACATGCTGCACGTGCCGTACAAAGGTGTGGCCCAGGCCATCGCCGACACGATTGCGCGCGAGGTGCATCTTACTTACGCGGTGCTGCCGGCCGCGCGGCCGCACATCGAGGGAGGCCGGCTGAGGGCGCTGGGCGTCACCACGCCGAAGCGCGCGCCGCTCATTCCCGACGTGCCGTCGATCTCGGAAGCGGTTCCGGGCTACGCGATGTTCGGCTGGTACAGCCTGGTGGCTCCCACCGGCACGCCCAACGCGATCCTGAACCAGGTGAGCGTCGAAGTGGTGAAGGCGGTCAAGGAGCCCGCGTTCGGCGACCGGCTCAAGAGTTTGGGCATCGACATCGTCGGCGGCACGCGCGCCGAACTCGATCGATGGCGGAGCGACGAGCACAAGCGCATCAGCGAGCTCGTGAAGGTGGCGGGCGTGAAGCAGTAATCGGCGCCGAGAATCCGTTACCGGCGAAGTCCTCGGCCGAGGACCACCGGATACCGGAAAAGGCAGGGGCAGCTTAAGCCGCCCCTTTTTCGATGCTCAGCGCTGGCTGAGCAGCATGAACGCGGCGCTCACCACGACGACGACGCTGCCGAACGCGATGATCCAGCCGGCGGCGCGAGGCGAGGCGGTGACCCAGGTGTCGATCGGGGTATGCATTTTGTCCCCCTTCTCCATGATCGCCTCGTCGGAAAACCACCTGCCGCCGCGGCCTTCAACCGCGATCACCTTGGCCGGGAAAAAGGCCATCATGATTCCGACCGCGACTGCGACGAGGTTGCCCGCGATGAGGATCCACCGGGCACCGTCGAGGATCAGGCTGGAGATCAGCGGGTGCATTTTGTTCAGCTTGAGGCTGAAGATGATCGCCTCGGCGTTGAATTGCCCGACCAGGGCGTAGAGCGAATAGGCGCCGCCGACGACGAAGATCCCGGCCAGCACGCGCATATATTTCCGCACGATCCGCGTGGTGTCGCGGGGAACCTCGAACGGCTTGGCCGCGCCCCGCAGGGAGGTCCAGCGGTTGATCGTGTTGAAGAACGCCAGCGTGCGCGCGCTATTCATGATCAAGCCTGCGCCGACCGCAATGCCGGCGAGCCCGCCGACGACGAAAATCACGACCCAGACGTGAATGAACCACTGCCAGAAGACAAGGTTGTCGAGCAGTTGCATACGCATCCCCTTATAAGCGCGTTGTAGACAAATCGGGCCGCATCGTGCCAGCCCCATCCGCACCGGCGGGCTTGAATATACCCCCGTCCTATGCTGCGATTATGCACTAATTGGGGCAATCGTGACCCGCACCGCCTGTTAATGGGCGTAATTTGCGATGGGTGATGGGTGCCGGAAGGCCGTGAATCGTACCCTCAAGCGGGTAGTGAGACCGATGACCCGAGAAAATCGTAAAAATGCGCAACCAGTGGCCCGTAGAACCGCATAAAAAAAGCCGGGCTGTGCGCCCGGCTTTTGTCCCAGGTGTTCGCTCAGGCAGCCTGGATGTTGCTCGCCTGCTTCTTGCCCTTGTTGCCGTCGGTGATTTCGAAGGAGACTTTCTGGCCTTCCTTCAGCGTCTTGAAGCCCGCCATGTTGATCGCGGAGAAGTGAGCGAAGAGATCTTCGCCGCCGTCGTCCGGGGTGATGAAGCCAAAACCCTTGCCGTCGTTGAACCACTTAACAGTACCGGTTGCCATTGTGCACGTTCCTTGAGTAGTGAGTTGAGAATACCGGGATTACCCCGGGTAATGTTTAAATCTCGAAGTTCTCAATGGACGAACGTCCGACGACAATTGAATATCCGGATTTTGAGACTAGGAAACTAAACACTGGGTCCATTATACGGATTGCAGGGAAAAAACGTATCATGGCGTGCATGAAGTCGTTTTTTCCGGTCTTTGCCGCCGCATTCTTGCTGGCGGCGGCGGTGGCAGCGCCCGCCGCCCCCGGGGACAAGATGGTGTTCGGGATCGAGCTGGGTGCGCCGTTTCGCGTGCCGCAATGCGATTCCCGGGACGGCGTGGTTTATTCCGCGCGACTGTGCTTCGACGCTGCCGAGGTGACCCGCAAGGCCTGGGGCGCCGTGCAGTACAACGTCTCGCTACCCAACGCGGAGACCCCGGCATACGTGCGCGGCGCACTCATCGCATTCGTGGTCGGCGGCATCGTGGAGTCGATGTGGATCGAGACCTGGGGCGTCCAGGCGCAGGGCGGCGCGCTATCCGCACTCACCAAGAAATACGGGCAGCCGGCGCGGGCGCGGCAGGAAAGGCAGAATACGCTGCGCTCGCGCTTCGCCGTGCAGTTCGCGGAATGGGATTTCGCGGATTTCTCCGTCAAGTTCGACGGCACCACCGGGTCCATCGATTGGGGCCGGGTCGAGGTATCCATGCACCGCTACCGCAAGCGCGTCGAGGAATATCAAAAACGGTGATGGGTGACGGAAGGCGGATGTAAGACCGGCGAGCGGCGCTTAAGACTGGTAAAAGCGGGAGATTGATTTGCCCACTCACGCCCTGGCGCCCTCCCGACTTCACTCGCCCGGGTCCTCTTCGCCTTCCCAGGCGTAGCGTTTGCGCGGCGGTATATCGAGGCGCCGCAGGGCGATCGCCAGCACCAAGCCGATCAACGCGGCGGCGAGATGGGTCTCCCAGGAAACGCCGGGCTTGATCGGGAACACGCCCCAGGCGAGCGAACCGTAGAGAAACGAGACGAGCAGCGACGCGGCGATGGCGCGCGTGTCGCGCCGGATCACGCCGGCGATGAAGATGTAGCTGACCAGGCCGTAGACCAGCCCGCTCGCGCCGATGTGGATGCCGCCGCCGGCGAAGAGCCACACCGCGATGCCGGGCCCGAGGTAGACCGCCGGAAGGACTGTCACGGCTGAGTTTGGATAGAGATGCAACATCCCGGTGCCCAGCACGAGCAGCGGAAGGGCGTTGGACGCGAGGTGGCCGAAGCCGGCGTGCAGCAGCGGGGCAATCAGGATGCCGGGCAGGCCCGCGAACTCGCGCGGCCGGACGCCAAAGCGCTCGATCCCCAATTCCAGACCCCAGTTGAGCGACTGGATGAGCGAAATCAGTCCGACGAGGCCGATCGAAATCTTGAAGGCGAGGCGGAAGTTGGCCTGGGCGCGCTCGGAGCTGGTGTAGGCGGGGTCGGGCGTGTGCATTTCCATGAGACCACGATACCAGTTCTCTGGTGAATCGTGACCGGTGAGCCGCACCCGGTGAGCGGTGAGCGGGACGACGTGCAGGCCGTCGGAAACGCGAAGCCCCACCGGGATCGTGGGGCTCCGCAGGATCGCCACATCGCTGTGGCTTCATTTCGTCGCATTACTGCAACGTGTGCCGGGCTGGTTTCACCGGCATTGGGATCGTACTGTCTTGAGTGCCGCCGATAAACCCTCCTTTCGCATCGATCGGTGAAACGAAAACCGCGCTACGCGACCGCGCACCCCAGAGAAGGCCGGTTCCGATGGCTGTCACGCCAGCGCAACCGGCGCCCGGGGCGGCGCCCGCGTTCCGTGCCGGGAAGCACGGATAAGCGAAGCGCGGAGGCCATATTCAGGCTACGCCGGGTTGCCGGGAGTTTCAAGCGATGGCACGTCGCTTTTTCAGCCGGACTTGATCTAGATTAAGAACCTGCGATCAGGCACAAGCGCGCAAGCAACTGTTAACATGAAGTGATTTCGATTATGGGCGGCTTCGCGCCGCAATCGCCGGATTTTCAGTGTCCAGGAGCTTCCGCTATGAACGAACGACGCAAGGAAAGGCGCCACCACGCCGTGAAGGCGTACCTCAAGGAGTCATTCCTCAAGAGCAGCGGCGCGCGGCCGTTGCGCATCCTCGCCGAGTACCTGGAGCCGAAGAAGCGCTTCGACGAGCAGCGGATTGACGACACGATCGTGTTCATGGGCTCGGCCCGGCTGCGCTCGCGCGAGGACGCGGAGGCCGCGGTCCGCGCGGCAGAGGCTGGCGGCGCCGGCCTCGAGCAAGCGCGCCGGCAGCTCGCGATGTCGCGCTACTACGAGGACGCGCGCGAGCTCGCGCGGCGGTTCACCGATTGGTCGAAGGAGCTGGCCGACGCGGAGCAGCGCTTCGTCGTGTGCACCGGCGGCGGCCCCGGCGTCATGGAGGCGGCCAACCGCGGCGCTTCCGAGGCGAAGGGGTTGAACGTCGGGCTCACCATCTCGATCCCGGTCGAGGAGTTCGACAACCGCTTCGTCACGCGCGAGCTGTCGTTTCACTTCCACTACTTCTTCATGCGCAAGTTCTGGTTCGCCTACCTCGCCAAGGCGCTGCTCGTGTTTCCCGGCGGCTTCGGCACGCTCGACGAGCTGTTCGAGATACTGACGCTGCGGCAGACGGGCAAGATGCGCAAGCACCTGGTGATCGTGCTGTTCGGGTCGCAGTACTGGAGCGAGGTGATCGACTTCGACGCGCTGGTGCGCCACGGCACCATCAACCGGGAGGACCTCGACCTCTTTCACCGCACCGATTCGGTGGACGAGGCGTTCGAGATCGTGACGCGGCAATTAACGGAGCATGCGTTGGCGGAGCGGGGGGCGATCCTGTAAATCCCATGACCCGTGAGCAAGTGATCGGTGAGCGGTGAACCGCGCGCTGAAGTCGTGTCCCAACGAACCACCAATCACCCATCACGCTTTTTTGAGCGGAAAGCGGCGTCAGCGCGCCCGCAGGCCCAGCGCCTGGAACCGCAGGTAGAGCTCGCGGCAGGCCCAGGCATCGGTGGCGGCGTAGGTGATCTGCCGCGGGGTGAGGCGCGGCGCGGCCCAGTTCGAGGTGCTGGCGCCCTTGGGGATGCGGAAGCCGAGAACGATGCCGGCAAGGTTGCGAACGCCGGTCTGCTTGAGCCCCGCGCGGCGCGCGGCGATGCCCAGGTCGAGCACGTTCTTCTCCTCGAACGGGAACACCAGTTTCAACTGGCGCAGGTCATCAGCCAGTGAAACGCCCGCCTTGACGATGCCCGGCGCGGCGAGAAAACCGGCCAGCGCCGGGAATACCTCGGTGCGGTGCAACTGGAATATGTATACCGCGTGGGCCGTGGCCGCCTGGACGAGGCAGGGCAGGTAGCTCTCGCCCTTGCGGAAGGCGGGGCGGGTCTCGGTGTCGAGGCCGACAACGGTCTCCTGAGCGAGGTCCGCACGCGCTTCGTCCAGGTCCCGCACTGTCGCCACCAGCCGCACCTCGCCGCCGTAGCGGCGGATCGAGAGGTTCGCGAGGTCTTCGCGGGAGATCGCGCGGGCGAGGCCGGTTTCCGCTGCGGACGGGATCGCGCGATTCATTGCCCGAGCATGAATCGCAAGGCTTCCTGCTGGCGCGGATTCAGCTCCCGCACGCGGCGGAGCGCGTCGAGCGCCTGCATGCGATCGCCGATACTCCAGAACGCCCGGGCAAGGTAGAGAAAGGCCTCGATGTTGCCGCGGTCGTGCGTTACGTATTCGCGCAGCAGCGCGGTTGCCTCGCGCCCCCGGCCGTTCGACAATTCCTGCTTGCCCGTGTCGAGCAATTCGCGCAGCAAGGTCCCGTGCTCGCCGCCGCCCTGTCTCAGGGCGCCGCCGTATGCCGACGCCGCTCCGTCATAGTTGCCGGTCTTGATGTAGCTGTGCGCCAGGTCGATCCAGGCGCGCACGTTTTCCGGGTCGATCTTCAAATACTCCGACAGGAAGCGGATAACGCTCTCGAGGTCGCCGGCCATCAATGCCCGGCGCGCGCCTTCGAGCAGCAGATCGAGCGCCTCCCTTTGCATTGCACCGTCCCATGGAATACCAAGCGCGCGCGCGATGTTCGCCAGGGCCTCGGCGAACCGCTTCTCGCCCAGGTAGGCGCGCGCGACGTTGAGGTAGGCGGCCGGATTGCCCGGCTGCAGCTCGATATATTCCAGGAACAAGGGAATCGACTCGCCGAATTGTCCGGATCTGAGGGCTGCGTTGCCTGCGCCGAGAAGTGCTTCCGACAAGACCGCAGCGACGTTCTCGCCTTTCGGCGCGATCTCCCGGGCTTTGCGGGCGCTCGCGACCGCGGCGCCCCAGGCGCCTTTCGCGATCTGGGCGCGCGCGATCCAGAGGTGCGCGGGGAAATACTTGGGATCCTTGCTCAGCGCCTCGCTGAAACGGGCGATTGCCTCATTGTAGTTTTTCTGGGCGTAGAGCGTCTGGCCTTCCTTCATCGCGCTGTCGATCAGTTCGGGCAGCGTCTGGCACCCGGCGAGCGCCAAGGCCAGCATGCAGCCGAGAAAAAACCGTTGGCGCATGAGGGCTAGCACGAGTGCGGCGGTCGCGCGACGGTGGTTCGATCACCGTCAGCCGCCCTCATTTCCTGATAAAAGAACATATTGCTACCTCCTGTTCGGGTGGGCCCCAGCTTAGCAAATATGTGGTCCGAGGGACACCTAGAGTTGGTGGGCCGTGGATATCTCACGTTTCCTACTGACCGCGTTGAGCGCCCGTAGTTCGCGATTCCAGCTCGTGCCAACGCTCGAGCTTGGTGTTAATCATGGTTTCGATCTCTTCGCTCCTCGTCTGGTCTTCCCGCATCGCCTGCGCGCCGCGCGTGTAGTAGTCGGGCGCGCTCATTTTCGCCGCGAGCACGCGCTGCTCGGCTTCGAGCGCTTCGAGCTCCGCGGGCAGCGCTTCGAGCTCGCGCGATTCCTTGTACGAGAGCTTTGTGCGCTGGCGTTCGGGGCGCGCGGCCGGCGCCGCGGCGGATTTCACTGGCGCGGGACCCTGCGCGGGGCTCTGCGCGATCCAGTCGCTGTAGCCGCCGACGTACTCGCGCCAAGTGCCGTCGCCTTGGGCCGCGAGCGTCTGAGTCACGATGTTGTCGAGAAAGGCGCGGTCGTGCGAGACGAGCAGCAGCGTCCCGGGATAGTCCTGCAGCGACGCCTCGAGCAGTTCCAGCGATTCCATATCGAGGTCGTTGGTGGGCTCGTCGAGTACCAGGAGATTCGTCGGACGTGCAAAGAGACGCGCGAGCAGCAGGCGGTTTCTCTCTCCTCCGGAGAGCAGGCGCACGGGCGAGGCGGCGCGCTCCGGCGAGAAGAGGAAGTCGCCGAGGTAGCCCAGCACGTGCTTGCGCGCGCCGCTCACTTCGACCCAGTCCGAGCCCGGGCTCACGGTCTCGGCCACGGTGCGATCCGGTTCGAGCTGCTCGCGCATCTGGTCAAAATAGGCCGGCGCGAGGTTGGTGCCCAGACGCACGCGGCCGGAGTCGGGCGGGAGCGTGCCGAGGATCAGCTTGAGCACTGTGGACTTGCCGGCGCCGTTTGCGCCGATCAATCCGATGCGGTCGCCGCGGGCGATCCGCAGATTAAGGTTCTTCACGATGATACGGTCGCCGAAGCGCTTGGTGACGTCGGTCAGTTCCGCCACCAGCTTGCCGCTCCTCCCGCCGGCGTCGATATCGAGCTTGACGTGGCCGAAGCGGCTGCGCCGCGCGGCGCGCTCGCGGCGCAGATTCTCCAGACGCTGTACCCGGCCCTCATTGCGCGTTCGGCGCGCTTCGATGCCGCGGCGAATCCACGCTTCCTCCTGCGCCCAGAACTTGTCGAAGCGGCGGTTGGCGACTGCCTCGGCGGCGAGCTCGTCGCTTTTCAAGCGGGCGTAGTCGGACCAGTTGCCGGGATAGGAGCGCAGCAGACCGCGGTCGAGCTCGGCGATGCGCGTGGCGAAGCGGTCGAGGAACCAGCGGTCGTGAGTGACGACGATCGCCGCCCGGCCGCGCACGAGCTCGGCCTCGAGGGTGGCGATGCCGTCGATGTCGAGATGGTTGGTCGGCTCATCGAGCAGGATGAGATCGGGATCGAGTGCGAAGGCGAGTGCCAGCGCGGCGCGCTTCGCCTCGCCGCCCGAGGCGCTGGCTGGTGCCGTCTCGCCATCGGCGCCGAAGCGATGCAGGAACTCGGTGAGCCGCGCCTCCGCCTGCCAGCGAGCGCGTTCGTCGGCGATTTCCGCGATGCGGCCGCGCGCGATAAGGCTCTCGCGCAGTGTCGCGGCGAACGGGAGCGTCGGCTCCTGCTCGACGAGCGCGGTGCGCAACCCGTCTTGCTGGCGCAACTCGCCGTCGTCGAGCGCCGCGGTACCGGCAATCACCGCCAGCAGCGAGGACTTACCGGTGCCGTTGCGGCCGATCAAGCCGATGCGCTCGTTCTCGTCCACGGTGAGGGCGGCGCGGTCGAGCAGCGGGTGAGTTCCGTACGCGAGATCCGCGTCGGCGAGGGTGAGCAAAGGCATGGGGTGAAGATACCTGAAGCGGGTGAGGCGTGACCAGTGACCAGTGACCGGTAAGGCGAAAGGCGAAAGGCGAAAGGCGAAAGGCGAAAGGCGAAAGGCGAAAGGCGAAAGGCGAAAGGGTCTAACTTACCGCTCACCGCTCACCGCTCACCGCTCACCGCTCACCGCTCACCGCTCACCGCTCACGGGTTTTCTATCCGCCGAGCCACCACGGCATGCTGATCCACCGCTGCAGCAGGCCCTCCGGATAGCGCAAGGTCAGGAAGTACGACATGACCCCGAGGAAGGTGACGCCGGAAATGCCCATGAGCGCGTGCTTGAGCGGCGAGTGCCCCACCTTGTTCTCAATGAAGACGTAGATGAACAGGGCGCAGCCGAACGGGAAGGTACGCATACTTGATGGTCGTCAGCTTTGCGATGTGGTTCGCGAGCAGCAGGTTGCGAGCCCCTTCAACGCGCTGGTGCCGGCCAGCATGCCGATCATGGAGAGCGCGAGGATGACGAGCAGCAGCTGTTCGCCGAAGCCCATGGCGAGAATGATCGGCCGGGCGGCGAAGACCGAGATGGTAAGGATGAACGCGCCGAAAAGGCCCCCGAACATCGAAGCGATGAACGCTGCACCGAGAGCGCGCGCGCCTTCGCCCTTTTTTGCCATGGGAAAACCGTCGACCACGGTCGCCTGGGAGGCTGCCGTTCCCGGAATCCCCATGAGTACCGACGGGAACGTGTCCGACGTCGACAGGGGAGCGATCAGGCCGATCATCATCGCCAGCGCGTTGGACGCGTCCATGCCGAAGACGAATGGCAGCAGGACTGACAGGCCGGCGATGCCGCCGAGCCCGGGCAGGATGCCCACGACCATCCCGAGCATGACGCCGGTGAAGAGGAATAAGAGATGGTACGGTTCGAGGAGCTGAGTTAAAGCCGAAAAAAAGATATCGACCATCGCTTGCGTCTCCCCCTCTTCGGGCCGCTGGCGGGCGACCGGGAATTCGTATTGTTGAACACGCCGGGGCCCGGCGCTCGGCCGGGCCCCAGACCTGCTGGCACTTATGTGCTTGTGCGATGCGGTATTGCTACTTGGTCTTCGCCGCGACGGTGATGTTGAAGTGGTCCTTCACGTACGCCGAGAGCCACTTGGCGGCTTCCGGCTTGAGGGTGGTACCGTCGTCGCGGATGAGGTTATTCCAATCTTCTTCCTCGGCGCGTTGTCCCAACAAACCCTACTGCGAGACTTCGAGGTGTCGATTCCGCACCCGGTAGCAGCTGTCAAAAATCATTACTGCACAGCCGATTAGATCAACCGATGCGTGTGCGCTTGGTGCATTGCACAATAATTGCACAGTAGCCAATTTTGAGAGTTCACACTTTGGAAGTCGCATTAGGAGTTCTATTTCAGGGCGTGAGAGGAAAAGCGTGAGGCAGAATAACTTATACTTGAAGCCTTCCGGTTGTGACCGCGCAGAGGAGGTTGTCAATGCCCAACATCACGATGTTGGACATCGAGGAGCTGAGGAAGACCAAGCTCAAGCCGTATATCGAGAAGTGCATGGCGAACCGCGCGCCCGACCCGGCGTTCCACGCGATGATGGGTCACAACGTCGACCTGTGCGAGGCGATGTTCGTCGCGTGGGACACCATCTTCAACGCCGGCCGCGTCGACCACAGGCTGAAGGAAGTGATCCGCGTGCAGCTCTCGCGCATGGCCACCTGCAGCTACTGAGGGAACGTCCGGTCCGCTTCGGCGAAGCGGCAAGGCCTGACGGAAGAGAGAATCGACGACGGCATCGCGAACTATCGCGCGAGCGACAAGTGGACCGAGGCCGAGAAGCTCGCACTCGCGTACAGCGAGCTGATGGCGACCGATCCCGATGCGATCGACGCGGCGTTCTACGACGAGCTGCGCCGCCACTATTCCGAGGCGGAGATCGTTGAGCTCGGCGCCTTCATCGGCTTCAACGTCGGCTACCACACCTTTTTCGGCACGCTGAAGTTCTACCCGATGTTCGCGCCGGACGGGCGGCTGGTGGACCAGCAGGAATCGGCGCGCATCTACGGCGAGGCCCCGGTCTCGCTCGCCGCGCCCGAGAGCGTCGGGTCATGACCCGGATCGAGCCGCTCGAGCCGGCAGTGATCAAGGACCCCGAGCTTAACGCGCTGATCGAGCGCTGCAAGGCGCTCGGCGTGCCTGACGAGATTTTCCCCCGCATCCTCGCGCGCGTGCCGAGCTACGCCAAGGCGCTGCTCGACGCGATGGTGATGTCGCATGCCGAGGGCAATGTCGATCACCGGCTGAAGGAGATCGTGCGCATTCAGTTGACGCGCCGCTCGGGCGACCCCTATTTCGGCACTCTGCGCTCGGCCAGGGCGCGGGAAGCGGGCCTGGATGAGGTGACGATCAAGGCTGGCTGCGACGATTACGAGCGGAGCAAGCTGTTCACCGAGAAGGAGAAGTGGGCGCTGCGCTATGCGGACCAGTTGTACATGAATCCCGCGAGCGTGGACGCGGAGTTCTATGCCGGCATGAAGCGGCACTACACCGAGGCGCAGATCATGGAACTCGGGGCGTTCATCGCGCTGCATTACGGGATGCAGGTGTTCATGCGCACGCTTGCAAAACCGTGACCGGTGACCGGTGCCGAAAAGCGTGAGGCAGAAGGCGCGGGGCATTGAGAGTGGATCGCAATCCGTTTCACGCTTTTCGCCTGGCCCGGCATCGCGCTTTGCGTAATAGCCCGCTCGCTGTAGTATTGCGTGTCTGACGCCACTCCCGAAGTTTCAGATCCATCCCGAGACGACCCGATAAGAAAGGAAGGGGGGATTGGATACACAATTCTGGCTGATCCAGGCGTTCAACGGCATCTCGTACGGCGCGCTGCTGTTCCTGCTGGCGAGCGGCCTGTCACTGATCTTTGGCGTCATGCGGATCGTCAATCTCGCGCACGGCTCCTACTTTCTCCTGGGCGGCTACGTCGCCCTGTCGGTCATCTGGAGCACCGGATCGTGGGTGCTCGCGCTCCCGGTCGCCGCCCTGGTCATCGCCGGGGTCGGGCTGGCGATGGAGCGGTTTTTCCTGCGGCCCCTCGGGTTCGACCCGCTGCGCCAGGTGCTGCTGACGGTGGGCTTCGCCTTCCTGTTCCAGCAGGCGGCGCTCGACACCTGGGGCGGGGATCCGCTTAACATCGATCCGCCCGAGGCGCTCACCGGGAGCACGGTTTTGGGCGGGGTGTACTTCCCGATCTACCGCATTTTCATGATCAGCCTCGCCGTGGTGATGGGGCTCCTCCTGTGGCTTGCGATGGAGAAGACGCGCCTGGGGGCGATGGTGCGCGCGGCAGTTGACGATTCGGAGATGGCGCGCGGCGTCGGAATCGACACCTCGCGCGTGTCCATGTTCATCTTTGCCCTGGGGGCGTTCCTCGCGGCGCTCGGCGGCGCGATCGGCGGCGCCTTCTTCGGCGTCTATCCGGGCCTCGACTTCGAGATCCTGCCGCTCGCCTTCGCCGTGGTGATCATCGGCGGCATGGGCAGTCTCGCCGGCGCCGCGGCGGGGAGCCTGATCGTCGGCCTGGCGGACAATTTCGGCAAGGCGCTGTTCCCCGAGGTTTCGTATTTCACGCTCTACGCGCCGATGGTGCTGATCCTGGCGCTGAAGCCGACGGGTCTCTTCGGAAGGGATTGACACCGGGCCCATGAAAAGCCGGCGCAACATCCTGATCGTGGCTGCGGCCTTGCTGGCACTGGCGGTCTTCGCGCCGTTTTCAAGCTCGTACGTGCTTACCCTCATCACGCATGCGCTGGTGTTCGCAATTCTCGCGATGAGCCTCGACCTGCTGCTCGGATTTACCGGGCTGCCGTCGCTCGGGCAGGCGGCGTTTCTCGGTGTGGGCGCGTACCTCACGGCGATCCTCGCCAGCGACTACGGCTTCGGCCTGGGCTGGAGCTTCTGGGCGGTGATTCTGCTCGGCATGCTGCTCGGGGCCGCGACCGCGGCGTTGTTTGGCCTCTTCGCCATTCGCGCAACCGGCGTCTACTTCCTGATGATCACCCTTGCGCTGGGCATGTGCGTGTGGGGGCTCGCCTACCGCTGGAACTCGGTCACCGGCGGCGACAACGGCATCAACCTGCCGCCGCGGCCGGAGTTCGGCATCTCGCTCGCGAACGACGTGACTTTTTTCTACGTCGTGTTCGGGTTCTTCTTACTCACGCTGGCGACCCTCTACGTGATCGTGCGCTCGCCGTTCGGCCGCACGCTCGAAGGCATACGCGAGCGCGAGCTGCGGATGCGCATCCTCGGCTACAACACGTGGCTGCACAAGTACCTCGCCTACGTCATCGCCGGCGCGTTCGGCGGTCTCGCGGGAGTGTTGTGGGCGCAGATGAACGGGCTGGTGAGCCCCGAGGACGTGATCCTGACAACCTCCGTCGACGCGCTGCTGATGGTCGTGCTCGGCGGGCCGGGCACGCTGATCGGGGGGGCGATCGGCGCGCTGGTGGTCACATTCCTGCGGGACTATCTAAGCACGGTGGTGCACTGGTGGCAGTACGTGCTGGGCGCGGTCTACGTGTTGACGATTCTTTATCTTCCCGGCGGCTTGATCGGGATTCCGGCGCGGGTGCGCGACTGGCGCGCGCGCTCGGGTGGCCGGGGCCCCATGAATGCGGAATCTGTATTTCACTCACAGGAGGGCAAACCATGAAAGGCAAACTCACGACGAGCTTCGGGCGGGCGTTGACGGCGGGGTGCGTCGCGCTCGGAATGGGCGTGGCGGCGGCGCCGGCTTCCGCCGCCGAGGAGCTGCGCATCGGCTTTCTCGCGCCGCTCACGGGCCCCTTCGCCCAGATCGGCAAGGACATGGCGAACGGGTTTCAGCTGTACCTCGACGAGGCCGGCAACAACTTTGCCGGCGCCAAGGTGACATTCATTCTGGAGGACGGCGAGGGCAAGCCGCCAGTCAACGTGCGCAAGGCCGAGAAGTTGACCCGCCAGGACAAGGTGCACATGTTCATCGGCGGGCTGCTCGCGTCGACGGGCTACGCGCTCGCGCCGGTCAGCACGCGGCAGAAGACGGTTTACGTCGCGTCCATCCCGGCCGCGGACGACCTCACGCAGCGCGACAGCGCCAAGTACCCATACATGGTGCGCACCGGGTGGACCAGCTCGCAGCCGAGCCACCCCTTCGGCCAGTGGGCGTGCGAGCAGGGCTACAAGAAGATCGTGACGGTCGCCGCCGACTATGCCTTCGGCTACGAGGTCGTGGGCGGGTTCCAGAAGGCGTTCGAGGACTGCGGCGGGAAGATCATCCAGAAGATGTGGCCGCCGCTCGGGACCAAGGACTTCGGGCCGTTCATCCCGCAGATCAAGAAGGACGCGGACGCGATCTTGACGCTGATGGTCGGGCCGATGGCGCTGCAGTTCCCGAAGCAGCTCGCCAACGCGGGCAACAAGAAGCCGGTGATCGGCGGCGGCACGAGCTACGACGAGTACGTGCTGCCCTCGATGGGCGACGAGGTGATCGGCCACGTCTCGGCGCTGCAGTACAGCGCGGCGATCGATACGCCGAAGAACGCGGCGTTCGTGAAGAAGTACCGCAGCAAGTACGGCAAGGTCCCGTCGTACTATTCCGAGAGCAACTATACCACCGCCCAGATGATCCACGAGGTCATGAAGAAGACCGGCGGCAAGTGGCCGGGCGCGGAGAAGTTCATCAAGATGATGTCGGAGATCCGGATCGACGCGCCGCGCGGCCCGGTGCGTCTGGACGAGATGCGGAACCCGGTCCAGAACATCTACATCAAGAAGGTGGAAAAGCGGAAGCTGCACGGCTATCCGCAGGATGAGCTGTGGAACACCGTGATCAAGACCTATCCCGCGGTGGGGCAGTTCTGGAAATACGGCAAGGCCGATTTCCTGAAGCAGCCGGTCTACAGCCGCGACTATCCGCCGTGCAAGTACTGCGAGTAATCGGCCGGCGGGCACGGGATCGGGGGAGGCGACTCCCCCTTTCCCGCTCGGAAGGCGTGCGACCGTGACCGCGCAGACCCCGGTGCTCGAGCTGAAGGGCCTGTCGAAGAGCTTCGGTGGGCTCCACGCCGTGCAGAGCGTGAGCCTGCAGGTACTGCCAGGCGACCGCAAGGCGATCATCGGCCCGAACGGCGCGGGCAAGACGACTCTGTTCAACGTCGTCACCGGCGTCCTGCCGGCGACCTCGGGCGAGGTGCTGTTGTTCGGCGAGGACATCACCGGCTGGGCACCCCACCGGCGCACGGCGGCGGGCATGGCCCGCACGTTCCAGATCACCAGCCTCTTTCCCGGGCTGACGGTGCTCGACAACGTGCTGCTGGCGATTGGCGGCGTGCGCAAGATGAAGTTCGTGATGTGGCGGTTTCTGTCCTCCTACCGCGATCTCTACGAGAAGGCGCGCGGGCTGCTGGAGAAGGCCGGCTACTGGGACCGCCGGGACCTCGAGGTGCGCAACCTCTCGCACGGCGAGCAGCGCCAGATCGAGATCGTTCTCGGCCTGGCGAGCGATCCGAAGATCCTGCTGCTGGACGAGCCCGCGGCGGGGCTTTCCTCGGGCGAGTCGCGCGAGATGGCGGAGTTTCTCAAGCGGCTCGACCCCAACCTCGCCATTCTCCTGATCGAGCACGACATGGATGTGGTGTTCGACATCGCAGAGCATATCTCCGTGCTGCATTTCGGGGAGCTGGTGGAGGAGGGGCCGACGGAGAAGATCCGCTCGAGCGACCGGGTCCAGCAGATCTATCTCGGGACGGGCTGACCCATGGCGATCCTGGAAGTCGAGGATATCCACACCTACTACGGCGACGCCTACGTGCTGCAGGGGCTGTCGCTCATGCTCGGGCAGGGGCAGATCGTGGGGCTGCTCGGGCGCAACGGTGTGGGCAAGTCGACGCTCGTGAATTCGATCGTCGGCTTCAATCCCCCGCGCCGCGGCCGGATTCTCTTCAAGGGGGCGGACATCACGCACGTGTCCTCGTTCGAGACGGTGCGCAGCGGAATGGGGCTGGTGCCGCAGGGCCGCCGCGTGTTTCCCACGTTGACCGTGGAGGAAAATCTCAAGGTCGCCGAGTGCGGCGGCGGCCGCCACGGCTGGAATGTGGACCGCGTCTACGCATTGTTCCCGCGCCTCAAGGAGCGGGGCGCGCAGCGCGCCAAGACGCTCTCGGGCGGCGAACAGCAGATGCTCGCCATCGGCCGCGGGCTGATGACCAACCCGGACTGCCTGATCATGGACGAGCCCTCCGAGGGGCTCGCGCCGATCATCATCCAGGGCGTGTGGGAGGCGATCGCCAAGCTGAAGAAGGAAGGGCTCTCCATCCTGCTGGTCGAGCAGAACGCGAATCTCGCCCTGAAGCTCGTCGATTACGTGCACGTCATGAGCAAAGGGCGCGTGGTCTATTCCGCCGGTCCCGACCAGTTGCGGGCGAACGAGGAGGTGAAGGCGAGCTATCTCGGCATTTAGCACCCGTGACCAGTGACCGGTAGGGCGAAAGGAGAAAGGACAAAGGACAAAGGAGAAAGGAGAAAGGAGAAAGGACGAAGGCGTGAGCGAGGAACCGTGAGGCGGAAAACGTGAGACAGAAGGCGCGAGCGGAACCGTGCGAGGCGCGCAGCGCCGCTCTGGTCGGATCACGGAGCACGGGTTTCATCCCCTTCCCCCTTTCGCCTTCCTCTTTCCGTCTTGCTACCCGCCGCTCACCGCTCACGCCGTCCCTCCATCTGGCGGCAGGTTAAACTGAGAGAAGATGCCCCGTAAGCATTTCACAATGATCCGCGAATTCCATCTGGCCGACTTTTTCACGTTGGCCAACGCGGGCTGCGGGGTGGCGGCCGTGTTCTGCGCCGTCGTTTTTGTGGATGTCGATTCGCGGCCACATTTCTACGCGGCTGTGGTGCTCGTGTTCGCGGCGCTGGTGTTCGACGTGCTCGACGGCCGCATCGCGCGCTGGCGGCAGAAGCATTCCGCGCTCGGGCGCGAGCTCGATTCGCTCGCCGACATCATCTCCTTCGGCGTCGCGCCGGCGGCGCTGGCGTTCGCCGGCGGCATGCGCGGCGGGTGGGACTGGGTGGCCCTGATTTACTTCGTGTGCTGCGGTGTGAGCCGGCTAGCCCGGTTCAACGTGACCGCCGAGGCCCTGTCGGAGGGCGGAGACAAGGTCGCCTATTTCGAAGGCACGCCCATTCCCACTAGCGTCGTGCTGGTCGCCGTGCTCGCCTTTGCCGGGTGGCAGGATCGGTTGGGTGATAAGCTCTACTGGGGCACGTGGACCATCGGCCCCGGAGATCTGCACCCGCTGACGCTGCTGTTCATGGTGTCGGGGACGCTGATGATCAGCAAGGGGCTCAGGATTCCCAAGATCTAGCAGCCGGTCGGACTTGACGGCTCGACCGGCTGCTAAAAGCAAAACCGGCTGACGATTCGGACGGAAACCCGCCCGAAGCGTTCGAACCGGAAGCAAAGTACGGGGAGCATGCATATCTGGGTAGACGCCGATGCGTGCCCGGCGGTGATCAAGGACATCCTGTTCCGCGCCGCGGAGCGGGCGGAGCTGCACATGACCTTGGTCGCGAACAAGCCGTTGCGCATACCGCGCTCGGGCTTCATTCGTGCAATCCAGGTGGCGCGCGGCGCTGACGTGGCCGACAACGCAATCGCGCGGCGCATGGAACGCGGCGACCTGGTCATCACGGCCGACATTCCGCTGGCGGCGGACGTGGTCGGCCGCGGTGGTCAGGCGCTCGATCCGCGCGGCGAGTTCTACACCGCGGACAACGTCCGCGAGCGCCTCGCGATGCGCGATTTCATGGATCAATTGCGTGGCAGTGGCGTCGAGACCGGCGGTCCCGCGCCGCTCGACCATGCGGACCGCAAGCACTTCGCCGATCAGCTCGATCGATTCCTTGCCCGGCGCTCGGCAGCGAACCGCAAGAAATAACGCGGCTGCCTACGCGCTTCCGCTGCGGCGGTACTTTTGCTTGTGGTGCGCGGGCCGTCCACCGGCCTTCCATTCGCCGCGGCGCTCCCACGGCCGCGCGCCGTTCGCGTTCGGCCGGGGGTGCGCGGGCCGTGCGACGGGCTCCATGCCGGGAATGACGGTGACGCGGATCGGAGCGCCGGTGAAGCGCTCGATCGCGCGCATGAGATGCCCCTCGCCGTGATGGAGGAAGGTCACGGCGATGCCGCCGCGCCCGGCACGGCCGGTGCGGCCGATGCGGTGCACGTAGTCCTCGGCCTGGCGCGGCGCGTCGAAGTTGATCACGTGGCTGATGCCGGGCACGTCGATGCCGCGCGCGGCGACGTCGGTGGCGACCAGCACGCGCATGCGGCCGTTGCGCAAGAGTTGCAGTGTCTGGTTGCGCTCGCGCTGACGCATGTCGCCGTGGAGCGAGCCGCTGGCGATTCCCTGCCGCACGAGCGAGCCTGAGAGCGCCTCTGCCGAGCGCTTGGTGGCGGTGAAGACGAGCGCCTGCTTCAAATCGGTATCGCGCAGCAGCGCGTCGAGCAGGCGACTCTTGTGCGCAAGGTCGTCGGCGAACAGCGCGCTTTGCTCGATCTTCGATTCGTGCGCGGTGGAGGGCGCCACGTCGATTCGCTGCGGGTCGCGCGTCACGCGCCGGGCGAGGCGGCCGACCACGCCGTCGAGTGTCGCGGAGAAAAGCAGCGTCTGACGCGTCCCCGGTGTGCGCGCGACGATCGCGTCGATGTCTTCCTGGAAGCCCATGTCGAGCATGCGGTCGGCCTCGTCGAGCACCAGCAGCTCGACGCGCGAGAGGTCGACCCGGCCGCGCGCGAGGTGGTCCTTCAAACGGCCCGGCGTGGCGACCACGACGTCGACCGGCTTCGCGAGCTGCTCGAGCTGCAGGCCGTAGGGCATGCCGCCGACGAGGCAGGCGGTGCGCAGCCGCTGGCCGGCGCCGTAGTCGTGGGTCGCCTTTTGCACCTGCAGCGCGAGCTCGCGCGTGGGCGCAAGCACCAGCACGCGCGGGCCCAGGCTGCGCGGGCCCAGGCTGCGCGGCTCGCGGGCGCTCGGGCCGGCGAGCAGCCGCTGGAGGCCCGGCAGCATGAAGGCGGCGGTCTTGCCGCTGCCGGTCTCCGAAGAGACCAGGAGGTCGGTGCCGCCGATCACCGCGGGAATCGCGGCGCGCTGGACGGCGGTGGGTTCGGCATAACCGATCCGGGACAGGGTTTCCAGCAGCGACATGTGCAGTCCGAGCGTCGAGAAGCTCATGATTTTTCGTTCCTTTTCATCGCGCCAACCGGGTGCCGCGATGCCGGACCGAAAGGGCTCTTTCGACGGGACTGCGATGGGGTCGGACCAGCGAACAGTTATGCTGCGGTGCAGCGAGTGCCGAACTATACGCGGAAGCCATGGAATATGCGAACTTTTTTGTGGCTGCCGGGTGAGCCATGGGGCGCGACGCGGGACCCGTCGTGTACTATGAGCCCGCGATGCGCCATTTGTGCGTTGTTGGATTCCGCCCTTCGATAGTCGCTACTCTTGGTTGACTCATGAAAATACCGCAGCGCGTGTTAAGGATTGCCGGTGCCTGTCTTGCTCTGGGCGCGGTCGTGCTCGCGCTCGCCGCCGGCCGCGTGGCGGGGCACGATGACTGGCGCACCGCGAGCCGCGAGCCGGTCGGGCTTGCGCCCGACCCGGCGACGACCACCGAGGCCCTGGTCCAGGTGTACGGCGCGCGGGCGGTGCGCTGGCGCGGCTACTTCGGCATCCACACGTGGATCGCGGTGAAGCCCACGGCGGCGAAGAGCTACACCGTCTACGAGGTGATCGGCTGGCGCCTGCGCTGGAGCGATTCGGCGCTGGTGATTCACGAGCGCGCGCCCGACGGACGCTGGTTCGGCAATGCGCCCGAGCTGCTGGCCGAGAAGCGCGGCGACGGCGTGGATGCCCTCATTGCGCGCATCGACCAGGCCGCGCGCGACTATCCGCACGCGGGCGAATACAGTGTATGGCCGGGACCCAATTCCAACACCTTCACCGCGTGGGTCGCGCGCGCGGTGCCCGAGGTCGAGCTCGATCTGCCGGCCACTGCGATCGGCAAGGACTATCTTGCCGACGCCTTGTTCGCGAAGGCGCCGAGCGGCAGCGGCATCCAGTTCTCGCTGTTGGGCCTGCTCGGCCTGATCGTGAGCGACGTCGAGGGTCTCGAAGTCAACGTGCTGGGACTCACGTTCGGGGTAAATCCGTTCTCGCCGTCGATCAAGCTGCCGCTCGTCGGGCGCGTCGGCCCGGCGCGCGTCAACGGCGCTGTCGCGGCCGAGAATCCTTCCTAAGGGTGCCCACAACATTATGTCAGGGGCGCTAAAGCGAACTGCCGGTTCCGACCGGGAACCGGCACCCCCTGCGCCGAGCCAACCTGCCGGGTGACTTGCGACTAACGCGCGTAGCCGCGCGGACCCTGGCCCAACCGGCGTCCGCCGAAATGCAGATCGGCGACCGCTTTCTGCTCAGGCGTCAACACTGCGTAGAGGGCCTTCACCGCGTTGCTCATCGCCGTTATCTGCTTCGCGCGCAGATTCATGCGCTCGGCGTGCTGGTCCATGCGCTCGGTTGGCGATTGCGCAGCGGAGGGCGGCTGCGCGTGAAAGGCTTCCATGGTGGCCGCCTGTGCTTTCGCTTGCTCGGCATAAGCGTTCCACGCCGACTCCTGGTCGGACGTGACCTTGAGCGCGCTCTTGAGGAACGAGAGCCGTTGCTCCATGCGCGCGGCCGGTCCGGCCGCTGCCGCGCCGGGGCCGAAACCTTCGCACGGCGCACCGGCTGCCATGCCGGGGCCGAATCCGGCGCGCGGTCCGCCGTAGCCCATCCTGCCCGGGCCAAAACCACCACCCTGCTGCATCATGCCAGGACCGTAACCGCCGCCCTGGTACATCATGCCGGGGCCCATATGCCCGCTCCAGCCGCCGCGTACGAATCCACTGGGGGGGTCCGCGTAGACCGCTGCGGTTGCCGCGCCAAGGCCTGCGGCAACCACCCCGGCCGCCAGGATTTTACGATAGATTGTCATGATCGATCTCCAAGTTGTTCATCGAGGCTCGCCTTCTCCGGGCCGGCGGAAACGGTTATCTGCCATCCCATGGCCCATCGACAGGTTCATTTAAGCACCGGCGTGTAAGCGCAATATGTCAGGAACCCGCATTTTTGTATCGCAGCCCGACATCGGTCGTGGTTGTTACACTGCGATACCATTTTCCCGCATCCGCCGCCCGGGACACGCTATACAGGAGCCATGACTACTGCCGACCATGTGCTCGTCGTCGACGACGACCTGGAGATCCGCAATCTCCTGCGCGAGTACCTCGAGAAGAACGGCTACCGTGTGACCACCGTCGCCGACGGCCAGGGCATGTGGGCTGCACTCGAGCCGGAACGGGCCGACATCGTGGTGCTCGATCTGATGCTCCCCGGCGACGACGGGCTCACGCTCTGCCGCACGCTGCGCGCGCGTTCCGAAGTGCCGGTGATCATGCTCACCGCCCGCGGCGAAGAGACGGATCGCATCGTCGGCCTGGAGATGGGCGCCGACGACTATCTCGCCAAGCCGTTCAATCCGCGCGAGCTGCTGGCCCGCATCAAGAGCGTGCTGCGCCGCAGCCGCGCGCTGCCGGACAACCTGCAGCCCGAGGCGGCAAGCCGGATCCGTTTTGCCGGCTGGGCGCTCGAACTGGCGGCGCGCAACCTGGTGTCTCCCGCGGGCGTGGTCGTGGCGCTGAGCGGCACCGAATTCAGGCTGCTGCGCATTTTCCTCGCGCACCCCAACCGGGTGCTCAGCCGTGACCAGTTGATCGACCTCATGCTCTCGCGCGATGCGTCGCCGTTCGACCGCAGCATCGATGTGCAGGTGAGCCGCCTGCGGCACCGGCTGGGCGAGGACGCAAAAGAGCCGGCCCTCATCAAGACCGTCCGCGGCGAAGGCTATGTGCTGTCGGTGCCGGTCGAGGTGGAAAGATGAAGCGCTGGCTGCCGCGCTCGCTTTTCAGCCGCATGGTGCTGGTGCTGCTCGCCGGGCTCATCGTCGCGCAACTTACGAGCTTCGCGATCTTCTGGCAGGAGCGGGGTCAGCTCATGGTGCAGACGAGCGGCATGCGTTCGGCGCAGCGCATCGCCGACATCGTGAAGCTGCTCGATCCGCTCGCCCCGGCGGAGCGCGCGCGGATCGCGGCGGTGATCGACTCCCCGGCGCTGCGCGTCTCTCTCACGCAACCGCCGCTGACCGCGGTGCAGGGCGGAGATGAAAAGGCGGAACACGCCGCGCGCTTCTCGGCGTTGCTCCGGCGCTTTCTCAGGGACGAGTGGGCGCTCGTGGTCAACGTCACCAGCACGCCCCCGCCGTGGGCGCTGGCGCGCGGCGGGCGCGGCGCGGGCCCGATGCCCGGCCCCGGGATGATGGGCGGGCCCGGCATGATGCACGGGGCGAGCGGTCCGGGCACCGCGCCGCGCGGCATCTCGTTCGCGGTGCAGGCGCGCCTGAGGGATGGCACGCTCGTCACATTCGACTCGAGGTCGCCGCTCGACACGACCGCGTGGCCGTATCGGCTGTTCCTCAGCCTGGGCGTGCTGCTGCTCGCCGTGGTCGCCCTGACACTGGTGGCGGTGCGCTGGGTCACGCGCCCGCTCCAGACCCTGGCCGAGGCCGCCGAGACGCTCGGCGCCGACATCGACCGGCCGCCGCTCGACGAGAAGGGCCCGATCGAAGTGAGCCGGGCGGCGCGCGCGTTCAACACGATGCAGCAGCGGCTCGCCACCTTCATCCGCGATCGCACGCGCGTGCTCGCCGCGATGTCGCACGACCTGAAGACGCCGATCACGCGCCTGCGGCTGCGCGCCGAGCTGCTCGACGATGCGCAATTGCGCGCAAAGTTCATCCAGGACCTCGGGGAAATGGAGTCGATGGTGGGCGCCACGCTGGATTTCATGCGCGGTCTGGAGGCTCGCGAGCCGGCGCAGCCGCTCGACGTCATGGCGATGCTCGAAAGCCTGCAGGAGGACGCGCAGGAGGTGGGCGGCAGGATCGCGATCGAGGGCAAGTCGCTGGCGCCGTATCGCGGGCATCCGCGGGCGCTGAAGCGCTGCCTCGCCAATCTCATCGGCAACGCGGTGAAGTACGGCAAGACGGCGACGATCGGGGTCAGCGACGCGGCCGACCGGCTGCAGATCTCAATCCGGGACGAGGGGCCGGGTATTCCGGAGAGCGAGCTCGAGCGCGTGTTCGAGCCGTTTCACCGGCTCGAAGGCTCCCGCAGCCGCGACACCGGGGGCACCGGCCTCGGGCTGAGCATCGCGCGCAACGTCGCCCGCGCGCACGGCGGGGACATCGTCCTGCGCAACGTGCCGGAAGGCGGCCTCGAGGCGCTGCTCACGTTGCCCCGCTGCGGCTGAAGCCGGTTGCGCGCCAGATCAGCCGACGCGCGGAATTTTCGTTTCGTTGATTACGCGATTCCACTTCTTCACGTCGCGGTCGATGAGAGTCCGGAACACCTCGGGCGAGCCGCCAGCGGGCTCGAGGCCGCCCGACTTCATGCGATCTATCATTTCCGGCTGCTGCAGCACTTTTGCAACCTCCTGGTTCCACCGGGATACGACGCTCTTCGGAATGCCCTTCGGGCCCCAGATGCCATACCAGTGAACGACTTCGAACCTCGGGACCGTTTCGCTGACGGTCGGCACGTCGGGCATCAACGACGAGCGCTTCGGGCTGGTGATCGCGACCGCGCGCAGCCGTCCGGCTTTCACGTGCGGAATGGTGGGCACCATGCTGAGCGCCGTGAGCTGCGTTTCGCCGGAAATGACCCCGGTGAGCGCCGGACCCGATCCCTTGTAGGGCACATGCACCATATTCGTCTTGGTCTCCAGCTTGAAGAATTCGAGCGCAAGATGAGTCACGCTGCCGTTGCCGACAGACGCATAGTTGAGCTTGCCGGGCTGCGAGCGGATGTGGGCGATGAGCTCCTTCACGGTGTTCGCCGGAACGGCGGGATGCATCACCATGGCGAGCCCGGTCGTCCCGATCAGAACGACCGGCTGGATATCCTTCACCGGGTCGTACGGCAGCCTGCGGTAGGCGGACGTCGCGCAGTAGCTCGCCGAAACCAGGATCAGCGTGTACCCGTCAGGCTCGGCGCGCACGGCGATTTCGGCGCCGATCGCGCCCCCGGCGCCCGGCCGGTTGTCGACGACGACGCCCTGTCCCAGCGCTTTCGATATTGGGGTCGCGACCATGTGCCCGAGGATGGAAGAACCGCCGCCGGGAGAGAACGGCGCGACCAGCCGGATCGGCTTGGTCGGATACTTCTGCGCAAATGCCGGGCCGGCGGCGACAGCGGCGACAGCGGCGACGAGCAGCAAGATGCGTTTCATTCTTCCCTCCTCTTCCTCGTGAAAAGACGTCTGATGCCCTGAAGTTGCACGGCTCACCGTCCGCCTGCGATCTTCAGCGCCTCCTGCAGGTCATCGCGGACCTGCTCCCGCGTGCGCGTCGCCCAGCGCCTGCGGTCGGCGACGGGCGCGTTTTGGATTTCCGCCCGCACCTTGAGCGCGATGAACGCCGGCGCGGGCGCTGAAAGCATACGCTCGACGGAGTTGGCAAAGCTCTCCAGCCGGTCGTAGGCGAATGTGCTCGGATAGCCAACGTCGCGGGCGAGCGCATCGTAGCGCGTCGCCTTCGCGTTCGGCACCGGTTGGCCGCCGGTGGTGGCATAGCATTCGTTGTCGAGCAGGAAGTGATAGAAATTCTTCGGCTGCTGCTCGGCGACAGTGGCGAGGATACCGAGATACATGACGAGGGCGCCCTCGGAATCGAAGACCACGACCTTGCGGTCCGGTTGCGCCAGCGCGAGACCGAAGGCAAATGACGCGCCGCCGCCCATCGCCGGATACGGGATCAGCGGCACATCGAGCTCGGGCCGCGTGCTGATCATCGTCCAGTGACGGCCGGCCTGGCCCGGCACCACGATCGCATCGCCGCGGTGCTGCTGGAACACCTTGAGCATCTCCGCCACTTCGATCACTTGCTCGTCGCCTCCGGGCGGTTGAAGCCATGGTACTCATCGCCGATCAGCGTCGCGACCGGCCGGCCGGTTCTTTGCGCTTCTTCGAACGCGGTCGATATGCGCTCGGCGTCGGCGTCGCTCTCGATGAGGTAATAGTTGATCCCGAATGCATTGAGAAAACGCTCCGTGTAGACCGCCGCCGAGTCGCGCGTGACGCCATGCCGCGTCCAGCCGCGGTAGCCGACCATCAGCACCACGGGAATCGAAAGGTCGATGGCCCATCCCCGCAATGAATTACCGGAATCCATCATGCCCGTGTTCTGGATGAGGATCAGCGGCACGCGTCCGCCGAACGACAAGCCGGCCGCGGCGGAGAAGGCGAGCGCCTCGTTGGTGACGGGGACGAGGCGCAAGGACGGCTCGGCCTTCATCAGGACGTAAAGCCCGTTCGTCTCGCTGTCGGGCAGCCAGACGACGTGCGTGACCCCGTTCTTCCTGATTTCCGCAAGAATGGCCGCAGGACTGAGACCGGTGCCCGTGGTCTGAGTCATGACGCGTGGCTCACCAGCCTCTCGGCTCGGCGCGAAGGAATGCCATGCCGGCGAGCGTCGCGGCGAGCCTCCCCCGCTCGATCTCGCCCAGCGGGCGTACCGGCGGCCGTGGCAGACCACAGTCGCGGCCCATGTGGACGAGCGCGGTTTTCAGGCCGGCGAGACCGTCCATCAGCCCCGATGCGCCGGCTTCCTTGATCGCGTGATGCAGTGCGCCGATGTCCTCCTGCGCCTGCCGCGCCTCGATGAACTCGTCCCGGCTGCACAGCTCGAAGAGGGTTCGTACGAGCTTCGGCGCGATACCGGAGAGCGGCGAGAAGACGCCTGATCCGCCGAGCGCGCTCGCCGACACGATGAAGTCAGCGCCCGCCAGGAGCTGGAAACCCGGACGGAGCCGCTGGCCGTTCGAGATAACTTCTTCCATGAAGACGAAATCGAGGCTCGCATCGACGACGCCGGCGAGGTTGGGCAGGCGCTCGATCAGCTCGAGGGCGATCTCCGTGGTGAGCGCGGTACCCGCCGATTCGACCGGCGGGCTGACGACATAGAACGGCAGCCGCACCGCGGAACCGATGCGCGCGAGATGCTCGACCACCATCGAGGGCTTCGGATGCCAGAAATATGGCGGGTGGGACACGATCGCCGCCGCGCCGGATTTCTCGGCGTGAATCGCGCGGTCCACGGCAATGCTCGTGCCGGCATCGCTCACGTTGGCCATCACCGGGACGCGGCCTTTGACCTGCTTTACCGCGAACTCGATCAATCGCCGCTGCTCGGCGTCGGTCAGGCTCAAGTCCTCGCCTTCCGGCATCGGCAGTGCCAGCGCGTCCGCGGCGTGCCGCAGGTGAAACTCGATCAACCTTGCGTACGCGTCGAAATCAATGCTCTGGTCGCGCTTGAATGGGGTGACGGGCGTGTGCACGAGACCGGGCTTGAAGGGGGTCATGTTGGTCTCTTGTCGTTATCCGCTTTACCAGCCCTGCGGTTCAGTCCGCATGATGTCGAGCTCTTCGAGCTGCGTGCGCAGGAACGCGATGCGCTCCTTTGTCGCCGTGGGCAGCGGCGAGCGGGTCGGCCCGACCGGGCGCCCCATCATGATCATCGCGCCCTTCAGTGACGAGGGGTACTGCTCCTTGAACAGGCGCCACAGCCGCGAGATCTTGAACTGGCACTCCCGGGCGCTCGCCCAGTCGCGCGCCTCGAGCGATGCGAAGAACTTGTTGCAGAGATTCGGGGCGATAGCGCCGGAGGACGAGAACGAGCCGCATGCGCCGAGCGGATAGGCGGCGAGCAGGTGCTCCACTCCCTGGATGATCGCGAAGCCGGGGCGCATCTTCAGCGCCACGCGCGAGATCTCGAGGAACTTCTGGCTGTGGAAGCTCGCGTCTTTCATGCCGATGTAGTTCGGCAGGCGGTCGATGAGACGCCGCGTGAGCTCGCCGGTGAATTCGACGCCTTCGCCGTTGCGCCACGGCGAGTTGTAGGTGAGAACCGGCAAGTCGGTATGGGTGCCGATGCGCACGATCGAGTCGAATATCTCCTGCTGTGCCGGCCTGCGGCAGTACGGCGAGATGGTGAGAATCATGTCGGCGCCGATTCTCTCAGCATGACGCGCGAGGTCGAGCGAATCCTCCTCCGACAGGGTGCCGACGAATATCGACACCGGCACGCGCTTGGCGACCGTCTTGACCGCGATCTCGGCGCCGAGCTTTCTCTCGCCGATGGTGAGGTTGAGCGACTCGGCCTTGTGATGCGGCCACGCGATCGCCGGCGCGCCGTGGCGGACATGGAAGTCGACCATCTTCGCAAATCCGTCGCCGTCGAAACTGAAGTCGTCCTTGAGCGGCGTGACCGGCGCCTGCATGACGCCTTTGAGAGTGCCTAACATGATGAAACTCGTGTGCGTTGCGAGCCAGAATTGGCGATGACGCGAAGGACGGCGCAGGGCATATCGCGGCGGCTGCGACTCGTTAGCCGCAGGCTCGTTTGCGGGAGCAGCCGCGGAAGCCCCGGGGCGGTGTCGCATGAACACGCCGCTCCGCGCCCCGTCCCGCACCACGCTGCGCGAGACCGTGGCCGGGGCGCATGGCCAAGCCGGTCGATCATGTCGCGCATGCTCAGTCTCGCCATCGGGTCGTTCGTTCCCCCGGCGCCGGTCGGGACGATGATCTCAACCGCCTTCTCGGGGCGCCAAGATTCCGTAGGGTGCTGCGCCACCCGCTTCGGTTGTGCCGTCAAGTGCCGATTCTATGCGGCGCACCCGGGTTGCGACAACACACCGCGCTGCAATCACTGTTAATACCAGCGTTGAGGATCGCTGGCGGCCGGGGCGGCGCGGGACCATGAAGCAGCTAGCGCACCGGCAGCCGCAGTACGCCGAGGCCGCGCGCTTCCTGGGCGCCCGGCCCCAGCAGTTCGTAGTAGCGCGCGGCGAGCGCGAGGTCCTGCAGTGCCGTGCCCACCGATTTGAACGCGACAAGACCGCCGGTGGGAATCGCCGTCTTGCGCGTGACGACCTGGGCAAGCGTCGCGCGTTTCGCTTCGGGCAGCGCCCCGCTCGCGATCGCGTGGCGCAATTCGCCCGCTTCCTCGAATGCGTGCAACGAATCGGCCAC
>Ga0326597_10002214_pt1 | contig 29330 bp, 24 predicted proteins | sample RVTome_12_FD_203789 | JGI IMG/M metagenome (GOLD analysis project Ga0326597, IMG submission 203789) | Soil microbial communities from uranium-contaminated site in the Upper Colorado River Basin, Wyoming, United States - RVT100D185 | ecosystem: Environmental > Terrestrial > Soil > Contaminated >... | reverse complement strand
TCGGAATCACCGTGTAGGTCGAGAGGGGTCCGTTCGGTGCGCGGGGGATGAATGCGGCTGCACCGACCAGCAGCAGCGGCGCCGTCTCGCCGATGGCGCGCGCCACCGACAGGATCACGCCGGTAACGATGCCGGTCACCGCGTTGGGCAGCACCACCCTCGACACGGTCTGCCACTTCGTTGCGCCGAGGCCGTACGACGCTTGCCGCATCGTGGAGGGGACAGCCTTGATCGCCTCGCGCGCAGCGATGATGATCACCGGCAGGATCAACAGCGCCAGCGTCAGGGCGGCCGCCAGGACCGTGGGTCCTAGGCGCATCAGTCGTACGAAGGCGTAGAGGCCGAGGATCCCGTACACGATCGAAGGCACGCCGGCAAGGTTGCGGATGTTCACCTCGATCAAGCGGGTCATGCGATTGTCGGGGGCGTACTCCTCGAGATACACGGCGGTCCCGACTCCGAGCGGAAGGGCGATCGCCACGACCAGGAAGGTCACCCAGAGCGTGCCGATCAGGGCGTTGGCGAGGCCGGCCATGACCGGGGTGCGGCTGGCGTTCTTGCGCAGGAACGCCCCGTCCAGCCACGGGTTCAAGCGCAGTTGCTGACCATCTTCCAGTCCGGCCAGCAGGGCGTCGCGCGCACGCCAGCCCGCGAACAGGCCGAAGTCTCGTACGGTGTCGTCGCGGCTGTTCGTCACCGCCCAACGGAGCGGCTTGCCGTCCGCCCACCAGAGCAGTTCGAGGCGGTTGCGCAGGTCGAACTTGCGCCGCTGCTCGGCCTCTTCGAGGGTGGCGGCAGGGTCCTCGCCGCGCGCCGTGAGCTCGAGCATCATCAGGTGATCCCAGGTGCGCAAGGCTCGAAACCCGTCAGCGAACGACCAGGTGAGACCGCTCCCGGCGGGCTCGACCACCTGCCAGGAAACGGTGTCGCCGATCACGTCTGCGAACAGCGTCACTATCAGGGCGAGGGCGAGCACTACCGGAATGCCGGTGAGCAGTTGGAAGACGAGCCCCACCCGCTTACGCGAGCGCAGGCGTGCACGTTCGCGCAACGCGCCGAAGCCGCTGCCGCCGCTCACTCGTAGCGCTCCCCGAAGCGGCGCACGACCTGCTGCGAGATCAGGTTCAGTCCCAGCGTCAGGAGGAACAGCGTGGCACCGACGGCGTACAGCGCGCGGGACGCCAGGCTGCCTGCCGGTTGGTCGCCGGTGGCAGCCTGCACGATGAACGACGTCATCGTCGCGATCGTTTCGCGTAGGTCGAAGGTGAAGGTCGGCTTCTGTCCCGCGGCGAGGGTGACGATCATCGTTTCGCCGATCGCGCGCGACATCGCCAGGATGAACGAGGCGACGATGCCAGACAGGGCGGCGGGCACCACCACGCGGGAGACGGCCTCGTAGCGCGAAGCGCCCAGGCCGTACGCCGCTTCGCGCAACGAGCGCGGCACCGCCTGCATCGCATCGACCGAGATGCTCGATACCGTCGGGAGGATCATGAAGCCCATCACCAGGCCCGCCGACAACGGGTTGAACAGGTTCAGTCCCGGAACCAGCTGGCGCAGCAGCGGGGTGACGAAGAACAGCGCGAAGTAACCGAGCACGACCGTGGGGATCCCGGCCAGGACCTCGAGCACCGGAACGACGCGCCGGCGCGTCTGCGGCCTCGCGAACTCGGAGAGGAAGATCGCCGAGCCGAGCCCGAGCGGCAGACCGGTGATCAGCGCGACACTGGTGACCATCATCGTGCCGACCACCAGGGGTGAGATTCCGAAGCTGCGTTGCCGCTCGGGGAACAGCGGCGTCCACTCGCGCGAGGTGAAGAACTCTCGAAAGGTCACCGCGGGGTCGGCGAAGAAGCCGATCGTCTCGGCCGAGAGCGCAACGATCACCGCGAAGGTGGTCAGCACCGAGACGCTGGCGGTGAGGAACAGCGCGACGGCGATGGCACGCTCGCCGAGGTTCCGCGACCGGCTCTTGTGCAGCCCAGCGTTGCGGGCGAGGGCGTGGGGTCCTTGGGTCATGAACGCTCCAACGATACTGGGTCGATCGGTCGGTTCGCCTCTAACAAGAGAGCGGGCTGGCCCCCGCAGGCACGGGGGCCAGCCCGACCGTCCCGAATCAGGACCGCCGCCGGTCGCCGCGCATCACTCACCTCGCAGGACTTCTAGGACGGTCTTGCCGGCGCCGTTCGCGAAGATCGAGCCGGTCGCCCGCGCGCGGAAGCGCTCGAGCGAAAGTTCGTACGCTCGGTCGTCCAGCAGCGCATAGCCGCTGCCGGCAATGAGAGGGCGGGCGTAGTCGCTGAGGTAGAACTCGACGAACTCCGCGACGACCGGCTCCCGATCGGCGGCGTCGGTCGAGAGGTAGATGAACAACGGCCGCGCGAGCGGCGTGTAGCTGCCGGACTCGATCGCCTCGTTCGACGGCTCGACGCAACCGGCGCCATCGTCGATCGCGACGGCGTTGAGATTGTCCGCCTCTTCGGCGTAGTAGGCGTAGCCGAAGAAGCTCATCGCGTAGCGGTTTCCTTCCACCCCCTGCACCAGCACGTTGTCGTCCTCGCTCGGAAAGAAGTCGGTGCGGATGTCGTGGTCCTCGCCGATGATCGCTTCGACGAAGTAGTCGAACGTGCCGCTGTCCACACCAGGGGCGTAGAACTCGATCGGCTCGTCCGGCCACTCGGCGCGCAGGTCGCTCCAGCGCATGACGCCGTTGCCCGCACGCCATGCGCCGGCGAGCTCGTCGACCGTCATGCACCAAGCGAAGTCGTTCTCGACGTTGGTGACGACGGTCAGGGCGTCGAACGCCACCGGGATCTCGACGAACTCGACGCCGTTGGCGGCGCAGGCGTCGATCTCGCTCTGCTTGATGATGCGGCTGGCGTCGCTGATCTGGGTTTCGCCGGCACAGAACTTGCTGAACCCGCCGCCGGTACCGCTGAACGCGACGCTGACGTTCGCATCGGGGTTCTCGATGGCGAACTCTTCGGCCACCGCCAGGCTGACGGGGTAGACGGTCGAGGAGCCGTCGACACGGACGTTCTGTGCCGTAGCGGCACCGAGCAGGGCGATCAGGGCCAGCGGCGCGAAGCGGGCGAGCAGGATGCGGGGCTTGTTCATGGGAACCGTACCTCCGAGCGTGAGGTTAGCGGCGCCGTGTCAGCCCGCTGTCAGCCGACCCCGGCGCCCCCTCAGCCTCCGACCTCGGCAAGGCTGCGCTCGAGCCCAGTGATCACCGCCTCGGCCTGTTCGAGCCTCCGGCGTTCCTCGGCGACCACCGCTTCGGGGGCGTTGGCGACGAACCTGTCGTTGGCGAGCTTGCGGGCGCTGCGCTCGCGCTCGACGCGCAAACCGTCCAAGCGCTTGCTCTGCCGCTCGCGCCAGGCGCCGACGTCGACCAGGCCATCGAGCGGAAGTCGCAGCTCGACCTCGGCGAGCACAGCCCGAAGGTTGGCCCCTTCGGGCTCGGCGGAGGAGAGGCGCGCCCGCGCCAGCGCTTCGACTACGCCTGCTTCGTCGAGCAGCAGCTTGGCGGCCTCCCCCGTGGCGTGAACCGGTACGGTTTGCGAGGGGGGAAGGTCGGCCTCGGCGCGCAACGCTCGAACCGCGCCCACCGCGTCCTGCAAGCGGGCGAAGTCCCGCTCTGCCTCCGGGTCGGAACGTCCCTCGGCGGCCCCGCTCGACTCTTCCACGCCGCCACCGGGCCAGGTCGCGAAGGCGATCTGCCGCTCGTGACCGAGCGCCTCCCACAACTCGCTGGTCACGAACGGTAGCAGCGGGTGCAGCAGCCGCAGGATCGCTTCCAACGTGGTGCGCAACACGTGACGGGTGCGGGGATCCCCGGCGTACAGCGCAGGCTTGGCGGCTTCGAGGTACCAGTCGCAGAACTCGCTCCAGACGAAATCGTAGGCGGCTCGGCTGGCGGCGCCGAGGTCGAACGCTTCGAGCCGGTCGCTGACGGTGGCGACCGCTCGCGCCAGCCGCGCTTCGATCCAGCGGTCGGCGAGTCGCTGCGGCGGGCCCTGGTCGACCGGACCGTCGAGGTGCATGAACGCGAAGCGTGCGGCGTTCCACAGCTTGTTGGTGAAGGTGCGGCCCATCTCGACGCGCCGATCGTCCCAGCGGACGTCCTGACCGCCGGTCGAGGCGTACGTCATGGCGAAGCGCAACGCGTCCGCCCCGCTGGCCTCGATCACCTCGAGCGGATCGACCCCGTTGCCGCGTGACTTCGACATCTTCTGGCCGTCGGCGTCGAGCACCAGACCGTGCAGCATCACGTGGCGGAACGGCGCCCGTCCGGTGAACTGGTAGCCGGCCATCTCCATGCGGGCGACCCAGAAGAAGAGGATGTCGTAGCCGGTGACGAGCACGCTGGTCGGGTAGAAGCGCTTGAAGAACGGGTCGTTCTCGTCCGGCCAGCCGAGGGTCGAGAACGGCCACAGGTTGCTGGAGAACCAGGTGTCGAACACGTCGGGATCCTGCTCGAGATGCTTGCCGGCGTTCTCGGGCAGGTCGGGCGGATCGCTGAACGGATCCTCAGGCGAGGGCACGTACAGCTCACCGTCAGGCCCGTACCAGGCGGGGATGCGGTGGCCCCACCAGAGTTGCCGGCTGACGTTCCAGGGACGAATGTTGCCCAGCCAGTCACGATGCACCTTGCCGTAACGCTCCGGCACGATCTCGGTCTCGCCGGCGTCCAGCGCCCCGAGGACCCGTTTCGCGATCGGCCCGACGTCGTAGAACCACTGCATCGACAGTATCGGCTCGACCGGCACCTTGGTCCGTTGCGACAGGCCGATCGGCACGGTGTATGGCTCGCGCGCGACCAGGGTCCCGTCCCGCTCGAGCGCCGCGGTCACTGCGCGTCGTGCCTCGAACCGCTCGAGACCGCGGAACCCTTCCGGTACCAGCTCGCCCTGCAGGCGGGCGTCTAGACCGATGACCGAGGGCCGCTCGAGCCGGTGCCGCTCGCCGATCTCGAAGTCGGTCTGATCGTGTGCAGGCGTGATCTTGAGCGCTCCCGTTCCGAAGTCCGGCTCGACCGCCTCGTCGGCGATGACGGGGATCCAGCGGTCGCTGAGCGGAATGCGCGCCCGGACACCCACGAGGGCGGCGTAACGATCGTCGCTCGGGTGCACCGCGATCGCCTGATCGGCGAAGATCGTCTCCGGTCGCACGGTCGCGATGCGGATCTCGCCGCCGCCCTCGAGCGGATACGCGAGGGTGTACAGCTCACCTTGCCGGTCTTCGCGATCGACCTCCAGGTCGGACAGGGTGGTGCGGCTCTCCGGGTCCCAGTTCACGATCCGCTCGCCGCGGTAGATCAGGCCCTGGTGGTACAGCTCGACGAACTGCTTGCGGACGGCGCGTGACAGGCCCTCGTCCATGGTAAAGCGGCTGCGCGTCCAGTCGGCGCTTACTCCGAGGCGTTGGAGCTGCTGCTCGATGATGCCGCCGTAACGCTCCTTCCAGGCCCACACCTCGCCTAAGAACGCTTCGCGGCCGAGCTCGTGCCGATCGGTCCCACGTGCTCGTAAGCCCTTCTCGACCACCACTTGGGTGCTGATGCCGGCATGATCCATGCCGGGCTGGAACAGCGCCTCGTAGCCCTGCATGCGACGCCAACGGATCAGCGTGTCGATCAGGGTGTTGTCGAAGGCGTGACCCAGGTGCAGGTTGCCGGTCACGTTCGGTGGCGGAATCACGATGGTGTAGGGCGGCCGCCCGCTGTGCGGGTCGGCGCGGAACGGCTCGTCTACCCAGCGGCGTGCCCAGCGGGCCTCCACCGCAAGCGGGTCGTAACTCTTCGAAAGCTCGCTGCGCGGGGTCGACGACGGGCGAGGTGCCGCGTCGACCTGGTTCGCGTCGGACTTCTTCGCTTCGGACTTCTTCGCTTCGGACTTTTTCGCCTCGGACATCGGTCCTCCCTGCGGGACCGCAGTTGGCGACCGGCGGGCCCGACCTGATGGTCTGGGCGGACGAGGCGACGTGCCCCGCGGTACCACCGCCGTTCCTCGCGCCGTTGGCGCAAGACGCTCGATCCCGCGCTATCGGGGCGGGAACCGGAGGTTCTACGCCGCGCGAACGATCGCGGAAAGTGCGACCTGCGCGGTTCTTCCTCGACGAACGGTCACGCCACGGGCGTTCCGCACGGACGGGCGACCTTCGGCGCCACGGACTCGGTCCCGGCTCTCAGCCTCGGGTCGCGCGAACTATCACGCGAGCCGCCGACCGGGACGCTCTGTCGAGCAGGGGGCGCCTACTCCTCCCGCACGATCTCGAAGTGTAGCAGGGACGGCGCGGGGCTGCGCGCCCCGCCTCGTGGCGTTGACTCACAGCATTGGCAGGGTGTTGAGCACCTGGATCGAAATCTGTCCGGCCAGTACCCGTGCCGCCGAGCGGAGCGCCTGCGCCTGCTCGCTGTCCGGATGCGAGATCACCAGCGGCACGCCCGCGTCGCCGCTCTCGCGCACCTGCGACGAGATCGGGATCTGGCCCAGCAGGGGGATGTTCTCGCGTTCGGCCCAGGCGCTGGCGGCACCCTCGCCGAAGATGTGGTCGCGCCCCCCGTCCGGAAGCACGTACCAGCTCATGTTCTCTATCAGGCCTAGGATCGGCACGTGGGTCTTGCGCATCATCGTGTGCGCCCGCCGCACGTCCGCCAACGACATCTCCTGTGGTGTGGTCACCAGTACCGCGCCGGTCACGTCCGCGAGCTGCGTAAGCGACAGTTGCACGTCGCCGGTTCCCGGAGGCAGGTCGACGATGAGGTAGTCGAGCTCGCCCCAGACCGTCTGTTCGATCATCTGCTTGAGCGTTCCGTGCAGGATCGGACCACGCCAGGTGAGTGCCTGGCCGTCCTCGACCAGGTTCGCGATCGAGATCAGCTTCACGCCATGGTTGCGCAACGGGATGATGTTCTTCTCATCGTCCGCCATCAGCCGCTGGCCCTCTACCGCGAACATCTTCGCCTGCGAGGGCCCGTAGATATCGGCGTCCAGCAGCCCGACCGATGCGCCTTCCAACACCAGCGCCGCGGCGAGGTTCGCCGCCACCGTAGATTTGCCGACGCCGCCCTTGCCGGAGCCGACCGCCACGACGTGCTTGACGCCGGGAAGCGCATCCTTGCCGCTACTGCGGACCTGCGCGCCGAACTCCAGCTCGATCCGTCCCACGCCCTCTATGCGTCCGACCGCCTCGCGGACGTCCCGTTCGATCGTCGCCTTCATCGGACAGGCGGGGGTTGTCAGCTTGACCTTGATCGATACGTCGCCGCCGTCGCTCACGTCGGCTCGCTCGATCATGCCGAGCGAGACGAGATCCTGATGAAGCTCTGGGTCGTGCACCGTCTTGAGCGCGTCTAACACGCTGGATTCGCTAATGCTCATGGGCCGAAGGGTAGCAGGAACCCGCCTTCCGGCCGGGCCGCCGTGTGACACCACCTCACCACACCTCGTGACCACAACTTGGTGGGCAGAAGGTTGCCTTGTCCGGTCTGGTGCGGGGCGGGTATGCTCCGTAGGTGACGCTTGCCAAGCGGTTCGCTAACGGCCCGCTCGAGGCCCCCGCGCGATGAGCCCGGGGGCGCGTTTCCGTTGCGACCCGGGCGGTGAGGAGCGTCGCGGCGTCGTCACCGTCGCGGGCGAGGACACGCACACCAGACTGCCGCTGCGCGTCTACCGGTTCAGCGGAGCGCCTCGTGGCGATCCGCTCGCGCTCGATCACCCCAACCTGCCCGGCGTGGTAGCGATCGAGCTAGACGGCGAAGAGACCCGCCTGGTCACGTTGGCCTCGACCGCCTACCGACCTGCCGTCAGGACGGCGTTGAGCCCGGAGCAGGTGCTCCAGGCCTGCCAGGCGTTGGCCGCCGTTCATGCGGCAGGCATCACGCACGGCGACGTTCATCGCGAACGGCTGCTCGTCGGCCCGGACGGACACCTGCTTCTCGAGGGGGCGGGTGTCCCCTGGCTGGGACCGGTGGGAGAGGCTCCGTCCCAGGCGGACGACGTGCGTGCACTCGGTTTGGCGCTGCTCGCCTCGACCGGCGACCTGCCAGCCGCGGTCTACGACGTGCTTCGCAAAGCGGCTGCCGACCCGGCGGACACGGCCGACGGAGTCCGATTGGCCGAGGCGACGCTGCGGGCGATCGAGGCGCCGGCACGCGCGGCCGCCAGCGAAGCGGTGGTGAAGGACCTGCCGCCTGGCGGGATCTACCGCAGCGGCGAGGACGTCCCATTGAGCTCAAAGCCGCTTCGCCCGCCGCCCCCGCCAACCCCGCAGCCGCGCCCACCGTGGATACCGATTCCACGGACGGCGCTTGCCCTGGTCGCCGTGGCGCTCGCCGCGCTCGCACTCGCCTGGCTGGTGCGCGCCCGCGACGACGCTCCGCCGACCGGCACCAGCGAGAACGCGATAGTGCTGGACGTGCGGGTCGCGCCGGATGACGCCCCCCCGCTCGAGATCGTAGTGATCGACTCGCCGATCGACTCGGAGCTGGCCCCCGGAACGCGACTCGGGCGGGCGCCGCGCCGCGTCCTGCTCGACCGGCCCGGACGGTGGGTCCTGCAAGGGTCGTTCGGGGACCTCGACACCGAACCGGTCGAGGTGCTGCTCCCCGGTCCGGGAACGGTCGTACTGGTACTGCCCGACGATGACACTCCGACCCCACCCCGCTGAAGGAGTCCGCATGGCAAGAAGCATCGTGGTGATCGACTACGGCTCGCAGTACACGCGCCTGATCACTCGGCGGCTGAGGGAGCTCGACGTGTACTCGATCCTGGTCGGTCCCGACGTCGACCTGGCCGAGCTTCGGCGCGAGGGTGCCGCCGCCGTGGTGCTGTCGGGCGGGCCGCAGAGCGTCACTCGTGTCGATGCGCCCGGACTGCCAGCCGGGCTGCTCGATGCCGGCCTGCCGATCCTGGCGATCTGCTACGGGATGCAGCTCGTAGCCCGCGAGCTGGGCGGCGAGGTGCGGCCAGGAACCGTGCGCGAGTACGGCAAGGCCGACCTGACCGAGTACGGCGGCGACCTGTTCGAAGGTATCGAGGGCACCTTCACGGCGTGGATGAGTCACGGCGACAGCGTGGTCCGGCCACCCGACGGGTTCGCCGTCACCGCCGCGACGGCCGGCACCGCCGTTGCCGCGATGGAGGACAGCGACCGGAAGATCTACGGGTTGCAGTTCCACCCAGAGGTGCGCCACACGCCTAAGGGCATCGCGCTGCTCGAACGGTTCGTCGAGCGGTGCGGCGTGGCACGCGACTGGACGCCACGCAACATCGTCGAGCACGCCACCCGGGAAATGCGCGATCGGGTGGGTAGCGAGCGCGTCCTGCTCGGCATTTCGGGCGGCGTCGACTCGAGCACGCTGGGCCTGCTGTTGCACCAGGCGATCGGTGACCGCCTCGAGGCGGTTTTCGTCGACACCGGATTGCTACGCATGGGCGAGGTGGACGAGGTCGGCCGCGCCCTGCGGGCGTTGGGGGTCCGGCTCACCGTGGTCGACGCGCGCGAGCGCTTCCTGGCCGCCTTGCTAGGCATCGTCGACCCTGAGGAGAAACGCAAGGCGATCGGCAGGACCTTCATCGAAGTCTTCCAGCGCGAAGCGCGCGTGCTGCAGGTCGAGCACGGCCCGATCCGCTTCCTGGCGCAGGGCACGCTCTATCCCGACGTGATCGAGTCGGCGGGCGGTCAGGGTGCGGCGAACATCAAGAGTCACCACAACGTCGGCGGCCTGCCGGACGAGCTCGGTTTCGAGCTGATCGAACCGTTCAGGGCCCTGTTCAAGGACGAGGTGCGCGAGGTGGCCGCGACGTTGGGTCTTCCTAAGGAGCTGCGCGACCGCCACCCCTTCCCGGGCCCCGGTCTGGCGATTCGGGTGCTCGGCGAGGTGACGCCGGAACGGCTCGAGGTGCTGCGCCGCGTCGACGACATCTTCATTCGCTCGCTACGCGAGTTCGGGCTCTACACCGAGATCTGGCAGGCGCTAGCGGTGCTCACCCCGCTCCGCTCGGTGGGGGTTATGGGTGACGGTCGAACGTACGCCCACACCGTGGCGCTGCGCGCCGTGACGAGCGTCGACGGCATGACGGCAGACTGGGCCCGCATCCCGCACGAGGTGCTCGCCACCATCAGCAGCCGCATCGTCGGACAGGTGGCGGAGGTGAACCGGGTGGTTTACGACGTCACCAGCAAGCCTCCTGGCACGATCGAGTGGGAGTGACCAATCCGGTATCGTCGTGCTCATGGCACGAACCTGGCTGGTGAAGAGCGAACCGGAAGCGTACGGCTACGACGACCTCGAGCGCGACGGACGGACGCCGTGGGACGGCGTTCGAAACTATCAGGCGCGCAACTTCATGCGCGACGAGATGCGGCCCGGCGACCGTGTGCTCGTCTACCACTCGAGCACCGCCGAGCCGGGCGTGGTCGGCGTCGCCGAGGTCGCCAGCGAGCCGTACCCCGACGCCACGCAGTTCGACCCGAGCGATCCCCACTTCGATCCGAAGGCTACCGAGGAGGCGCCGCGCTGGATATTGGTCGATGTCGCTGCAAAGCGCCGCCTGGAACGCAAGGTCACGCTGGCCGAGATGAAGGCCGACTCGGCCCTGGCAGATATCGCGCTGACCCGCCGCGGCAATCGCTTGAGCGTCATGCCGGTCGGTGAAGAGGAGGCCGACCGGATCCTCGAGCTGGCCGCCACGCCGGCTGGCCGGTCCTGACTTCTTCGGGTCGACAGCTGCGGTGGTAGGCTGCGGCATGACCGAGTCGCGCCGTTCGAAGATTCTCGAGCTGGTGGCCGAGTCGTACATCGAAACCGCTCGTCCGGTGCCGTCGTCGAAGATCGCCGAGCAGCTCGGCATCTCCAGCGCGACGGTGCGGAGCGAATTCGCCGCTCTGGAGGAGGAGGGCATGTTGTTGCAGCCGCACACCTCCGCCGGCCGGCAGCCGACGCCGGAGGGGTTCCGCCGCTACGCCGGCAGCCACCTGCCACCCCGGCCGCTGTCGCCGCGGGAGCGACGGCGCCTGCAGCGCGACGCCGACGGCCGCCACGGCACCGACCTGCTGCGTTGCCTCGCCACCTTCGCCTCGGAACTGTCCGGTTACGCAGTTGTGCTGGAGCTTCCCTCCGACGTCAGCGTCCGCACCCTGGAGGTGCACCTGACGCCGATAACCAGTCGCCGCTTGCTGGCGGTCGCAGTGCTCGAGAACGGACTGACCCGCGACCTGACCGTACCGTTGGATCCGACACCGGACGGCGACGTGCTCGACGACGCCGAGCGGCTTCTTCGCGAGCTCGCGGTGCCGCTCGACGAGATGCCTGCTGCGCTGCGTGAGCGCTCGCGCCAGCTCGGGCGTGAGTTGAGCCGCACCTTGGACGCACTGGCCGATGCTTGGCCGGCGCTGCACCCGGCCGAGCTGGTCTCGCACGGTCTCAGCCTGCTGTTCGACGAGCCAGAGTCGCGCGACCCGTCGTTCCTGCGACGGGCGGCCGGTTACCTCGAGCACGGGCCGCGCTCCGGCCGGGACGGAGCTGCGCCGTTGGCACTGGAGTTCGATGGCGACGTGGCTCTCATCGGCGCGGACCTCGCCTGGCGGAGGGGTCTTGGCAGGCTGACGCTGGTCGGCCCGGCGCGCATGCGCTACCGCCAAGCGTTCGTCGTGGCGCACGGCGTGAGCCGTTCTGTGCCTGCTCCGACCGGGCGACCGACGTGAGCGAAGCGGCGCCACGCGTGACCGTGCGCTTCTTCGCGCAGTTGCGCCTGGCCAGCGGAACGCGCGAGACCCATGTCGAGATCGTTCCTGGCCGCGACGTCCGCAGCCTCGCCACAACTCTCGAGCAGAGCCATCGAGGGTTGTCGCTGGCCGGCGCCATGTGCGCTATCGACGAGCGTTACGCGGACCCCGCCACACCTCTGCGCGGCGGAGAGACGGTGGCGTTCCTCCCGCCGGTCTCCGGCGGCTGAGCCGAGGCACACGCGAAGCCCGGCACGATGCCCCTGGCCGGGCTTTTTCACACGTCGTGCCGGGCTGCTCGTCCTATCATGCAACGGTCCGAGGACCTGCTCGGCGCGACCGCGCCGACCGCTCCCTCGCCGGCAGGAGTTCGAGGTGGCCAACGAGATCTACATCACGACCCGGGACGGCCTCGAAGGTCTGGTGTCGCACCAGGTGGCCGACCGTGTGCTAGCACGCGCGCTCGCGGCGGCCCGGAGCGACCCCGACACGGTCGACGCGGCGCTGATGAGCCGGCTGCTGCGCGGTCGCGTGCGCCGCGAGCTCGAGAGGAGCCTCCCCGCCCACGCGGTGCGGCGTAGCCTGTCGCAGTTGGACGCCAGGCTCGACGCTCGACACGAGAAGCGACCTGCAGCACGACGCGAAGCGGTCGGTGCTGAAATGGTCGCACCGCAGACGCATTCGGCTCTTCAGGGTGCGGAGCGACGCTCGCCTCGCGCGCTTCCCGCGGCGATCCTCGAACGCATCAGCGGCGCCGAAGCGGTCCGGCAATGGATCTGGGCCGCGGCCGACGGATCGGTGAAAGGGCGCGGAGCTGGACCCGATCCGGTGCGCGCGTTCCGACTGTTCGCCCCACTCGCGACCGTGCTCGAACGCTCGGGCGCGGTACGGTCGATCCACGTGCACCACGGCAGCGGTCACGTCCTGTTCGGACGCCATCGCGGATCGACGCTCGCCGTCGCTGGCGACGACGACCTGAATCTCGGAGCGATCTACGCCACGTTCCGTGCGCTGGAGGAGGAACCATGACCATCGCCCGCAAGCTCGCCGCCGGCCTCGTGGCCGCACTGTTCGCGACGCTGGTGCCCACACTGGCGCTCGCGCAGGAGGCGACGTCGGAGGACGACGTCCTTCAGCGCTACGAACTCGCGACAGAAAGTCTCGCGAACGCCGCGGCGGCCCTGCCGGCCGACGCCGTCGAAGCGCGCACCGCGCTAGACCGGGCCTTCAGCGCGCTGCTGACCCTGTCGCGCGGCGATTCGAGCGCGCTGAGCGATTCGCTCGACCGCGTGTTCGAACTGGCCCGCACCGCTATCGACAACCGCAGCGCCACCAACCTGGCGGTTCAGACGCAGGTGCTCCGGGGCGGCTTCCAACGCCTCCTCTTCGAGGCGGCGCTCACCGCCGCGGTCGAGGGTCGAACCGACCTGGCGCGGGCGCGCCTGCTCGAGTTGGCGCGCGACCTGGAGCTGGGCGCGGCAAGGATCGAACAGCTCGAGGCGCTGACCGAGTCGGGACCGATTCGGCAGGTGTTAGAGGCTGGCGTGGCCGAGCAGGTCGTGGCACGACTCGAGGCGCTGGCCGCAGCCGCACCGCCGACCGACCGCGATGCTACCTACCTACTCCTCGCGCGCGCCTACGCCGACTACCTGCTGGTTCAGGACTCCGGAAGACTGGACCCGGCCAGCAACCAGAGGTTCGTGGACGCCGCCCATGCCTTGGTCGATGGTGACGACGAGCGTTACCTCGCCTCGCTTGGCGCCCTCGTCGATGACCTTGCCGAGTTGCGCGACGCCGCCGACGCCGGAGCACCGCCACGAGAGGGCCTGCTCGCAGGAGAAAGCGTCGTCGCCGATCTCGACGGCGACGAGTCGGAACAGGGCGTCAGCGAAGCCCCGACGGACGATCAGGCCGAGCCGGCAGAGGCGACGGAGGGCGCTACCGAGGGCGTCGAAAGCACCGCTGAAGACGCGGAGACCGCCGACGCGGATGGCGCAGACGCGGCGCCCGTGCCGAGTGAAGTCGACCTCGAAGCGCTCCGTGCGGAGATCGAGGCCGAGCTGAGCGAAACCATCGCCGCCGAGCTCGAAGCGGAACGGGAGGCGCGCGCAATCGAAGAACTGGCGCGCGAACTGACCGCCTTGGGCGTCAGCGAGTCGGAGCGGGGGCAGCTGGCCGGCCGCCTGCACCGGGCCGGCGTCGCCTCCATCGCATCGCTCGAGCGGGAGCTGGCTTCGCTGGCTATCAGCGTCGAGGGCCAGGTGCTGCTCGGCCGTAACGAACTGGCCCGCGCCACGCTCGAGCGGATGGAACGACTGTACGGTCCCGCCCCCAGCTCTCCGGACGGGATCAACCTCGCTGCCATCGTCGTGAGAGTCGACCCGGCTGCGGACGCTCGCATGCGCGAGACGTTCGACCGCCTCGAACAAGCCCCGATGCTGCGTAGTAGCGACGCCACGCTCCTAGCCGCCGAGGTCGCCAGTCTCTCGGAGTCGATGCGGGGTGCGGCGCTAGACAGCTACCAGGCGTCGATCGTCACGGTCGCCGGATGGTGGAGCGGCTGGATCCGTCCGGCGGTAATGATCGCCCTGGCTCTACTGGCACTACTGCCACTGCGCCTGCTTTCGCTCGCATTCGGACGCGGCAACCGTAACTGGAGGCTCATTCGCTCCTCGCTGTTCCTGCTGCTGCTGCCGCTGTTCGTCGAAGGCATCCTCGGCGTACTCGCGCTGCTGGCCGAACCGGTCGGCATCCCCTCGCTCGCCTACCTGGGGATCGCGTCGGTGTTCGCTAACGAGGCGACCCAGTTCGCCTGGGCCGTGGTGATGCTGCTCGCCGTGCTATTCGCGGCATTCGGGTTCTACGGGATCTGCGTCCAGTTCGGAGTCCTTGGCCGGCGCCGCGACGCTACCGCCACGACAACCACTTCGACTCGCGTCGCCACCAAGGACGAAACGCTGGTCGATTGGGACGACGAGTTCTGAGAGTGAACGGAGGTCCGACGCGATGACGCCGAGTCCGGCCTACCGCGTCTGCGTCGAAGCGCTCGAGAAGGTGCTTTCGCCACGAGTCGCGTCGCGGTCGCTGCATGTGGCATTGGACGCGGCTGGCGTATCGCCGCAGCAGGCCACGCCGGACGACCTCGAGCCGATCCTCAAGGACGCCGTCTTCAAACAGCTCCAGGTCGCGATGCCACCCGAACGGGCTCGCGACCTGGTAGTCGAAATCCTCGAGAAGATTCGAGCCAGTGCCGAGGTGCCGCCCGCTGAAGCGGAGGGCGAAGCACCATCGGACCGACCGCCGCCGGATTCGACCGGCGTTACGGCAACACACGAAACCGCAACGCCCAAGAACGCTGCCACAGGCACAGAGCAGGCGCATCGACAACCGTCCGAATCCGAGGCTCCATCCACCGCTCAGAGCGAGGAGCCAGAGGAGTTCACCCGCCTCCGCAGCGCCACCCGGCCGTTCAACCTCTACTTCGAATGGCCGGAAGTGCGGCGCCTGCGCGCCTTGCTGGCACGCATCGAAGATGTCGTGCAGCACGGCGACGAGGCCGACCTTCCCGAATTGTACGAAGAGGCTCGAGGCAGCCTCGAGGCGGTCGAGCAGAAGCTCGAAGATCGCCTGGTGCTGCAGGCCCAGGAGCTCGCCCGCTTGCAAGAGTCGCTCGAGGAGGTCGCCACGCTCGGTGGCCCGAAGGTCCGCCGCCTCGAGAACATGGTCAAACGCATCCGCGAGGCGCAGGACGACCGTCAGTTGGCCGACGCCGAGGTAGAGCGAGGCGGCGCCCTGGCGCGCGACCTTCGCAAGCTGGTCGCATCCAGCGTCTATCGCGAAGCCGAGAGCGAAGGCGGCCCCGACCTGGAGGCGCGCATCAAAGCGCTGGACGTCGACGCCGAATTGGCCGAGATCGACCGGCTGGCCAGGGACCGGGCGGTGCTGCTCGAACATCGCGAGGATCTCGCCCAAATGCTCGCCGATGCACGCAACCAGGTTCAGTCCGGCTTGACGCTCGGCGGCGAGCTCGCAACCCTGCGCGAACGCCTCGAAGAGGAACGTGCCAGCCAGCTCGGAGAGGTGCGACGTGAGCTGCAAGAGCTGTCGCAGCGCCTCGACGCCAAGCAGGATGCCTGGACGCCTGAGCTGCGGCGCGAACACGACGTCTTGCGCGACATCGTTGCCGACGCCGGCCTGCCACCGCTCGCGGATCTGGTTAGGTTCCGCGACCGCGTAGAGCTAACGCTGGAGCGAAGCGAGCGGGCAGGTCGCCAAGCGGAAGCCGAACTCGCAGACCGTCGAGTCCGCCTGGACGCCCAGGGTGAACGGCTCGAGCGGGCCCGTCACGAGTTGTTGCGCTACGGCGACGACCTCGACGAACCTGCGGTCGAGCGGCTGCGCGAGGCGGTCGAAGCGCTGCGCCTGGCTCAGGCCGAGGAGCGCCTCGACGCCGAGCTGGACGAAGCGGTTCGGCTGGCTTCGGAAGCGATAGCCGAGGGACGCCGCGACCATTCCGATCCGGAAGCCGCCGTGCATGCACAGCTGATCACGCTGCTCGACCGGCTCGACGGCCTACCTGCCAGCACCGATCCTGAAGGCACCATCGAGCTGCGCAAGGTCATCGAGGCGCGACTCGACGACCCGCCCGACGATCCCACCTTGGTGACGCTGGCAGCGACCGTGGCCGACGCCGTGGCTGAGGCGACCTCCGTGGCCCGACGGACCCTCGACCGGTTGAGCGCCGAGGCGGGGCGCTGGAGCCTTCCGCAGGTCCTGGACGCGGTTCGGGATGCGAACGAGCGGCTCGAGGACGGACGCGCGCCGGAACTGGGCGAGCTCGAGCGTCGACTCGCGACCGAGATCGAAGACACGCTCGCCGATCAGCTCGACAGGCTGCACGCCCTCGAACGGGACGCCGAGCGCCTGACCGACATCGACGAGGAGGTCGAAGAGGCGCTCGCCGACGCGCTAGGACGTGCCCGCGAGCAGGTCGCCGCGGGCGATCCGGCCGGCGACCTAGCCCAAGCCGAGCAGCGTGTCGCTCAGCTCCAGGTGACGCTCGAACGGCGCATTGGCGACGTGCTGCCGCGCCTCGACGCAGCCTTGTCGACCTTCTCGACCGTCGAACGGCTCAACAGCGACGATGTCGGCACCGTGCGCCGGATCCTCCACCACTTGGACGGGCAACGCGACGCATTCGCACGGGTCTCCCCGGCGCTGAGGGCGCGGATGGAGCGCTCGCTGCAAGAGGCGGAGGACCTGCTCGGCAGCCTGGTGGAGGAGGAACGAACGACCCGCGCGATCGCCGATCAACTAATGAGTGGCGGGAACTTCGACGAGCTGCTGGGGCTGTTCGGCGAGTCCGGCGCAGGAGCCGAAGGTGAGGCCGGCCCACAGTTGCCGGCCAGCGACGACGACGACGCGGGCGGGGACGCAGTCGACAGTTGGCTCGCCCACAACGAACGTCGCAGCGACGTCAGCGCCAGTGGCCTGCTCTCCCGCGACGGGCGGCACGGCCGCAGCCAAGGGATGCCGGATGGACGTTTGGACGATTGGGTTCCAGCCTCCCAAGCGGTGGTGGACCGAATGAACGATCTTGGCCGCGCCTTGGATTTGGGTGAACCGCGCGTCGTCGCGCTGGAGCACGAAGGCGGGTGCCTGCTGCTGGGGCACGACCGCAGCGGGTCCGCTCTGCTGGCCGGCCGTGAGCCTGCCAGCCTCGGACTGTTGGTCCGCGAGCTTCGCGAGGACGCCTGGCGGCGCGCCGCCGCGTTGCTCGCTCAGCAAGGCGAGGCTGCGCACGACGGGAGCGCAGGTGCCGCGGACGCTGAGTGACGAGCAGCAGACCCGCGCCTATGCGACCGCCCTCGCCCACGACCTTCCCCACGGGACCCTGCTGTTGCTCGAAGGGCCGCTGGGAGCCGGCAAGACCACGCTCGTGGCCGGCATCGTGGCTGCGCTCGGCGGTCCTGATCGGACCTCGAGCCCGACCTACACCCTGATCCACGAATACCCGACTCCACAAGGAGTCGTGGTGCACGTCGACGCCTACCGGCTCGACGATCCAGCCGCCCTGGAGGTCCTCGGCCTGGCCGACTACCTAGAGCGGGCGCGGCTGGTGGTGGTCGAGTGGGGCGGACCGCTGGCAGCTACCCACCCCGAGGCCTGGCGCCTGCGTCTCGAACGACCGCCCGGTCGCAGCGACGTACGGACCGCCGACCTGATTCCGCCACACGGGTAGCATGGCCGCCGTGGACGTTCGTCTCGGCCTGGACACCGCAGGGCCGCACCTCGCTCTGGCGCTCTACCACCACGGTGCTGGGCCGCTGGCCCAGCGTGCCCCGAAGGTCGGCCGCGAGCACGCCGCTAGGATCGTTCCCGAGCTCGACGCGTTGTTCGCCGCGGCAAACCTGGAACGTGGCGCCGTGCAGGCGGTCACCGTCGGGATCGGACCAGGCTCGTGTACCGGCCTGAGGGTCGGGATCGCTGCGGCGCGCGCCATGGCGCTCTCCTGGCAGGTGCCCCTCGGCGGCGTCGACTCGCTGTCGTTGCTGGCCTGGGCGGTGCTGGCGCCTGGCGAGCGTGGCGTCGCCGTGCTCGACGCCCGCCGCGGAAACCTGTACGCCGCAGTCTACGAGCGGACCGAAACCGGGCTGCAGCAGTTGGCGGCCGCTGCAAAGCGCCCGCGTGGCGAGCTGCGCGCCGCCTGGCCCGACGCGCGTTGGCTCGAGGACGTCGCACCGGACGCCAGCTGGGCGGCAATGCAGCCTCCTGGAGGACGGGTCGCGGAGGCGGTGTACCTGTGAGGGCGCGCGGTATACTCCCCCAGATTCGCCGCTGGCGATGCGGCTCTCGTCCGTCCCGGCGTCGTCCGAATCCACGCGTTCACGCACCGCGCGGGGGTTCCCCCCGCGAGGTAGTTGAGGTGGGAGTGTAGGGATGTTCAGACCGTGGCAGGAGATCGCCGTCGACTTAGGGACGGCAACCGTACTCATCTACGTCAAGGGTAAGGGCATCATGCTCCGAGAACCGTCGGTCATTGCGATGGTCCGGGACACCGGTGAGGTCAAGGCTGTCGGCGACGAGGCGTACCGAATGCTCGGCCGCACGCCCGGGAACATCACCGCGGTCCGGCCGATGCGCGACGGCGTGATCGCGGACTACGACCTGACCGAGAAGATGCTTCAGGCGTTCGTACGCAAGGTAGTGACCGGGCCGGGCAGGTTCTTCCGTCCGCACATCATGGTGTGCGTCCCGTCGGGCGTCACCGAGGTCGAGCGGCGGGCGGTGTTGCAAGCGACTCGCGAGGTCGGGGCCCGCAAGGCGTTCCTGATCGAGGAGCCACTCGCAGCCGCAGTCGGCGCGGGGGTGGACATCGCCGAGCCGACCGGCTCGATGATCGTCGACATCGGCGGCGGCACCACCGACATCGCCATCATCAGCCTCGGGGGGATCGTCGTCAGCGAGAGTCTGCGCATCGCAGGCAACGAGTTCGACGAGGCGCTCATCCGCTACATCCGCCACAAGGAGAACCTGCTGATTGGCGACCGGACGGCGGAAGAGGTCAAGATGAAGGTCGGCGCAGCGATGATGCGCGAGGGTGAGGAGAGCGACGAGATAGAGGTTCGCGGGCGCGACCTGATCAACGGGCTGCCGAAGACCATCACGCTGCGCACCGAAGACACCGTCGAAGCGCTCGAAGAACCGATTCAGAAGATCGCCGACGGTGTCCGTCGAGTCCTCGAATTGGCACCACCCGAACTCGTCAGCGACGTGATCGACCGGGGCATCATCATGACCGGCGGTGGCTCGCTGTTACGCAACTTCGACGAGTTGCTCAGGCGCACCACCGGGATTCCCGTGGCGGTCGCCGAGAACGCGACCGATTGCGTCGCCTTGGGCACCGGCAAGGCGCTCGACATGCTCCACGTCCTGCAGGACGCCCTGATTTCCGACAACTTCCTGCGCCGCTGAGGACGCGGGTGCGCCGCCGGACTTCCCGCCGAATCGATGCGGACCGGCCGGGTGGCTCCGGCTTCCGCTGCGGCGTACCTGTGGCTCTGGCAGCCGTCGTCCTAATCGTCTCCACCGCGCTAGCGCAGGACCTTCCCCTAGGCGAAGTCGTAGCGGCTATGCGCGGCTACGGCCTGACCGAGGCGGCTGACGGGGTGCGGCGGTTCGAGGTCGAGGTACTCGACCTGCAGCGACCGACCGGCCCCGGCTGGGCGACCATCCTGATTCGCTCGTCCGGATCGTTCCTCGACGACGTCGGTGGGTTGGCCGCCGGCATGAGCGGCAGCCCGGTCTATCTCGGACCGGTCGGCGCCGAGCGCCTGGCCGGAGCGTTGGCGTTCGCCTTCCCCGCGAGCGAGCACCGCTTGGCCCTGGTCACACCGATAGCTGCGATGCGTGCGTTGCAAGCCGGCGACCACGCCCCGGCAACGCCGCCTTCGGGTGGCGCGCCTTTGGCTGCTCCGTTGCTGCGTGCCGGCACCACCGACCTGGCTCTGCACCGGGCCGACGTCAGCGTCATCGTCGCGAACAGAGACCTTCCCTACAAGCTCGCCAACCTCGCCGCCGAGCCGTTCGGCACGGTCGTCCGCGACGGTCAGGCGGGGCGGCTCGCCCGTAGCGATCAGGTACCGGGCGGCCTGCCGGTGATCGTTCGTGTCGAAACCGACGGCGCAGCTCTGACGGTGGCAACGCGGGTAGCGCGCGATCCGGCCCTTACGCCGGCGCTGTCTTGGGGCGAACTGTTGGCAGCACTCGAGCGCGTGACCGTCCGAGTCGAAGTCACGGCCGAGCCGTCTGACGGCGCGGCGGGAGAGGAGTCCCCATGAACCGCGATGTCGCCGTCGGCACCACCGTCCTGGCCGAGCGAATCGGCGCGACGCTCGAAGGTCCGGAGCGGGTGGTTCGGCGTTTGCTCGCCCCCGGTGCCACAGCCGCGGACGCGATCGTCGTCGCCGGCGATGCCGAATCGCTGGCCGCCGCCCTGGCACCTCCCGACGCCGGCAGCCTAGCGGCGCTGCTGGTCCCACTGGATCTCGAGGTGCGCGAACCGCACCCACCGCTGTTGCGCCATGCCGACCCGCGCCTGGCACTGGCACGGATCAGCGCCGCCTTGGACGAAGAAGTGCTGCCGCGGCCTGGCATCGACCCAGGCGCCAGCGTCGCAGCGGGAGCCAGCGTGGCCGAAGACGCGCACGTCGGTCCGGCCGCCGTGATCGCCTCGGCAGCGGTGGTGGGTAGTGGTTGCATCGTCGGGGCCGGTGCGGTGGTTGGCGAGGGCTGCCGGCTGGGCGACGGCACCCGGCTGTTCCCACGGGTGGTGCTGTACCCGGGCGTTCGCATCGGTCGCTTCGTCCGCGTGCATGCCGGGGCGGTGATCGGCGCCGACGGGTTCGGCTATGCAGCGGGGCCCGCAGGAGCGGAGAAGCTTCACCATCTCGGCGGCGTCGTGATCGGCGATCACGTCGAGATCGGCGCGAACACCTGCATCGACCGTGGCACCTTGGGCGACACCGAGATCGGCGATGGGACCAAGATCGACAACCTGTGCCAGATCGGGCACAACGTCCGCATCGGCCAGCACTGTCTGATCGCGGGGTTGACCGGGATCGCCGGCTCGTCGACGATCGGGGACGGGGTCCTGATGGGGGGCGGCGTGGCCGTCACCGATCACGTCCGGATCGGTGCGGGTGCGCGGCTGGCGGGTCGCGCCGGGGTCACCAAGGACGTGCCGGCCGGCGAGGCGTGGGGCGGACTTCCCGCAGTCCCGCTGCGGGACTGGGCACGGGAGCGTTACCTCCTCTCGCGTCTCGAGAGGATCTGGAACTTCGTTCGGCGCGCGGAGAAGTCGACCTCGTGACCTCCCAGGTCGACGTCGTCGGCACCGGGGTGCACAGCGGCGCGCAGGCGACCGTACGACTGTTCCGGCGCAGCGGCCCGGTGCGGTTCCGGCGCGCCGGCCGAGAGCTGGGGCCAAGCGCGGACCAGGTCGTCGCGACGCGTGGCTGTACCGTGCTGGGCGGTGACGGCGTCCGCATCGCCGTGGTCGAGCACCTGCTGGCTGCGCTGCATGTGCGCGGCATCTGGTCGGACCTGCTGGTCGAGGTGGCAGGTGACGAGCTCCCGATCCTCGACGGCTCGGCAAGCGGTTGGGACGATGCGCTGGCCGAGTTGGGCACCTTCCCGACCCCACCGGAACCACGGCTCGGCCAGGGCGAGACCGCCCGCTCGGGGCCTGCCTGGGCCACCCTGGAAGAGGGAGCGCCGTCGCTGGAGGTGGAGATCGAGTTCTCTCATCCGGCCATCGGCCGGCAACACTGGTCGGGCACGCCGGAGCGTTGGCGCGAACTGTTGCCCGCGCGGACTTTCGGGTTCGCGGCGGATGCGGCCGCGTTACAGGCAGCAGGGCTTGCCCTCGGGGCCAGCGTGGACAATGCTATCGTCTTCGACGACGATGGTCCCACGGCCCCGCTCCGCTTTCCCGACGAACCGGTCCGCCACAAGGCACTCGATGCGCTCGGGGACCTCTACCTGTTGGGACGCCCCTTCGCGGGGCGCCTTCGCGTACACCGCGGTGGACACGATCTGCATTGGCGGCTCGTGACGCGGCTGCTCGACGGGGCCGCTGGGAATCGGCGCGCATGAGCGCTAGCGATCGCGTGCGCGTCGCGGTAGTAGGCGCTGGTGTGATGGGCCGCCACCACGCCCAGAACTACCTGTCACTGCCCGGTTCCGAACTGGTCGGGGTGGTCGATCCCGATCCGATCGCACGTGCCGCGGCCGAGCGGGCGTTCGGTTGCAGCGCCTACCCCGGCCTCGACGAGCTGTTGGCCGCCGGCACGATCGACGCTGCTAGCGTAGTGGCACCGACCAGCCTGCACTACTCGCTCACGTCGCGCCTGCTCGACGCCGGTGTGCACGTCCTGGTCGAAAAGCCGGTAGCGACCTCGGTTGCCGAAGCGACCGAACTGGCCGAGCGCTCACGGGCGCTCGGCCTGGTTCTGCAGGTGGGTCACATCACCCGCTTCTTCCGTGCCGTGCAGCTGCTGGGAGAGCGCGTCAAGGAGCCGTACCTGATCGAGGCGCGGCGGCTTTCGCCACAGGCGCGGGTCAAGGACGTCGGGGTGATCCTCGACCTGATGATTCACGACATCGACATCGTGCTGGGGCTGGTCCCGTCGGTGATCATTGAGGCCGCCGTCGCCGGTCATGTGGTCGACGACGGCTCACGCTTCGAGGATGTGGCCGCCGCGCAACTGACCTTCCAGAACGGTTGCATAGCGCGCTTCCTCGCCTCACGCGTGGCGCCCGACGCGGAACGAAGTCTGGTGGTCGCCGAGCGGGAGCGCACCTACCGGGTCGACTTCCTGCGCGAGCCGTACACCGAGATCGCCGTCTATCAGGCGCGCCGCGACGCCCACGGCGACACGCACGTGCGAACCGACCGGCAGGTGGTCGCGGAGGACAACCCGCTACGCGAGGAGCTCGCGCACTTCCTCGACCGCATCGCGATCGCGGTACCACCGATCGGGACGCTCGAGGACGACCTACGCTCGCTCAAGGTCGCGACCGAGCTGATCGCTCGGTTACGACCGGCCAGTGCGCCTCGGCCGGCGTCAGGGGCTCGGGTACACTGACCGCCATGGACGTCGACATCCGTGGGGTGCTCCCGCACCGTTACCCGTTCTTGCTGGTCGACCGCCTCATCTCGATCGAAGGCGACCGCTTCGTGTGCATCAAGAACGTGACGTTCAACGAGCCGTTCTTCGTCGGCCACTTCCCCGCCGAGCCGGTCATGCCCGGCGTCCTGATCCTCGAGGCTCTCGCCCAGGCGGCCGCGGTGGGTCTCGCCGCCCGCGAGGGGGCGATGAGCGGAGCGATCGGGTACCTTGCCGCCGTGGACGGTGCGCGCTTCCGCCGCAAGGTGATACCCGGCGACCAGCTGCAGCTCGAAGGCGAGATCCTCGCCTTTCGGCGTCGTCTCTGTAAGGTGGCCGCCCACGCGCGAGTGGATGGGGAGATCGCGGCCGAGGCGACCCTGTCCTTCGTGTTCCAGGACTGAACCGTGGCGCAGGTCCATGCCAGCGCCGTGGTGGACCCGGCCGCCCGACTGGCGGACGACGTGGTCGTCGGCCCGCTGGTCGCGATCGACGGCGACGTCACGGTCGGCCCCGGCTCGGTGCTGCTGCCGGGCACGGTGCTGCTCGACGGCAGCCGCGTCGGCGCGCGCTGCCGGCTGGGTCCGTACGCGGTGATCGGCGGGCGTCCCGAGGATCGCGAATTCGCAGGCGAGGATAGCCTGGCCGTCCTTGAGGACGACGTCGAGGTGCGCGACTTCGCTTCGGTGCACCGAGCCACCGGCGAGGGGGCGCAAACGCGCGTCGGGGCCGGCTCTACGATCATGTGTTACGCACACGTGTCGCACAACGACAGCTTGGGGCGCGGGGTGGTACTGACCAACCTGGTGCAGCTCGGCGGGCATGTCGAGATCGGCGATCACGCGGTCCTTGGGGCCGGCGCGATGGTGCATCAGTTCGTGCGGGTCGGGACGCTCGCGATGTTGGGGGCGGACGGAAAGACCAACCGCGACATCCTGCCGTTCGCGCTGGCGCGAGGAGCGCCGGCTGAACACTTCCGTGCGAACGTGGTCGGTCTTCACCGGCTGGGGGTCGATGGCGAGCGTGAGCGAACGATCCAGTCCGCCCTGCGCAACCTGCGTCGCGGCGACCGGGCGGCCCTGGAGGCGTTGGCGGCCTCTTCGCAGGACGTCGCCCTGATGGTTTGCTTCTATTCCGAGAGCCGACGTGGCGTGGCGGGGTTCCGGGGTGGCCGGTGAGCGCCATTGCGCGCGATGACCGCGAGGTCGTGCTGGTCAGCAACGGCCCCGGCGAGCTCCACACCTGGGCGCGGCCGGTGCTGGACGCTCTGCGGCACGAGGACGGCAGCGTGAAGGTGCGAATCGCGCTCATTCCCTGCCAGTTCGCTTCGGGCCGCGAAGCCGAGATCGCTGAGACGTTCGGCGTGGATTCCGTCACCACGCCTGCGCAGTACCTCCGCTCAGTTCCTGCGGGCTCGGCGCCCGCCGGCCTCGGCGCCGAGCGCGGGGTGGTGCTGCAGGTCGGCGGCAACCCGTCGTACGGCGCCGCGCTGGCGTCGCGCTTGGGCCACCCGTACCACCGCTATGCCTTCGCGCCGGGAGGGCCGCGCTGGATGGAGCGGCTCTACCTGCCGGACGCCAAGACGGCCGCCAAGGCGCGTCGTAGCGGCACTCCGGCAGCGCGAATCGTGGTGGTCGGCAACCTGGTGGCCGACGCAGTGCGGGCCAGCCGGCCGGTCGAACGACCCGGCTCGCCGCACGTTCTGGTGCTTCCCGGCAGCCGCGACGCTTTCGCGCGCGCGCTGATCCCGTTGATGCTGGCGATCGTGGACGAGCTGTCGCAGCGCTGGCCGGACGCCAGGTTCGTGTGGCCGGTGAGCAGGATGTTGTCGCCGGATACGCTTCGTGACGGGATCGCCGGCGTCGAGGCGGCGCTGCTCGGCGGCGTCTCGGCGCGCCGCGAAGGGGACCGGGTGGTGACGCCGCGAGGCGGCATCGTCGAAATGGCGGCCGAGGAGGAGCGGCACGCCCACATGCTGGCCGCACACCTGGCGATCACCATTCCGGGTACGAACACGTTGGAGCTCGGCATCGCCGGCCTGCCGTCGCTGGTGGTGCTGCCGATGAACGCGCCGGAGCGGATCCCGCTCGAAGGTGCAGGGCACTGGCTCGGCCTGATCCCCGGCGTGGGCCGCTACCTGAAACGCTGGGCGGTCCGCCTGTTCGTCGAGGGTCTCGACCAGCCGGTCTCCCTCCCGAACCGTATCAGTGGCCTTGCGCTCTTCAACGAGGTGACCGGCATCGTCGACGCGGCCGACCTTGCCGAACGGGTCGATGCGATGCTGCGCGACGAGGACGACTTGGCGTGGCGGCGGCAGCGTCTCGCGGCCACCATGCCGGGTCCAGGGGCCGCGGCGCGGGTGGCCCGGTCGCTGTTGGAACGGCTCGACGGAGCGTCAGCTTGATGGCCAGTTCGACGCGCCGTCGCGCACGGGCGCTGTTGTGGCCACACGGCGCCAGCGGCTGGATCGGCGTGGCGGCGGCGCTGATCGCTGCCGGACTGCGCGTGGCGGTCGTGCCGATCTTCGTAGGGCCGGTGCTCGACCGGGTGGTCGCTCGGGGCGAGCTGTCGGCCCTGCCCGGGTTGTTGCTTGCTGCAGGTGCCGCTGTAGCCGGCACCGCTTTCGCACTTCTGCTGCAGGACGCCTCCATGGCGCGTGCCGGAGCGAACCTGGTAGCCGGCTGGCGTGAGCGGCTCTATCGCGGCTTGTTGGCACGCACGCCGGGCAGGTTGCCGGGGACTTCGGGTGGGCTGGCCGGACGGGTGCTCGGCGACCTGCGCGAGGTCGAGATGCACCACCAGTACGGGCTGGGCACCTTGCTGGCCGAGAGCGCCGCGAGCGCCGCGATCCTGGCGGTGCTGTCGTGGCGCGCGCCGGGCGCGACCCTGGTGCTGCTGGCGCTTGGCGTGCCGATCGCGGTGTTGTTGACCTTCCTCGGCCGGCGCCTGCGCGGGCAGGCTCGATCGGCACAGGCGGGCAGCGAGGCGGTGGCGGCCCACCTGCAGGAGGGCTTGCGGCAACACGCGGTAGCGCGTGCCTTCGGGGCGGAAGGTTTCTTGTTGCGCCGCTTCGGGGCGGCGAACGAAGCGACCCGCATGGCTTCGCGACGGCGGGGGCTCCTCTACGCAGTGCAGGTTCCCGCCACCCAGATCGCCGTGTTCGTCGCGCTCGGTGGCCTGGTGGCGCTACTGGCCAGTAGGGCCGCCGCGGGCGAGATGACGGTCGGCCAGGTCGTCGAGTACCTCACCCTGGTGGCGCTGCTGTCCACGCCGGCGCAGCTGCTCCCACGCGGCTACGCGCTGATGCGACAGGCGGAGGCTGCTGCCGAGCGACTGCTCGAGCTCGAAGAAGGCGTCGAGGTCGAACCGTCACGCGGCGCAGCGGAGCCGGCAGCGCCCTCCCCTTCCCCTGCCAGTTCCGGCGGCGAGCCGGGCGGGCTCGGGCTCGACGATCTGTGGGTACGGCACGGCGACGGTCCTTGGATCCTCCGTGGCGCCAGCGCACGTCTGCCTAAGCGTGGCCTGGTGGTCCTGGTCGGGGAGAGCGGCGCGGGCAAGAGCACTCTCCTCGGCGTTCTACTGGGCTTTCTCGCCCCGGAACGGGGGCGGGTGACGCTCGACGGCGTTCCGCTTCAAGCCCGCCCCAGCGCCGTCGGCTGGGTCCCGCAGTCGCTCGATCTGATGCGTGGCAGTCTGCGCGACAACCTGTTGCTCGGGCGCACGTCGAAGGACGAGGAGCTGCTCGAGGTGCTGCGCGCAGTGGCGATGGACGCAGCGGTCGATGCGCTGAAGGGGGGGCTCGATCACGTTCTGGACGAGGACGGTTCGGGCCTGTCCGGGGGGCAGCGCCAACGGCTCGCCATCGCGCGGGCGCTGCTTGGCCGGCCGGCGGTGCTGCTGATGGACGAGCCTACCGCCAACCTGGACGCCGTCTCTGAATGGGCTTTGGTACGTACGCTACGGCAGGAGGCGAGCCAGCGGTTGGTGGTCGCCGTGGCGCACCGTGACGTGCTGGCGGACGCAGCCGAGCTGGTACTTCGGCTCGAGGACGGCAAACTGCACCCTCAACGCGCGACGACGTCCTGACCGGCCGCGTCGGGTGCCTCCAACACTCGCGCCGCGGCGGCCGTCGCGGCGCCGTACGGCACCGGCAGTCCTGCCTCGCGCAGCACCGCTTCGAGCGTGCCGGCCAGCCCCAGCGTGTCGAACGCGTCCGCCCAGCCGAGCAGCGACGGGCGAATCAGGAACGGTTTCAGTTGGTTCTGGCCGCCGGCGATTCGAACGCCGCGACGCGCGAACCCCGCCACCACCGGGGGAGCGGGGGTGCCCGCCGGCAGCCGCAGCGCCGCCACCGCGGGGCTGGGCCGAAGCGCGAAACGCGTCAGTCCCGCAGCCTCGCCGGCGGCGAGCAAAGCCTCGTTGCGTCGAGCCCTTCGGCCGAGTAGGACCTCGCGGCCTTCGTGCAACAACAGCGGCCCGGCGGCAGCGAGGCCGGCGATCAGTCCGACGGCCGGCGTGGTGCCGCTGCGCCCGTCGCGCTGTGCGGGCAGCTCGGCGTGCAGGTCGCTGGCGAAGGAGCGCCGTGGCGCGGGCGGCTCTGCGCGCACGCGCTCGGAGAGCCAGGCGAAGCCGAGCCCTGGCGGGAGCATGACGCCCTTCTGCGAGCCGGCGACCACCGCGTCGAGGCCCCACCCGAGTGGATCTAGCTCGCTGACGCCTAGGCTGGTGACCGCGTCGACGACGATGCGCGCGTCGCTTGCGGCTGCCGAGATCGCGGCGGCCTGGGCGGCGACGTCGTGCAGCACGCCGGTGCTGGTCTCCGAGTGGACCAGCGTGACGGCCGCCACGCCGCGGTGCTCTCTCAGCGCGTCGGCGATCCGCTCGGGGTTCACGGTGCCGCCCCATGGGCCGCACAGCTCGTGCACCTCGTGTCCGTGTCTGCGGGCCAGCTGGGCCCAGCGTTCGCCGAACTTGCCGGCCGAAACCGCCAACACCGGCGCGCCCGCCGGCACGGTGGCGAGGAAGGCCGCCTCGAAGGCGCTGGTGCCGCTACCTGAGAGGATGGCGACGTCGCCGTCCGGCAGTAGTGCCAGCTCGGCGAGCACCTGGCGTGCTTGCAAGAGCAGCGCGCCGAAGGCGTCGGTGCGGTGGTGCAACGGTGCCCGCGCGATCGCTTCGAGCACCTGGGGCGGCACCTCGACCGGTCCCGGCGCCGCCAAGCGAGTCTTGAGCGGCCCCGGCCGGTTCACAACCGCACCAGGCGCAGGCTGCGGATCACGTCGCCCATCGAGCGGAGCAGGTCGAGCACGTCGTCGGGCGGCGCTGCGTCGAGGGTCAGCGCGAACATCGCCAAGCCACCACCGTCGACGCGCCCGAGTTGCATGCTGCTGATGTTGACGCCCGCATCGCCCAACACCGTGCCGACCTTGCCGATCGCGCCGGGCCGGTCGACGTTGGTGCAGATCAGCAGGGCACGTTCCGGCTTGATCTCGATCGGGAAACCGTCGATCTCGACGATGCGGGGCTGATCGTTTAGCACGGTTCCCGCCACCTGGGCCTCGCCCTCGTCGCTGCGCACGGTGACCTGCACGAAGGTGGTGTATCCGCGTCCTCGCGATGCCGTGGTCTTGACGATGCGAATGTCGCGCTCGCGGGCGATCGAAGGGGCGTTGACGTAGTTGGGTGGCTCGTCTAGGATCGGCTCGAGAAAGCCCTTCGTCACCGCGATCGCGATCGGGTCGGGATCACGCGGGAAGTCGCCGGCGAACTCGATCGCCAGCTCGCGTGCGCGACCGCCGATCAGTTGCACCGCCGTGGCGCCGAGGATCTCGCCGAGACGCAGGTGGCTGCCGAGGTCGCGCATCACGTCGCTCGACAGAGCAGGAGCGTTCACCACGCCACGTGAATAGTCTCCGCGCAGCGCCTCTA
>Ga0326597_10002213_pt1 | contig 29347 bp, 22 predicted proteins | sample RVTome_12_FD_203789 | JGI IMG/M metagenome (GOLD analysis project Ga0326597, IMG submission 203789) | Soil microbial communities from uranium-contaminated site in the Upper Colorado River Basin, Wyoming, United States - RVT100D185 | ecosystem: Environmental > Terrestrial > Soil > Contaminated >... | reverse complement strand
CCGAGCGCAGCACCTGGCCGCGAAGCACCTCGCAGTCGCCGTTGACGAGGACCGGCCGCCCCATCATCCACGCCTCGAGGACGACCATCGACAGGCTCTCGTGCCGCGACGGCATCACGAGGGCCCGGGCGCGGCCCACCGCGGCGAGCTTCTCCGCGTCGGGGATCACTCCCATCAGGCGCACGTGGGCGTTCTCCGAGAAGCTCATCGTCCCCCGGCCGAGGAGCGCCAGGGTCACCTTGGACCGCGTCTCGCGCTGCCAGCGCAGGAAGTGGTCGATCATCACCGCGCAGCCCTTCTCGGGCTCGATGCGACCCACGTAGACGAGAAAGTCGCCGAGGAGGTCGAGCCGGGCCTCCACCTCTTCCACCGGAACGACCGTCGGACGATCGATGCCGGTGCCCACGACCTCTCCGCGAAGGCCCTCGTTGCCCGTCACCCTCTCGATGAGCTCGCGCTCCTCGGGGGTGTTGAACGCGATCTGCGCGGGGAGGCGGAAGAAGGAGCGGAACAGGCGCAGGTAGAGGACCCGGTCGTGCTCGGCGGTCGGCACGAGGATGCTGCGCTCGGGGGCCACCTGGAGGCCGCAGTACGTCGTCCAGTAGCGATACGAGAAGAACACGAGGGCGTCGTAGTCGCGGTGGTGGCGCCGCAGGAAGTCGACGAGCTCCGGGCAGACCGGGCCGTGCTCCTCCAGCCACTGCTGCTCCTCCTCGTCGGTGTGCGCGGCGAAGCAGACCTTGTTCGCCACCGGATCGAACGTCTCGACCCGGCGCGCTCGCGCGACCGGGAAGCGCCGCACGCTCACCCCGTTCAGCGCGGAGGCGCCCGCGGGCAGCACGTTGGTCCAGCTGAGGTAGTCGGTGGCGGTGGTGGTGAGCACCTCCACCTGGTGGCGCTCGGCCAGGTGCTCGGCCACCCAGCGGCAGTGCAGCTCGGCGCCCCCGAACACCTCCAGCCCATAGCGCTGGACGACGAGGGCGACTCTCACCCGGCCGAGCCCTCACGACCGGCCCCGGGCGGCGTGTCGCCTCCCCCGCCGGTCGCCAGGCGGTTGCGGAGCGCGGTCTGCTCGATCTGGAGTCGGACGACCTCACGCACGAGGTTGTGGCAGAGGTAGTGGAGGTAGAGGTTGATCTGGGCCTGGCGGCTGAGGGGCTGGTCGGTGTAGAGCCTCACCCAGGGCCGGACGAGCTGCTTGAGAAGGACGACGAGGCGCCCCTTGAGGCCCGCGCGATGGGTCTCCACGCGATAGTCGGTGGAGATGTTCCAGTTGTGGTTGTCCGCCATGAGACGGGCCAGGAGATCGGGGTCGATGCCCGCGTCGTCGGCGAAAGCCTGGAGGCGAAGGGAGGTCAGCTCCTCGACCTCCTCGTCGGTGTAGAGGCCCATGTCCCGTCGCCCTCGGATCTTCTCCCGTATCCCGGCCATGATCGCGGCGACGTCCACCCGTCCGTCCGGCCCCGTCCACTCGTCCATGTCGTGCCCCCGGGTTGCTTCCCAAAACGAAGAAGGGAGACGGCCCACGCCGCCTCCCTTCCCGCGTCCCTGCCCCGGCGCCCGCCCCGCCCGCTAGCGTCGGGTGGCGGCCACCGGGGTCGCCGGTCCGAGGGACACCGCGTCCTCGACGTCCTCGGGCGAGCCGACGGCGCCGGCCTCGGCGACGTAGAGGTGGTAGACGTCGATCCCGAGCTCGCGCGCGTCGCTGTTGAGGGGAGGCTCGAGCTTGCTCGGCACGAAGGATTCGTTCATGGCGAGACGCAAGTCCACCCACTCCTCGTCGCCGAGGTCCTGGGCCTTGACCCGGACCTTCTTCAGGAAGACCTGCGGCCCGTCGATGGCGAAGCGTGTCCCCACGTTGTCGCCGACCGAGAGCGTGAGCTCGGGGGTCCCCGTGAAGCACTTCACGCAGGTGTCGGCCTCGAGGTACACCACCACGTCCTTGCGGGGGTTCTTGAAGGAGACGAGCGCCTCCTTCTTGGTCCACGTCCGCTCGACCGCGGGGTTCTCCGGGTGGGTCTCGGGGTTGTGCCAGCCCTCCTTGTAGACGAGGAAGATGTTCTCGGTCTGAGGCAGAAGCTCGAGAGTGGCCACCTTGTACTCCCGGAAGCCCTTGTCCTCGCCCTTGAGGGCCGGCCTCTCCCCCCGACCCGGGAAGGGATACAGGCCCATGCGGACCTCGGCCTCGCCGACGTACGGGTACAGCGGGACGAAGCGGGTCCGCGAGTAGCTGTAGCTCTTACCCGGCTCCCAGGATGAGGGAGGCGGCACCGGGGTGTGATCGTCGTCGAAGAGCATCACCTCGTGCGAGTCCAGGAAGTGGACGAGGGCCCGGTAGTCCTGGGTCAGCGGCTTCGCTCCCGACTCGAGCGTCCACGTGTAGGTGATCTCGAGGGCGCTCCCCAGGGGCACTCGGGTCCGGTTGAACTTGACCGACGGGACGATCGGATTGACCTCGGCTGGCTCGCGGCGGCTGCACGCCGGCAGCGTGAGGACCCCGGCGAGGGCAGCCGAAAGGGCCACCCCCCAGATGCGGCGGATTGTCATGCTCGCTCTCCTCGCGGCGGATGGGATACGCGGGACCGACGAATGGGCCCGAACCGTGCAAGTCTAGCGGAAGGCGCCCGCGACCCGCAAACCTTCTCTCGGCAGCGGACCCGCGGCGTCCCCCGCCCGAGCTAGAGTGCGTGCCAACGGCTCTCTCCCGCCGTCCGCGGGCTCTCCGCCCCTCTCGGGCCGGAGCGGCGTCCCGCGGGGAGGAGTCGATGCTCGCCACCGCCACCACCGCCGCCGTTCTCGGGGTCGAGGCCCACCTCGTGCGAGTCGAGGCCGACGTGGCCGCCGGGTTCCCCCGGTTCGTCATGGTCGGTCTGCCCGATTCCGCGGTCAAGGAGAGCGAGGCCCGGATCCGGGCAGCCTTGCGCAACTGCGGCTTCTCCTTCAAGTGGGACCGTCGGATCACGGTGAACCTCGCCCCGGCCAGCCTGCGCAAGCACGGATCGTCGTTCGACCTCGCGACGGCGGTCGGCCTCCTCGCCGCCGATCGGGCGATCCTGCCCGGGCCGTTCGAGGACGCCCTCCTCGTGGGGGAGCTCGCCCTCGACGGCTCGGTCCGACCCGTCGCCGGGGTCCTGCCGATGCTGATTCTGGCGCGCCGGCGGGGCCTGCGCGCGGCAATCGTCCCCGCCTCGAACCACGAGGAAGCGTCGCTCCTCCCGGACCTCGCCGTCTATCCGGTGGGCACGCTGCACGAGACCATCGCCCTCCTGACGGCCTCTGTCCCCCCGCCCCCGCCTCCCGTTCCCGAGGGCCCGCCCGCGCCCGCCCCCGCGCTCGACCTCGCAGAAGTCCGAGGCCAGCTCCTCGCGCGGCGCGCGCTCGAGATCGCCGCCGCCGGGGGCCACAACCTGCTGCTGTCCGGCCCTCCCGGCTCCGGGAAGACCATGCTGGCCCGCCGGCTGCCCGGCATCCTTCCGGCGCTGCGGGTGGACGAGGCGGTCGAGGTGGCCGCCATCCACTCGGCGGCGGGATGTCGGGTCGACGCCCGCGGCCGAACCCGGCCGTTCCGCAGCCCCCACCACACGACGAGCCACGTGGCCCTCGCCGGTGGCGGTGCCGTGCCACGCCCCGGAGAGGTGAGCCTGGCTCACCACGGGGTGCTGTTCCTCGACGAGCTGCCCGAGTTCCGCCGGCACGTCCTCGAGGTGCTGCGCCAACCCCTCGAGGAGGGCCACGTCCGCATCAGCCGGCACCGGGGCACCGTCTCGCTCCCCGCTCGGTTTCAGCTGGTGGCGGCGATGAACCCCTGCCCGTGCGGACGGCTCGGATCGTCGGGGAGCGGGTGCCGGTGCACCCCCAGGGAGATCCAGGCCTACGGGGGCAGGATCTCCGGGCCACTCCTGGACCGGATCGACCTGTACGTTCCCGTCTCCGGCCTCTCCTTCGACGAGATGTCGTCTCCTCCCGGTGAGCCGACCCGGGCCGTTTCCCAGAGGGTGGTCGAGGCTCGCTCCCGCCAGAGCGCCCGCCAGGGCCACACCGGCGTCGTCGAGAACGCCCGCCTGTCGGCCCGGTCCCTGCGTGAGGTGGCGTCGCCGGAACCAGGGGCCCAGCGCCTGCTCCGCACCGCGGTCGACCGGCTCGGGCTCACGGCCCGGGGCCTCGACCGTCTCCTTCGAGTGGCTCGGACGATCGCGGATCTCTCTCTGACAAAAGAAGTTACGGAGTGCCACCTGGCCGAGGCTCTCCAGTTTCGAAGCGAGATGTCGGATCGAACCGACGCCGCCGCGTTCCAAGGAATTGGATTCGAAGCTTGACCCTGACGCAGCGACCGTGCTAGCCTCGCTCGCTTTGGGGCATCAACGAGGGGGTGGTTTGTGTTTTGCAGCGCACCCCTGGGATGGCGGGCAGCGCATGGTGGCGAATGGGCAAATAGGTGAACAGGTTAACGATCCGCCGGGTCGGAGCGACTGAATGGCCAACGAGTTCTACACGCTGATCGTCGTGCCGCATGCGAAGGCCCGCTTCCGGAAGTTCCAGGTCTCGGTGCGCCTGACCAAGTGGGTGCTGGGCGCGGTGGGGGTCCTGGCCGTCGCCTTCGTGGGCATTCTGGTCCATTACACGTGGATCAGCGTGCAGGTGGGCGAGATCAAGCGGCTCCGCAGCGAGAACCTGGCGCTCGCCACCAAGGCCCGGGCCTACGAGGACAACGCGGGCCGGCTCCAGGCCCGGGTCCTCACCCTTCAGAGCATGGTGACCAAGCTGGGCCTGATGGCGGGTCTCGAGGAAAGCCTGCCCGAGGCTGGGGTGGGCGGGGTCGGCGGCCTGAGCCGCCTCGAGGCGAGCTCCCCCGGGGTCGACCTGAACGCCTCCCTCGAGGGGATGAACACCGCGGTCAGCGCGCTGACCGAGAAGTCGGCTCAGCTGCAGAGCTTCTTCCAGGACCAGCGCCAGCTGCTGGCCTCGACGCCCTCGATCTGGCCCGTCCGCGGCTACCTCTCGGCCAGCTTCGGCAACCGCAAGGACCCCTTCACCGGCATGCCGGACTTCCACCCCGGGATCGACATCTCGACACCGCGCGGCACACGGGTGGTGGCTCCCGCCGACGGCGTCGTCGTCTTCACCGGCCAGAAGGGCGGCTACGGGAACGCGATCGTGGTCGACCACGGCTACGGGATCGTGACTCGATACGCCCATCTCGACGGCTTCAACGTGCGCCCGGGCCAGCGCCTCCGCCGGGGCGACGTGATCGCCTTCGTCGGCAACACCGGCCGCTCCACCGCTCCCCACCTCCACTACGAGGTCTGGGTGAACGACCAGACGCGCAATCCGGTCCAGTTCATCATCGACGAGTTCCGCTCCTTCGGATAGAGGCGAGGCCGCCCACCCTGCATTGCCAATCCCCGAGCGGGGTTGGTATGCTGAACGGATCACGGGAGCGGGAATACCGGCGCGTCGGCGGGCGGACGCTGCGGAGAGACGGTCTTCTACGCGTCCCCCGGAGAGCCTCGCGCGAACATGATCAACAGCATCCTCACCCGAGTCATCGGGACCAAGAACGAGCGCGAGCTCAAGCGGCTGTGGCCGGCCGTGGCGAGGATCGGGGAGTTCGAGGCGTCGGTTCGGGCCCTGACCGACGAGCAGCTCCAGGGCCGGACCCGGGAGTTCCGGCAGAGGCTTGCGGAGGGCACGGCCCTCGACGACCTGCTGCCCGAGGCCTTCGCCACCGTCCGCGAGGCGGGGCGGCGCGTGCTCAACATGCGCCACTTCGACGTGCAGCTCATCGGGGGAATGACGCTGCACCGCGGGATGATCGCGGAGATGAAGACGGGCGAGGGCAAGACCCTCGTCGCGACCCTCGCCGGCTACCTCAATGCCCTCGAGGGCAAGGGCGTCCACGTCGTCACCGTCAACGACTACCTCGCCCGGCGCGACGCCGAGTGGATGGGCCGTCTCTACCGCTTCCTCGGCCTCAGCGTGGGGGTCATCCAGCACGACATGGACGACCGGGCGCGCCAGGAGGCGTACCGCGCCGACATCACGTACGGGACCAACAACGAGTTCGGCTTCGACTACCTGCGCGACAACATGAAGTTCGACCTCGGGATGTACGTGCAGCGGGGCCACAACTTCGCGGTCGTCGACGAGGTGGACTCGATCCTGATCGACGAGGCGCGGACCCCGCTCATCATCAGCGGTCCCGCCGAGGAGTCGACGGACAAGTACTACCGGATCGACCAGATCATCCCCCGGCTCAAGCCGGGCGCGCGCATCACCGGCGACAAGAAGGCCGAGGAGCGCGCCGAGCTCGAGAAGACCGGCGACTACATCGTCGACGAGAAGGCCAAGACCGTCACCCTGACCGAGATGGGAATGGCCCACGTGGAGGAGCTCCTCGGGGTGAAGAACCTCTGGGAGCCGTCCAACATGGACATCCTCCACCACACCAACCAGGCCCTGCGCGCGCACAGCCTCTTCCAGCGCGACGTCGACTACGTGGTCAAGGACGGCCAGGTCGTGATCGTCGACGAGTTCACGGGACGGCTGATGCCGGGCCGGCGCTGGTCGGACGGGCTGCACCAGGCCGTGGAAGCGAAGGAGAAGGTGAAGATCGAGCGCGAGAACCAGACGCTCGCCACGATCACCTTCCAGAACTACTTCCGCATGTACTCGAAGCTGTCGGGCATGACGGGCACCGCCGAGACCGAGGCCCCCGAGTTCGACAAGATCTACAAGCTCGAGGTCCTGGTCATCCCCACCAACCGCCCCCTCATCCGCGTCGAGAATCCCGACGTCGTCTACCGCACCGAGCCCGAGAAGTTCGAGGCCGTCGTCGAGGAGATCAAGAACCTGCACGAGGCGGGTCGTCCCGTGCTCGTGGGCACGATCTCGATCGAGAAGTCGGAGCAGCTCGGCGCGCTGTTGAAACGGGCGAGCATCCGCCACGTCGTGCTCAACGCCAAATACCACGAGCGCGAGGCAGAGATCGTGGCCCAGGCCGGGCGCTTCGGCGCGGTGACCATCGCCACCAACATGGCCGGCCGCGGCACGGACATCATCCTCGGCGGCGTCCCCGACCATCGGGCGCGCGCCATCCTCGTGGAGAAGGAGGTCGACCCCGAACAGGCCTCGGACGAGGACCGGCAGGCGGCCGCCGCCCACGCGCTGACGGAGATGGCCGGGGAGTTCCAGCGCGAGCTGCAGGGCCGCAAGCTCGAGGCCGACGAGCGGCGCGACCTGGCCCTGCGGTACCTGGGCCTCATGGGGTCGTTCGCCCCCGACCACCCCTCGGTCATCGCGGTGCGGGCTCTCGCTCCCGAGGGGAGCCCGCTCGCCCGCTATCTCGAGACCGCCGCCGCTCTCTCTCGCCCGGCGAAGGAGCGGATCGCCCGCAACTTCTATCCCGAGATCGAGAACCCGGTGGACTTCCTCGCCGTCCACCCCCTCCGCGCGGCGCTCGAAGCTTTGACCCCGGGCCCGGAGTTCGCGCGGGTCGAGGAGCTGCTGGTCCGCTCGGAGCGCGAGAGAGTGGTCGCGCTGGGCGGCGTGCACATCCTCGCCACCGAGCGCCACGAGGCCCGGCGGATCGACAACCAGCTCCGCGGGCGCGCCGGGCGCCAGGGCGACCCCGGCTCCTCGCGCTTCTACTTGTCGCTCCAGGACGACCTGATGCGCATCTTCGGGTCGGACCGCATCAGCGGCCTCATGCTCAAGCTCGGCATGGAAGAAGGCGTCCCCATCGAGCACCGCATGGTGACGAGGTCGATCGAGCGCGCCCAGAAGCAGGTGGAGGCGCAGAACTTCGCCATCCGGAAGCACCTCCTCGAGTACGACGACGTGATGAACAAGCAGCGTTCGGCCGTCTACGACATGCGCCGCATGGTTCTCGAGGGGAAGGACACGCGCGAGCACGTCCTGCGACTCATCGACGAGGTCCTCGAGTGGTACCTCGACAACTACGTTTCCGAGCGCGACACGATGGAGGCCTGGTCCTACGAGAGCCTCCAGGGCGCCCTCAAGGAGACGTTCGGAATCGAGCCATCCCTCTCCGATCTGCAGGCGATCGGGCGAGGCGAGATGCTCGAGCGGTTGAGCCGGCTGGCCCGGCAGCGCTACGAGGAGCGCGAGGCTCTGATCGGGCGCGAGCGAGCCCTCTTTCACCAGCGCATGATCATGCTGCAGATCGTGGACACGCAGTGGAAGGACCACCTCTACAGCCTGGACCACCTCAAGGAGGGCATCGGGCTGCGCGGCTACGGGCAGCGCGATCCCCTCGTCGAGTACAAAAAAGAGTCGTACCAGATGTTCCAGGCCCTGATGGACCGCATCGACGAGGAGATCCTGCGCTGGACGTTCCTGTACCAGCCGGTGGCCGCGGCCGAGGGCCGGTCCGAGGCGCGCGAGGAGAGCCCCTCCCCCCGCGGCCGGATCGACTCGGGCCCCGCCGTCCGCAGCCGCGAGCCCGCGCTCGCCGCCGCCGGGGCCCGCTCGTCCCTGCGCAACCTCTCGTTCAATGATCCCGCCGCGACCCCGTCCGCCTTCGCCCGGGCCGCCCCGCCGAAAGAGGCCGAGGGAGGAGGGGGACCCGTCCAGACCGTCAGGCGCGAGGGCAAGAAGGTGGGCCGCAACGACCCCTGTCCCTGCGGGAGCGGCCGAAAGTACAAGAAATGCCACGGAGCCGGTTGAACCTGTGAGGTGCGAGGACGCATGAGGGAAGACAGGATCTCCGAGGCCTTGACCTTCGACGACGTGCTGCTGGTCCCCCAGCAGTCCGACGTCCTGCCCTCCCAGGTGGACGTGACCACCCGCCTCACCCGCAACATCGCCCTGCGGATACCGATCGTCTCCGCCGCCATGGACACGGTGACCGAGGCCCACCTCGCGATCGCCCTGGCGCAGGAGGGCGGCCTCGGCATGATCCACAAGAACATGTCCATCGAGGCCCAGTCCGCCGAGGTCGACAAGGTCAAGCGGTCCGAGTCCGGCATGATCGTCGACCCCGTCACCGTCGCCCCCGACGCACCGGTCGCCGAGGCGCTCGCGCTGATGACGAAGTACCGCATCAGCGGGGTCCCGGTGACGGTGGGGACCCGCCTCGTCGGCATCCTCACCAACCGCGACCTGCGTTTCGAGACCCGCACCCATCTCCCGGTGTCGGAGCTGATGACGAAGGACGAGCTCATCACGGTCCCGGTGGGAACGACCCTCGAGCAGGCGAAGGAGATGCTCCACATCCACAAGGTGGAGAAGCTCCTCGTCGTCGACCACGACGTCAACCTCAAGGGCCTGATCACGGTCAAGGACATCCAAAAGCAGATCAAGTACCCGAGCGCCTGCAAGGACAGCCTCGGCCGGCTGCGGGTGGGAGCGGCGGTTGGAGTCACCCCCGACGCGCTCGATCGCGTGACCGCCCTCGTGGAGGCGAAGGTCGACGTCGTGGCGGTGGACACCGCCCACGGTCACACCACCGGCGTGCGCGCGATGGTGGAGAGCATCAAGACCGCGTTCCCCGACATCGAGCTCATCGCGGGTAACGTTGGAACCTACGAGGGGACGAGGGACCTGATCGCAGCCGGGGTGAGCGCCGTCAAGGTGGGCATGGGACCCGGCTCGATCTGCACCACTCGCGTCGTGTCCGGGGCGGGCATGCCCCAGATCACGGCGATCTCCGAGGCGGCCCGGGCCGCGGCCGACACCGACACCCCGATCGTCGCCGACGGGGGCGTGAAGTTCTCCGGGGACATCACCAAGGCGATTGCGGCGGGAGCGGCGTCGGTGATGATCGGTTCCCTCTTCGCCGGAACCGACGAGAGCCCGGGCGAGCTGATCCTCCGCCAGGGTCGCTCCTTCAAGTCGTACCGCGGCATGGGCTCGCTCGGGGCGATGAAGGCCGGCTCCCGGGACCGCTACTTCCAGGAGTTCGAAGCCGCCACCGACAAGCTCGTTCCCGAGGGGATCGAGGGGATGGTCCCCTACAAGGGGCCGATCTCGGCTATGGTGCAGCAGCTCGTCGGCGGGCTGCGGGCGGGGATGGGCTACAGCGGTGCGGCCAGCGTCAGGGACCTGCAGAAGCGCGCACGCTTCGTGCGGATCTCCGTCGCCGGGCTCAAGGAGAGCCATGTGCACGACGTCATCATCACCAAGGAGGCTCCAAATTATCGGCTCGAGTAGCCGCGCCCTGCCCGCGGCCGTCTCTTTCGCCTCCGTCCTCTTCGCCGCCACGACGGCTTGCCGCTCCGGGGCGAACGAGACGCTCGTGACCTCGTTCAACGGCAAGCAGGGCGTCTCGGTGGGCTACCCCGCCGGGTGGCGGACCGACCAGGCCGAGCAGGACGGGGTGTGGTACCGGTACTTCCTTGCCCCTCCCACCGGTCCGAAGAACCAGGCGCCGCTCTCGGTGACACTCCTCGCCGGACCTCTGTCGACCTCCGTCGACGAGTATGCGAAGAGCTACCTCGCCGGCAACAAGGTCTCCACGACCGGCGACGAGACGCGTCAGGGGGCGAAGGGTCGGAGCTGGATCTTCTCCTCCGCCGACGGTCTGACCCACCAGCGGCTGCTGCTCGTCTCCCGGGAAGAGCGGGTGTACGGGCTCTATGCGCAGGGCGAGGCCGCGGCGTTTCGCGCCCACGAGGGCACGCTCGACGAGATGTGGACGAGCTTCACTCTCGAGCGCCCCGAGCAGTATCCGACCCGGCGCTGGCGTGGGTCGAGCGTGACCCTCGGGGTGCCGCCCTCGTGGCGCGAGACCCAGCGCTTCTCCGGCCGAGGAAAGCTGCTCGTCCACTTCGCGAGCCCACCCCTGGCCGTCGACGACGGTCAGCCGGTCAACGCTTCTCTCATGATGACCGTCGAGCCTCTTCCCGAAGGGGGCAGCGTGCAGCGGTACTACGAGGCGACGAGGGCAGAGCTCGGAGAGAACTTCGTCGTGGTGAGCCACAGCGCGTGGGGCGACGGGCTCGTGGACGTCATGCGGACGGAGACGCCTCTTTCCGTGACCTACGTCAAGCGCTTCTACCGCGCCACCGGCGACCATGCATGCTCCCTCGCGTTCGAGGCGCGCGACGACGTGTTCTGGCGCGTCGACACCTGGGCGGACATGATCGCCTCGACCCTGGACATGAACGCGGCGGGGGCCGTCCCGTGAACGCGACCCTCGCCCGCCTCGGGGGGGGCCTCGCCCGTCTCCTCCAGCGCCCCGAGCGTCTCGAGCTGAGCGTGGGCCCCGACGGCCCCGAGGGCGGCCTCGCCGTCCCCTCCGCCGGTGACGGCCGCTGGCGGGTGGTCACAGTCGGCGGACGCCCGTGCCTCGTCCCCGACGAGTCGTCCCACTACCTCTACTTCGTGCTGCCCGCGGCGTTCCGCCGCCGCGCCAGCGCCGGGCTGTGGGTGGAGGTCGAGTACCACGGCACGGCCTTCGGCGAGTTCCGGCTCCACTACACCTCGACGGCCACCGCCCTTCCCTGGGAGGGCCTGTATCGCCCGGCCGAGCAGCGCTGGTCACCCGACGCGGTCGGCCGGGGACGGTTCCGCCGCGCCGTGTTCGCGCTGCCCGACTTCGACCCGTCCCGTGAGCAGAACGAGGGTGCGTCGTTCCGCCTCGAGTTCCGCAGCGACCTGCGGGTCTCTCGCGTGGCGGTGAGCCTCGAGCCCCCCGACCTGTCCGTCTTCCCCGCTGTCGCCCCCCTGCCCGAGCTGCGCAAGATGCCGGGCCGTTTCTACCCGATCAACTACCTCTTCGTCGAGATCACGAACGCCTGCAACTTCAAGTGCACGTGGTGCCCCGACGAGATCATGAGCCGCCGACGGGGCTTCATGAAGAAGGAGAAGGTCTTCCGGATCTTCGACGAGCTGGCGGAGAAACGCTCGTGGCTCGGGCCGCTCTATCCGGTGAAGCTGCACCAGATGGGCGAGCCCATGCTGCACCCCGAGCTCCCGGCGATCGTCGAGCACGCCGAGCGTGTCGGGGTGCCCATCGAGCTCAACACGAACTGCGGGCTGATCACCCAGGAGAGGGTGGACGCGCTCTACCGCGGCGGCTTGACCAACCTGATCCTGTCCTACCAGACGCCCGACCCCGAGTCCTTCCGCACGCGCAAGGCACCGCGAATCGTCTTCGACGAGTACCGCGACAAGGTGCGGCTCGCGGTGGAGCGCAAGGTCGCCCTCGGCGCCCGAACGCACCTCGAGATCGACATCATGAACACGAAGAACGCGGAGGGCGAGACGATCGTCAGCGAAGACGAGCAGGCCCTCGCCTTCCTCGAGGACTGGATCGAGTTCGCCCGGCAGCTCGAAGGACGGCACCGGCTCGTGCCCCGAGAGCACGACTGGGAGCGGATCAAGAGTGCCCACTTCCTCGACCAGGACGAGAACGGCAGTCGCTACTCGATTCTCGACGGCGTCGACCTGATCTGGAAGCGCCTGCACACGTGGGGCAACGTCTTCGGGGGCGAAGGGGGCCCCGATGCCCGCATGGGCGCAACGGTCGGCGCAGCCCCCCCGGACACGGGCGAGGCCGCCGCCCTCGAAGTCCCGGATGCCGGCGGCGTGCCCCGGACCGAGGGACCAGGTGCCGCGACGCCGCCGAGCACCTACTGCCCCGCGCCCCACGACCAGTTCGTGATCCAGTGGAACGGGGACGTCGTCAGCTGCTGCACCGACTACGAGGGCCGCACCAAGACCGCCAACGTCTTTGCGAGCTCCGTAGAGGACGTCTGGAGGAGCCAGGCGCGGCGCAACCGGCTGCGCGACATGCTCGCCGGCGACCTCCTCGACGTGTGCGCGCGCTGCCAGGGCCTCAAGTAGCGGCGGCGGACGGCTCGCCGGGGACGCGCTAGCGTCCGCCTCGACGCCCCTCCCCCGCCTCGAGCTCGCCGAGGTCGCGCCAGGCGGCAGCGTGCGAAGGGTCCGCGGAGAGGACGAGGCGCAGCTGCAGGATCGCGCGTGCGGCCATCCCGGCGCGGCGGTAGTACGTGGCGAGCCGGTGCCGCAGCTCGGAGTCCTTGGGAAGAGCCTCGAGCGCCTTCAGGAAGTGCCCCTCCACCTCCGGCCGGAACCCCGGCTCGTGGGCCAGGCTCATCGCGAGGAGCCGACGGCACCCGTGGGCGTCGGGGTGCCGCTCCAGGAGCTCCTTCAGCACCTCGGCGGCCGCCTGCCTCTGCCCGTTGTCGAGCAGCCTACGCGCCCGCGACTCCGCGGTTTCGGGGTCGATCGGCGCCCGGCCGTGGGGGTGCGCCTCGTCGGCGGGATCCGGCTCGGCTGGCGTCGCCCATTCCGGGACCGGCATCGTCGGCTCGAGCGGCGCCGAGTTCGAGGGTTCCTCGGGATCGGGGTAGCTGTGTGCCGCGGTCGGTGCGGCCGAGGGTTCCTCGGGATCGGGGTAGCTGTGTGCCGCGATCTGTGGTCGCGCCGGCGGTGGCGCGTCGGCCAGGCTCGCCGCCACCGGGGGGGCCTCCAGCTCCTCGAGCATGCCCCCCGCGATGAGCGCGTAGACGGCCCGGATGACTCGAGAGCGCGAGTGCGGGAGCTGGAGCAGCTGGTCGAGGGGCGCCTCGCGCGCGCACATCGCGAGGACAGCCCGCTCCGCGGGAGACGAGGGCACGAGGTCGTAGGAGAAGGGGCGGGGAACGACACGGCGCAGGCGTTTCCGCCCGTCGCCCAAGCGCTCGGCCAGGCGCTCGGTGTCGGGAAACAGGCGCGCCCCGAGCAGGAGCAGGCGGGGCGTGTTGAGGTCGAGGGCGAGGTCGGCCGGGATCGGGCGATCCATGGCGCGGCGCTGCAGCACGCCGCTCGTCCACCGCAGCACCGACAGCACGATCCGCTCCACCTGCCCGGTGACTGCCGCCGCCAGCTCGCCCGGGGAGAGAACCCCCGCCTCGATGAGGGCCTGGCCAATCCGCCGGCCCGGCTCCTGCGCCAAGGACAGGGCCGTCCGGAACTGCGCCTCGGTGATGCGGCCGATGCGGAAGAGGTTGGCCCCGAGGCGATCCTCTTCCACCGTGGAGGCGGCGAAGGCGATCTCGCCTTCGACGAAGTACAGGCCCTTGGTGACCTCCCCCTGGGTCATGGCGAGAACGCCTGACCAGTGCTCCTGGCGGACCTTCCGAATCTCCTCGCTGACGATGACCTGCGCCAGGTCGACGACTTCCGTCGCGTCTGTCACACCCTCACCCTTCGTCCGAGGTCGACGGAGGGCGCGAGCCGCCCCCCGCTGCCAGAGACTGTACCATTCCCTCGATGCGCAGCCTCCGGCGGTCCTCGCCGGCGTGCGACAGGTGAACCCGCACCGCTCGCTCCCACCGCTCGCCCTCGAGGCGGTCGGCCCACTCCACCGCCAGTACGCCGTCTGGTCCCGGAAGCTCTTCCAGGCCGAGCTCGATCTCGTCGCCGCCCCCGCGGAGGCGATACAGGTCGGCGTGGTGAAGGGTCAGCCGCCCGGAGTACGAGGTGAGCAGGACGAAGGTGGGGCTCGAGACCTCGCCCGGGTCCACCCCGAGGCCGATCGCGAGACCCCGTACGAACGCCGTCTTCCCCGCGCCGAGCTCGCCGGAGAGGAGAACGACCTCGCCGCCCCGAAAGCCAAGGGCGACCTTTCGCGCGAGGTCCATCGTCTCCTCCTCGCCGCGGGTCGTCAGCTCGCGGATGCCGCACCCCCCGCCGACCCGCGCAACGCGCGGATGGCGCGCGGCAGGCTCTCGGCGACGTCCCCGGCGACGACGCCGTCCTCGCCCACCGCGCCGGCGGCCAGGTCGCCGGCCCGTCCGTGCAGGTGCGCGCCGGCAACCGCCGCGGTCCACGCGTCGCGCCGCGCGAGGAGGCAGCCCACGACCCCCGCGAGCACGTCGCCCGTGCCTCCGGTGGCGAGGCCGGGATTGCCCGCGGCGGTCACCGCCACCCTCCCGTCGGGAGCGGCCACCAGCGTGCGCTGTCCCTTGAGCACGACCACCGCGCCCGTCTGCCGGGCGAGAAGGGCGGCGCTGTCCACCCGTCGCTCCTGGACCTCCGACACCGAGTGTCCGCTGAGGCGGGACATCTCCCCCGGGTGGGGTGTGAGCACCGTCTGCGCTTCCCGCCGCCGAACGACGGACGCGGGTCCGTCGCCGCCCCCACCGGGGGCGATCGCGTTGAGGCCATCGGCGTCGATCAGGAGGGCCACCGGACACCGCGCGGCGAACTCACGAGCCAGTCGCCAGGTCGAGGGATCGCGGCCCAATCCCGGCCCGAGGACGACCGCGTCGCGCTCCCGAGCGAGGGCGAGCAGCCGCTCGAGGCCCTCCTCGGCGAGCCCGCCGTCACCGGTCTCCGGCAGCGGCTCCGTCATGAGCTCGGCCCTCGATGCGGCGACGGCGGCCAGGCAGGAGCGGGGGGTGGCCACCGTCACGAGGCCGGCTCCGGCCCGCAGGGCGCCCGTCGCCGCGAGGACCGCCGCTCCGGCCTTGCCGAGAGAGCCGGCCACGACGAGCACCCGTCCGAAATCGCCCTTGTGCGCCCCGGGCTCGCGGGGAGGAAACACCACCGCCGCGTCCACGTCCTCGATCAACCCGAGCGAGGCACCCTCGAGCGCCCGCCGCGGGATGCCGATGTCCACGACGACAAGCTCTCCCACGAAGTCGCAGGCGGGAGGAAGGACGTGGCCCCGCTTGGGGGCGGCGAAGGTCACCGTCACCGCGGCGCGGGGCACCCGCCAGTCGAAGCAGCCCCCGTCCGACGGCACGCCCGAGGGGAGGTCGACCGCGACCACCGGGCATCCTTCGGCCGCGCGACGGGCCAGGGTCTCAACCGCCTCGCCGACGAGCCCCTCCGGCCGCGCGCGCAGCCCGGTGCCGAGGAGGGCGTCAACCAGCAGGTCGGCCGAGGCCACCGTCTCCCCCACCCCCGTCCACGCGGCGGAGTCGGGAGCCTCGACGACACGCACTCCGGACTGCTCGGCCGCCTCGAGATGCGCGCGGGCGTCGCCCTTCACCCCGTCCCGGCCCCCGACGAGGATCGCCACCGCGCCCCGGGGGTGGAGTCGACGGGCGGCGACGAAGCCGTCGCCGCCGTTGTTTCCCTTCCCGCAGACGACGACGACCCGTCGCGCCGCGGGAAATCGCCTCTCGACCGCGGCGGCGACACCCGCACCCGCGTTCTCCATCAGGACGACGCCCGGCAGGCCGACCTCGTCGATGGTGAGCCGGTCCGCCCTCCGCATCTCGTCGGCGGTGAGGACGGGAATCACCGCTCGACTCTAACCCAGCTCACCACCCCGCGCCAGGAGCAGGGCCAGCAGGAGCAACGCGAACGCGATCCGGTAGAACACGAAGGGCCGATAGTCCCTCGTGCGCACGTAGCCGAGGACCAGGCGGATGGCGAAGAGGCCCGACACCGCCGCCGCCAGCATTCCCGCGAGCACGGGTGCAGGCTCGGCCCCGCTGCGGAACAGCTCCGGCACCTTCACCATGGCCGCCCCGAGGGTGATCGGAAGAGCGAGCAGGAAGCTGAAACGCGCCGCCGACTCCCGGCGGTGGCCGAGGAGGAGGGCCATGGTGATCGTCACGCCGGAGCGTGAGCTGCCGGGAATGATGGCCACGGCCTGGGCCAGCCCGACGACCAGCGCGTCGCGCAGGGACACCGGCTCGTCGTCGGCGCCGGGACGCGCCCGCCGATCGGCCAGCCCCAGCAGCAGCCCGAAGCCAGCGAGGGTGAAGGCGACGAGCAACGGCGACCGGAACACCGTTTCTGCCCAGTCGTCGAGGAGGAGGCCGGCCACCGCCCCGGGAAAGGACGCCAGCGCCAGGAAGAGGAGGAGCCGGGAGTCGGGATCGGCGAACGGCCGGCCCGCGATCAGGCCGCGGGCGGCGGCGCCCAGCATGCGGGCCCAGTCCCGCCAGAAGGCGAGCGAGACGGCGACGAGGGTCCCCAGGTGCAGCGCGACGTCGAACGCGAGCCCGCTGTCTCCCCACCCCATCAGCCAGGGAAAGACGATCAGGTGGCCCGACGAGCTGATCGGAAGAAACTCGCCGAGGCCCTGGAGGACCCCGAGAACGACGGCGCGCGCCACGCTCACGCGGCTCTCCCGTCGCGTTGACGCTCGCCGATGCGCGGTGCTAGCCTCACTCGGCCGGCGCGGCCTCGCGTCGCCGTCCCGGCCCGCGTTCGCGGGGGAGCATCAACCATGGGATTCTTCGCCTCCGTCAACGGTGACATCTTCCCCGCCGAGGAGGCCCGCGTCAGCGTCCTCGACAACGGCTTCACTTTCGGGGACAGCGTGTACGAGGTCCTGCGCACCCACGCCGGGCGGCCGTTCGAGACCGCCCGCCACCTGCGGCGCCTGCGCGCCTCCGCCGGGCGACTCGGCATCGTCGTCTCCACGACCGACCCCGAGCTCGTCGCCCATCTCCTCGCCCTCCTCGACCGGGCCGCCAACCGAGAGTCCTACGTTCGCATCATCGTGACCCGCGGGGTGGGCGACTCCTCCTACGACTTCGACGCCGTGGTCGGGCCCACCGTCGTGATGATCGTCAAGGAGCTGACGCCCCCTCCCGAGCGCCATTACTCGGAGGGCATCCGCGTGGCCGCGGTCGACGTCCGGCGCAACCATCCGCGCTCTCTCGACCCCGCAATCAAGTCGAGCAACCTCCTCAACAACATCCTCGCCGTCCGCGAGGCGCGGGCCCGGGGAGCGGAGGAGCCCGTCCTCTTGAACCTCGACGACTTCCTCGCCGAGGGAGCGAGCACGAACGTCTTCCTCGTGAAGAAGGGCGCGCTTCGCACTCCCCCCCTCGACGCCGGGATCCTGGCCGGAATCACGCGCGAGGTGGTGTGCGAGCTCGCGGACGGGCTCGGCATCGCCTGTCGGCAGGAACCGCTTCGCCTCGAAGACCTCTACGAAGCGGACGAGGCCTTCCTCACCAGCACCACTCGCGACATCGTCCCCGTGCGCCAGGTGGACGACACCCGGGTCGGCGACGGCGGCCCGGGCCCCCTCACTCGACGGTTGATGGAGGCGTTTCGGGCCCGCGCGCTCGAGCACCGCGGCAAGGGGCCCTGAGCTCCGGCGCGGCGGCGCTACTGCCGCCGCCATCCGGTCCTTCCGAACCAGCGGCTGAGCTCTTCCCGAGGCACGCGCACCACCGTCGGACGGCCGTGCGGGCACAGCGTCGGGTGTGTGGTCCGGGCGAGGTCGCGAACGATCGCCGCCATCGCCTCGCCGCCCAGGGTCTGCCCCGCGCGCACCGCCGAGTGGCAGGCGAGCGTCGCCGCCAGCCGGTCCCGCGTGCCCGCCACCGCCCACCCGCTCGACTCGCGCTCGGCCAGGTCGCCGAGGATCCGTTCGAGCGTCGGCCCCGCGTCGCGCGTCCCGAGGAGGGCGGGAACCGCCCGCACCCGGGTCGATCCGCGTCCGAACGCCTCCACGTCGAACCCGAGCTCCCGGAGGGATTCGCGATGCGCCTCCAGCACCGGCTGGAGGGCGGGGGGCAGCCTGATCACCACCGGCGCGAGGAGTCCCTGGGATGGAGCGGCGTGGCGAGCCGCCTGCTCCACGAGCTGCTCGAAGCGCACGCGTTCGTGGGCGGTGTGCTGGTCGTAGAGCACGAGCTCCTCGCCGTCGGTCGCCACGATGTAGGTCAGCCGGTGCTGCCCGAGCACCATCGCCAGCCTTGACCCCGTTCCCGGGGTCTCTGCGACCCGGCCGGGAGGCGGTGCGGAGAGCTCCCACATCGCCGGTGCCGGGCTGGCCGCCGCGCGCTCGAGAAACGACCCGACGGCCGCCTCGGCCCCCGCAGGAACGTCGGCCGCCCCTCCGGCGACCTGCACCCCCGGAAGTGACCGCGAGCCAAGGGCGAGCGCGCGCCGCACCGCACGCTCGACGGCGGCGAAGGCGGTACGCGTGTCGGCGAAGCGGACCTCGGTCTTCGCGGGGTGGACGTTGACGTCGACGAGGTGCGTGGGGACGTCGAGGAACAGGAACGCTTCGAAGCCGCGCTCGCGGGCCCCGACGGCGCGGTACGCCTCGGCGACGGCCTTCGACAGAGCCCGGTCGCGCACCGGTCGGCGGTTCACGAAGAGCCGGAGCGACGGGCGGGAGGGACCTGGCCGGTCGGGACGAGAGACGAACCCCCTGACCCCCGCCCAGTCGGTCTGGTCCTCGACCGGCACCAGGTCGATGGCGAGCCGCGAGCCGAACACCTGGAAGAGGCGCGCGGCCAGGCCGTCGACCGGCGGCGCCTCGAGGAGCGTGCGGCCACCCGACTTCAGGAAGAAGCCGGTCCCCGGCCGCGCCAGGGCGAGAAGCGTCACCGCCTCCGCCACGTGGCCGGCCTCGGTGGAGGCGGCCCGCAGGAACTTGCGGCGCGCGGGAACGGCTCCGAAGAGGTCCCGCACCTCCACCGTGGTGCCGCGGGGATGACCCGCGTCGCGGGTGTGGAGGTGACGCCCGTGGCTCACCGCGATCTCGGTCCCCCCCGGGCTCGGGTCCTCGCGGGTGCGCAGAACCAGCTCGGAAACAGCGCCGATCGACGGCAGCGCCTCTCCGCGAAAGCCGTGGGTCACGAGCGCCTGCAGCTCGTCGAGGGAGTGCAGCTTCGACGTGGCGTGGCGCTCGAGCGCCATCTCGGCGTCCTTGCGGCTCATTCCCGTCCCGTCGTCGCGGACTCGGACGAGACGAGCTCCGCCCCCGTCGATCTCGACGTGGACCTGGCGGGCCCCCGCGTCGAGGGCGTTCTCGACGAGCTCCTTCACCACGGACGCGGGGCGCTCGACGACCTCGCCGGCCGCGATCTTGTTGACGAGGTCGTCGGGGAGGCGCTCGACGGAGCTCAGGACGCTTCTTCCTCAAGCGGGGCGCCCGTCCCGGGAACCGGGGCGCGCCCATCGGAGCCAGACGAAGGTGGGGGCTCGAGTTCCCGGCAGCCCCATCGAAAGACCCCGATCATACCCCGTGCGGTCGGCGACGGACGGCTCCGTGCGGCCCCGGGCGACCACCGGCGAGCGGGCACACTCCGGCCTCTTGTCGCTCGAGCGGTCGTCACTTCGTCACGGTCCGGGCGATGTTGAGGGCGCCGGAGGAGGCCTCCTCAGCGAAGGCTCAGGGCGGCGCGCTCCTTCGCGTTGGCGAGGAGACGGGGCCAGTCGTAGTTGCGCCAGACACCGTCCTGCTTCAGCGCATTGGGGTGGCCGGGGTCGAAGCCCGGCAGCCGACCGAAGGGGAGCCGGCGCCGCGAGCGCGCCGTCCCGTCGAGCACCACCAGCCCGCGGCCGAGCGGCACCGCCACCAGGACGAGACCCTGGTTCCCCTCCTGGTCGGTCATCTCGACGATCGGCAGGACGTCCTTCGTGCCGTTGAAGCGATGTCGCGGGAACAGGTAGAGCTGCTCGACACCTTTCGTCAGCGGGACGTCGTGGATCACGAGGCGCGGGCTCTCGCCGCGCACCACCAGCTCTCCGCCCCGTTTGCCGGTTCCCGCCTTCTTGTAGTCGAAGCGGCGGACGGTCGGGGACACGAGCTTCTCGACGAGAACACCCTTGAGCCCGTCCTCGGCCGCCCACAGGACGCCTCCGCGGACGACCCAGTCCTTCACCCGGGCCACGTGGACCTCGGAGACACGCTTCGGCGCCTCGTCCTCGACGATCAGGAGGTGGACGTCGTTGCGCTCCGCGAGCCCCAACAGCTCGTCCACGTCGTCGAAATCGACACGGTAGACTCCCGGCTCGACCTTCGTCAGACCGCCCGCCGTAGCGGCACTCGCCGCCAGAACAAAGACAATGCCCGCGCCCAGTACCCTCACCATCCTCAAGACCTCGCTCGTGCTTCCAGTCGTTCCCGCCAAGATGCCTGGACGACACGAGGACGCAGGCAAGGGATCGGCGGCCGACCCGAAACGTTCACACTAGCCCGCAGCCGCGGCTCTCGTCAACAAGGTGCCGGGACGTGCGGCTCCCGTCCCTTCGTTGCCGCGGCTTCAGTCGCCCGACGGCTTCTCGAGCTGCGCCTGCGCCGCCGCGAGCCGGGCGATTGGCACCCGGTAGGGAGAGCAGGACACGTAGTCGAGACCGACCTCGTGGAAGAAGCGGATCGACGCCGGGTCGCCCCCGTGCTCACCGCAGACGCCGATCTTCAGGTCCTTCTTGGTGGCCCGGCCCTTCTCGACGCCGATCTTCACGAGAAGCCCGACGCCGTCGGCGTCGATCGAGACGAATGGGTCCTTTTCGAGCAGGCCGTGCTCCTGGTAGTGGGCGAGGAACCTTCCCGCGTCGTCGCGGGAGAGCCCGAAGCCCATCTGGGTGAGGTCGTTCGTCCCGAAGGAGAAGAACTGGGCCTCCTTCGCGATCTCGTCGGCGGTGACTGCACCCCGCGGCACCTCGATCATGGTGCCGACGAGGTAGTCGACACCGGAGCCGCTCTTGCCGAGCACGGCCTCCGCTTCCTCGAGCACGATCTTCTTCTGGCGGCGCAGCTCCTCGACGTGGCCCACGAGCGGAATCATCACCTCGGGCCTGACCGCCTGCCCCTTCTTCGAGACCTGCAAGGCGGCCTCGAAGATGGCCCGAGCCTGCATTCTCGTGATCTCGGGATAGGTGATACCGAGCCGGCAGCCGCGGTGACCGAGCATGGGGTTGAACTCGTGCAGCCCCTCCACCGCCCGCAGCAGCTTCTCCTTCGCCGCGATCTTCCGCTGGTTCTTCTTCGCGTTCTTCGCGCTCATGGTCGCGATCTCGACCATGAGCTCCTCGCGCTTGGGAAGGAACTCGTGCAGCGGCGGGTCGAGGGTGCGGATCGTGACCGGGGTGCCGTGCATCTCCTTGAAGAGGCCGGCGAAGTCGGCGCGCTGCATCGGCTCGAGCTTCTTGAGGGCAGAGGTGTAGTCGGCGATCGACTTGCCGTACTCCTTCTGCGCCTTCTGAAGCTCCTTGCGCAGCTCGCTCGCCTGGCTCCCCTTCGCGTCCTTGATCCTCGCCTTCAGGGTCCGGGTGAGGTCGAGACCCTTCTGCCCGCGCGCGGCGGAGAGGATCATCTTCACCACGTGGGGCAGGCGCTTCTCGCCGAAGAACATGTGCTCGGTGCGACACAGCCCGATGCCCCGCGCCCCGAACGCGAAAGCCACCCGGGCGTCATTCGGTCCGTCGGCGTTGGCCCGGATGCCGAGACGGCGGATCCCGTCGGCCCAGCCGAGCAGCCTCTCGAACTTCCGGTGGATCGCCGACCTCTCGGGCTTGAGCCGCCCCTCCACCACCTGGATGATCTCGGAGGCGCTCGTCGGCACGTCCTGGAGCATCACCTCGCCGGTGGAGCCGTCGATCGAGATCGGGTCGCCCTCGTTGAGGGTCCGGCCCCCCACCTTCAGCTTCCGGGTCCGGGCGTCGATGTCGAGGGCCCCACACCCCACGACCGACGGCTTGCCCATCTGCCGGCCGACCACGGCGGCGTGGGAGGTCATGCCCCCGGTCGCGGTGAGGACGCCCTGGGCCACGCTCATGCCGTGGATGTCGTCGGGGACCGTCTCCATGCGCACGAGGAGGACCTTCTTCCCCTTCTGCGCCCAGGCCACCGCGTCGTCGGCGGTGAAAACGATCGCGCCGGCCGCCGCCCCCGGCGAGGCGGGGAGGCCCTTCGCCGCGATCACGACCTTCGCTCGGGCCTTCAGGTCGAAGATGGGGTGGAGCAGCTGGTCGAGCGCCTGCGGCTCGACTTTCATGACCGCTTCCTTCTTGCTGATGAGGCCTTCCTCGCACATGTCCACCGCGATGTTCACCGCGGCGATCCCCGTCCGCTTGCCGTTGCGGGTCTGGAGCATGTAGAGCTTGTTGTCCTGGATGGTGAACTCGAAATCCTGGACGTCCTTGTAGTGGCGCTCGAGCCGGGTCGTGATCTCCCGCAGCTGCTTGTACGCGGCCGGCATGAGCTTCTCGAGGTCGGTGATCGGGTGCGGCGTGCGGATTCCCGCCACCACGTCCTCGCCCTGCGCGTTCTGGAGGAACTCCCCGTAGAACTCCTTCGCCCCCGTCGAGGGGTTGCGGGTGAACCCGACCCCGGTGGCCGAGGTGTCGCCCATGTTCCCGAAGACCATCGTCTGCACGTTCACGGCGGTGCCGAGGTCGTGGGGAATGTCGTTGAGCCGGCGGTAGGTGATGGCGCGCGGGTTCATCCACGACTGGAACACGGCGTCGCGCGCGCCCACCAGCTGCTGGCGCGGGTCCTGGGGGAACGGGTGGTGGGTCTCCCTCTGGACCACCTGCTTGTAGCGGGTGATGACCTCGTCGAGCGCGCGCTCGCCGAGCTCCACGTCGGTCTTCGCCTTGTGCTTCTTCTTGATGGCGCCGAGCTCGTGCTCGAACTTGTCCTTGTCGATGCCGAGGACGACGTTCCCGTACATCTGGATGAAGCGGCGGTAGCTGTCCTTGGCGAAGCGCGGATTGCCCGTCTTCGCCTTGAGACCCTCGACCGACCGGTCGTTCATGCCGAGGTTGAGGATCGTGTCCATCATCCCCGGCATCGAGAACTTCGCCCCGGACCGAACCGAGACCAGAAGAGGGTCGCCGGGGTCGCCGAGCTTCTTCCCCTGCAGGCTCTCGAGCTTCGAAAGCGCCGCGTCCATTTGCTCGTCGACCGCGGCCGGCAGCTTGTTCCCGCCGGCGGTGTAGGCGTTGCAGGCCTGGGTGGAGATGGTGAAGCCGGGCGGCACCGGCACGCCTGCGTTCGTCATCTCGGCCAGTCCCGCGCCCTTCCCACCGAGGGTGTCCTTCATGTCCTTGTTGCCGTCCGCCGCGCCGCCACCGAAGAAGAAGACGTATTGGGTCACGAGCTACCTCCGAGGTTCGAAATGTCTGCGATTCGATAGAAGAGTGAGAGGGTGAGAGAGAGAAGGGCGAGCCGGTTGTCCCGCACCCGCGGGTCCTCGGCCATCACCAGGACGTCGTCGAAGAAGCGGCCGACCGGCGCGCGCAGGCGGGCGAGGCCGCGGAGCCCCTCCTCGTAGGAGCCCGCATGGTCGGCCAGCGCCGACGCGGCTCGGTGGAGCTCGCGCTCCGCGTCCGCCTCGAACAGGCTCGGGTCGAGCGGGGCCGACGGTCGCCGCTGGGCGAGAATGTTCTTGGCGCGCTTGAAGGCCTCGGCCAGCGCCGCGAAATCCTCCGGGACCTCCTGCCGCACGCGGTGCAGGGCCTCGAGACGAAGCCGGCAGTCGATGGGGTCGGCCAATGCCCGGATGCGCGTCCCCGAGGGAGCCGACTGACCTTCGTCCGCGTCGGGGTCGGGGGCCTGCACCACCGCCGCCACCTCGTCGGAGGAGAACCCCCGTGCCTGGAGCACGTACCCCAGCCGGTCGAGGAGGAAGCCTTCCGCGAGGCGCGCCGTCACGTCCGGCGCCGGCTCGAGGCCGGCATAACCCTCGACGGCGACACCGAGCAGCGCCTGGAGGTCCGGCGCCGGCTCGCCCGCGACCGGCCGCCAGAAGTCGACCACCGCCCGGACGGCCCCCTGTCCGGCGCGCCGCAGGCCGTACGGGTCGCGGCTGCCGGTCGGGCTCTCGCCCAGGCCGAAGTAGCCGGCGAGGGTGTCGAGCTTGTCGGCGAGGGCGACGGCGGCGAAGACCCGCGAGCGCCGATCGTCCCCGGCGAAGACGTCGGCGGGCACCGCCGCGGGCTCGACCGCGACGGGATGGTAGTGCCAGCGAACGGCACCGGCCACGCCGGCCGGCGCACCCTCGGACTCGAGGTAGATCCCGCCCATCACGCCCTGCAGCTCCGGGAACTCCCGCACCATCATCGTCGTCAGGTCCGCCTTGGCGAGCCGGGCCGCCTCGGTCGCGTCGGCGAGGGCACGCTCGTCGAGGAGCCCCCCCCGGCCCATCGTCTCGATCAGGCGGACGAGACGAAGGGACTTGTCGCGGTAGGTCCCGAGGCCCTTGTGGAACGTCACGCCGGCAAGATCGTCTACCCGCTGGGCGAGTGGACGCCGCTTGTCCTCGGCCAGGAAGAACGTCGCGTCGCGCAGGCGCGCCACCACCACGCGCTGCATCCCCCGCACGATCTCGGATGCGGACTCGAACTCCCCGTTGACCACCGCGGCGAAGCGCTCGACCCCGCCGCTTCTCCCCCGCAGCGGGATGTACTTCTGGTGGTGCACGAGCACGGTCTCGAGGACCTCTCGGGGGAGGGCGCGGAACTCGGCGGGCACCTCTCCCGCGAGCACCGAAGGGTACTCCACGAGGTCGCGCCACTCCTCGCGCAGGCCGTGGTCGTCGATTTCGCTCCCGTCGGCCGCCGCCTGCAGGCCGGCGTCGATCCGGGCGAGGCGCTCCTTGGGGTCCACGATCACGAAGCGCTCGGCCAGTCGCGCGCTCCACTCCCCCGCCGAAGTGACGCGGACCGGCCCGCCCGCCTCGCCGCGCGGGAGCGACCGGTGCCCTCGCGTCTGGGCCGCGCTGCGGACGACGACGTTTCCCTTCGCCCCGGCTTCGAGGCCGTGGATCTCGAAAGGCACCACGACGTCGTCGATCAGGATGGCCAGCCACCGGATGGGGCGACCGAAGGGAAAGGCGCCGCGCCCGTCGTCGAGCCAGGCGTCCCAGCTCATCCGCTTCGGGAACGCAAGGCCGCGGAGGACCCCGGGCAGCAGGTCACGAACGACATCTTTGGCATCGCGGCCGGCCGTCGGGCGGGCGAAGAGGAGGTACAGCTCGTCGGGCTTGAGCGGGTCCTTCGGGGCCTCGCGCAGGGCGTCGGGCGTCACCCCCTGCTTTCGGGCGAACCCCAAGGCGGCGCCGGTCCACTTGCCGGCGGCGTCCTTCGCGACCTTGAGCGACGGACCAAAGACCATCTCCTCGCGGTCGGGCTGCCGGGTCGGGAGGTGGGCGCGAAGGGCGAGGCGCCTCGGCGTCCACCAGGCCGAGAGCTGGGTCGTCTCGAGATGCTCGCGCGTGGCCGCGTCCTCGAACTTCCGGCGGAGCTGCTCGGCGAGCCCGGGCAGCCAGGGGGCGGGCATCTCCTCGACGCCGATCTCGAGAAGGAGCTCAGCCAACGTCCGCGACCCCACTCGCCACGTCGGCCGCGTCGCTGGCATCACCCTCGGCCGCCTGCAGGTAGGCCCGGGCCACGGCACACGCGAGCTTGCGGATCTCGAGGATCATCCCTGCCCGCTCCGTCACCGAGAGAGCACCCCGGGCGTCGAGGACGTTGAACGCGTGCGAGCTCTTCAAGCACCACTCGTAGGCGGCGAGGTGGGTCCGGCCCGCCGGAGCCGACAGGAGGCGCCACCCCTCGGCGAGGGCACCGTCGAAGAGCCGGCGATGCAGATCGGTGTCGGCGAGCTCGAAGGAGTACCGGGAGAGCTGGTACTCCTCCTCGTGTCGCACGTCGCGGTAGAGAACGTCCGCGGACCATCGCAGCTCGTAGACGTCCTCCACGTCCTGCAGGTACATCGCGATCCGCTCGAGGCCATAGGTGATCTCCCCGGAGATGGGGGCGAGATCGATGCCCCCCGCCTGCTGGAAGTAGGTGAACTGGGTGATCTCCTGGCCGTCGAGCAGCACCTGCCACCCGATGCCCCACGCCCCGAGGGTGGGCGACTCCCAGTTGTCCTCCTCGAAGCGCACGTCGTGGGCGGCGGGGTCGATGCCGATGGCGGCGAGGCTCGCCAGGTACACGTCCTGGATGTCCGGTGGGGGCGGCTTGAGGATGAGCTGAAACTGCTCGTGCTTGTAGAGCCGGTTCGGGTTCTCGCCGTAGCGGCCGTCGGCGGGCCGACGCGAAGGCTGCACGTAGCCGACCTTCCAGGGCCGCGAGCCCAGGACCCGGAAGAACGTCTCGGGGTGCATGGTGCCCGCCCCGACCTCCGCGTCCCAGGGCTGGTGGATGAGACACCCCCGCTCCGACCAGAAGCGCTGGAGGGTGAAGACCAGCTCCTGCAGGGTCAACGAGCCGCCTCCCGGATCACGTCGCGGATGACGCGAGGAGAGCGGAGGTCGCGCTCGAGGTGGCTCGTGATGAGCTCCCGGAGGAACGCCTCGATGGCCCGGGCGTCGGGATCGGCGGGCCCGACGAGCTCGGTGGGGGGCGAGCGGAACATCGAGGCGAGCCTCGCCCGCGCCGAGGCGGCGAGAACGGGACCCGACGCCGGCTCGCACGCCCGGCAAACGAAGCCGTGGGCGGCTCGGTGATACGAGAGCGGTCCCGCCGGCAACTCACCCCCGCACGCGGCGCAGCGGTCGAGCGGCGGGAACAGCCCGTGAAGCCGCAGCAACCACGCCTCGACGTAACGGCTGACGAGCTCGGGATTGGCGCCCTCCTCGACCGCCCCGATCACCGCGCACGCGAGCCGGTACACCCGGTCCTCCGCCTCTCCCTCGGGACTGAAAGCGTCGAGGAGCTCCGCGCAGCCCGACAACGCCATCGCCGCCTCCAGTCCGCGTCCGCTGGCCCGAAACGCCGAGTGGAGCAGCTCCGCCTGTCCGAGCCGGAGGAGCTCCGCCCCCTGCCGCCCGTACAGCGTCACGCGCACCTCGGAGAGGGGCTCGAGGGCGGACTGGTAGCGCGGCCGACCTCCCCGGGCCCCCCGGGCCACCGCGCGGATCTTCCCGCGCTCCCGGGTGAGGAGGACGACCACCTTGCTCGTCTCGCCCAGCTTGTATCCCCGAAGAACCAGCGCGTCGGTCGTGAGAAAGGCCATGGGAGGGTTCGTGCCTCTCGGCAAACCCGCCTAAGGTAGCACAGGCCCACGGGGGATTTCTTGATGCGTCGGGAGAGTGCTAACGTGCGGGGATGCTCATGAGGGTCATGAGAATCGCTGCGGTCTTCGTCGTCGGCGCGGCCTTTGGCTTCGTCTGGAACGCCGCAAGCGGCCGAGGGTTCGACGCCTCTCGCAGCGTCTTCGTGCAAGAGGGCGACGAGGTCATCCCCGCCGCCGACGCCCGGGCCCGCCTCGACGCGGGGGCGCTGTTCCTCGACGCCCGCCCGATCGATTTCTGGCGGATGAACCGCATCCCCGGCGCCCTGCCCCTCCCCGAGGATGACTTCGACCGGGCCTTCTCCGAGGTGGAGGGGCGCTTGCGCCGCACCAGCAACGTCGTGGTGTACTGCTCCGGATACGGCTGCGAGGCGAGCCACGTGGTCGCCCGCCGGCTGCGGGAGCGGGGCTTTCCCGCCGTCGTCCTCGACGAGGGTCTGCCCGCCTGGGAGGACGCCGGCTACCCGGTCGACCGGGAGGCACGCTCGTGAGCGTGCCCGCCGTGCTCCGCTCGCCACTCCTGCATGTCGCCCTCCGACTGCTGCTCGGGATGGTGTTCGTGGCGGCAGCCCTCCCCAAGATTGCCGACCCCGCCGCGTTCGCCCGCATCGTCTACCAGTGGCAAGCCCTGCCCCCGGTCCCCGCCAACGTCCTCGCCATCGTCCTTCCCTGGGTCGAGCTGCTGGCGGGCCTGATGCTCTTCGCCGGCGTGTGGCGCCAGGACGCGGCGCTCGTCGTGGCGCTCCTCCTCGTCATGTTCCTCGGCGCCGCCGCGTTCGTCCTCGCGAGCGGGATCGACGTCGAGGACTGCGGGTGCACCTCGGTGGCGGCGGCTGACCACGGCGACGGGTCCTGGCCGCCGGCCTGGACGCGCGGCGTAGGGTGGTTCCTCGTCACCCGGAACCTCGTCCTCCTCGCCGTCGCCCTCATCGTCGCCCTCCTCGAACCCCGGGGGGGCGACGTCGTGAAGTCTCCCGCCGGGAGCGCCGCGTGAGCGACACGACGACCAACGGCGTTCGGGTCGAGGTCAGGAGCGCCTACATCCCCGAGCGAAGCTCTCCCCGGGACGGCCACTACTTCTTCGCCTACTTCGTCCGCATCTCGAACGTCGGCAAGCGGACGGTGCAGCTGGTGACCCGTGAGTGGATCATCAGCGACGCCGACGGGAACGTCGAGCGCGTCCACGGGCCCGGCGTCGTCGGCGAGCAGCCCGTCCTCGAGCCGGGCGAGAGCTTCGAGTACAGCAGCTTCTGTCCGCTCCCCACGGCCATCGGCTCGATGCAGGGTTCATACCAGATGGTGGCGGCGGACGGCGAGCGGTTCGACGCGGGGATCGCTCCGTTCTCTCTCGCCGTGCCCACCGCCATCAACTGAGCCACTCGCCCTCGAAGAGGATCTCGACCTCGCCCTTCTGACGCACCGAGCCCCCCTCCGGCCAGCTCACCGTGAGGACGCCGCCATCGCAGACCACCCGTACGTCGCGGCCGGTCCTTCCCTTCAGGATCGAGGCGACCACCGCGCTCGCCGAGCCCGTGCCCGAGGCCTCGGTGGGACCCACTCCGCGCTCCCAGAAGCGGACCCGGATCTCGTCTCGTGAGAGGACGGTGACGAACTCGACGTTCGTCCGACGGGGAAACCGGGGGT
>Ga0326597_10002212_pt1 | contig 29355 bp, 25 predicted proteins | sample RVTome_12_FD_203789 | JGI IMG/M metagenome (GOLD analysis project Ga0326597, IMG submission 203789) | Soil microbial communities from uranium-contaminated site in the Upper Colorado River Basin, Wyoming, United States - RVT100D185 | ecosystem: Environmental > Terrestrial > Soil > Contaminated >... | reverse complement strand
CCACTCGATGGTGGCGGGCGGCTTGCTCGACACGTCGTAGACGACGCGATTGATGCCGCGCACCTCGTTGATGATGCGGTTGGCGACTTTGGAGAGCAGGCTGTGCGGCAGCTCGGCCCAGTGCGCGGTCATGAAGTCCTGCGTCTGCACCGCGCGCAGCGCAACGACGTACTCGTAGGTGCGACCGTCGCCCATCACGCCGACCGACTTCACCGGCAGGAACACCGCGAACGCCTGCGCGGTCTTCTCGTACCAGCCGGAAGCGCGTAGCTCGTCAATAAAGATCGCATCCGCCTCGCGCAGGAGGTCCGCATACTCGGCTTTCACCTCGCCCAGGATGCGCACCCCCAACCCCGGGCCGGGGAACGGGTGGCGATAGACCATGTCGTGCGGCAACTCGAGCGCGAGGCCGAGCTCGCGCACTTCGTCCTTGAACAGCTCGCGCAACGGCTCGAGCAGATCCAAATGCAGCGTCTCCGGCAGCCCGCCCACGTTGTGGTGCGACTTGATGGTGTGCGCCTTGTTCGTTTTCGCCCCGGCGGACTCGATGACGTCGGGGTAGATCGTGCCCTGCGCGAGCCATTTCACCTTGGGCAACTTCTTCGCCTCGCGCTGGAACACCTCCACGAACTCGCGGCCGATGATCTTGCGCTTCTGCTCCGGGTCGGCAACGCCGACAAGATGCCCGAGGAACTGCGCGCGCGCATCGACGTGGATCACCTTGACACCGAGGTTCTCTGCGAAGGTCTCCATCACCTGCTCCGCTTCGTTCAAGCGCAGGAGCCCGTTGTCGACGAAGACGCAGGTCAGCTGCGGGCCGATCGCGCGGTGAATCAGCGCCGCCGCAACCGATGAATCGACGCCGCCGGAGAGCCCCAGCACCACCTCATCCGCGCCGACCCGCGAGCGGATGTGGCCGACCGCTTCCTCGATGTAGTCGGGCATGTTCCAGTCGCCGGCGCAACCGCAGATCTCGAGCACGAAACGCTCGATGATCACCTTGCCCTGCAGCGTGTGCGTGACCTCGGGATGAAACTGCACGCCGTAGAACTTGCGCGCCTCGTCCGCCATCGCCGCGATCGGGCACGCGGCGTTCGATGCGATGACCTTGAACCCCGGCGGCAGCTCGTTCACCTTGTCGCCGTGGCTCATCCACACGTCGAGCAGGCCATGGCCTTGCGGGTTGGCGTGGTCCTGGATGTTGCGGAACAAGTCCGAATGCCCGCGCGCGCGCACCTCGGCATAGCCGAACTCGCGCACCTTGCCCATCTCGACCTTGCCGCCCAGTTGCGCGGCCATGGCCTGCATGCCATAGCAGATGCCGAGCACCGGCACGCCGAGCGTGAAGACCGCGCCGGGCGCGCGCGGCGTGCCGCATTCCCACGCCGAGGCGGGCCCACCGGTGAGAATGATGCCGCGCGGGTTGAACTCGCGGATGAATTCGTCGGTGACGTCAAACGGATGCAGCTCGCAGTAGACCTGCGCCTCGCGCACGCGGCGTGCGATCAGCTGCGAGTACTGAGCGCCGAAGTCGAGGATCAGGATTTTTTCGTGGTGCATTGACCGGCGAGCGGTGAGCGGCGAGTGGGTAAATGAAACGAGCCAATCGTGTCTTTTCCGCTTGCTGCTTACCCCTTCACCGCTTACTCGACTCTATAGTTGGGTGATTCCTTGGTGATCTGGACGTCGTGCACGTGCGATTCGCGGATGCCCGCGACCGTGATCTCGACGAACTCGGCCTTGCGCCGCATCTCGTCGACGCTCGCGCAGCCGGTATAGCCCATCGCCGCGCGCAGCCCGCCCATCAATTGCGATACCAGCGGCACCAGGCTGCCCTTGTGCGGCACGCGCCCTTCGACGCCCTCGGGCACGAGTTTCTCGGTATCGAGCTCGTCCTCGTCCTGGAAATAGCGGTCGGCGGAGCCCTGCTGCATCGCGCCGAGCGATCCCATGCCGCGGTAGGCCTTGTAGGAGCGGCCCTGGTAGAGTTCGGTCTCGCCGGGAGACTCCTCGGTGCCGGCGAAAAGGCTGCCGACCATGACGCAGTGCGCGCCGGCAGCGAGCGCCTTGGCGATGTCGCCCGAGAAGCGTATCCCGCCGTCCGCGATAAGCGGGACGTCGGTCTTGGCGAGCGCCTTCGCAACGTCGGCCACGGCAGTGATTTGCGGCACGCCCACGCCTGCCACAATGCGCGTGGTGCAGATCGATCCGGGGCCGATCCCGACCTTGACTGCGTCGGCGCCCGCGTCGGCCAGCGCCTGGGCCGCCGCCACGGTCGCGATGTTGCCGCCGATCACCTGGGTCTTGGGAAAACGCCGCTTGATCCATTTCACGCGATCCAGCACCCCCTGCGCGTGTCCGTGCGCGGTATCGACGACCACGACGTCGACGCCCGCGTCGATGAGTGCCTCAACGCGCTCGTCGGTGCCTTCACCCACGCCGACCGCCGCGCCGACGCGCAGGCGCCCCAGCTTGTCCTTGGCGGCGATCGGATGCTCGGTCGACTTGAGAATGTCCTTGACGGTGATGAGGCCGCGCAGCTCGAAGTTCTTGTTCACGACCAGCACGCGCTCGAGGCGGTGCTTGTGCATCAGCCGCAGCGCGGCTTCAGGCTTGTCGCCTTCGCGCACGGTGATCAGGCGCTCGCGCGGCGTCATGATGTTCTTCACCGGCTGGTCCAGCTTGGTCTCGAACCGCACATCGCGATTGGTGACGATGCCGACCACTTTGCCGCCGGAGTTGACCACCGGCACGCCGGAGATCTTGTACTGGCGCTGCAGCTCGAGCGCGTCGCGCACACTCATGTCGGAGGTGATGGTGACCGGATCCTTGACCACCCCGCTCTCGTAGCGCTTGACCTTGGCGACCTCCGCGGCCTGCGCCTTGGGCGACATGTTCTTGTGGACGATACCGATGCCGCCTTCCTGCGCGAGCGCGATGGCGAGGCGCGCCTCCGTCACGGTGTCCATCGCCGCGGATACCAGCGGGATGTGCAGCGTGATGCCGCGGGTAAACTGGGTTTTAAGGCTGACTTCGCGTGGGAGGACGGTCGAGTGGGCGGGGACAAGCAGGACGTCGTCGAAGGTTAGAGCCTTTTGCACCACGCGCATTCTTTCGATCCTTCGCAAAGACCGTATTATACGGAAGTCGCCGTTTGACCTCAAAAAATTGGCGGTTTCGAGCGCCACGCATGCGTCGCCGCGTGTGGCCGCCGTTCTCGCGACCGGCGCGCGTCCAACCGCCGCTCGAGCCGCGCCGCTTATGCCTCCCGCACGCGGTAAACCAACGCTCAAGACTGTGCGTTAATCGTTTGACTCAGCGAAACAAACTCGCTATGTTCGGGCCATCGCGCGGGGCAGCCCGCGTCACTTTCGAATTGGAGCAGACGTGAAAACGATCGCTGGATTGCTCATGATGGTGTTGTCGGCGGCCGCCTTCGGCCAGGTGCTGAAGTGCGTCGGCAAGGACGGCAAGGTCGAATTCGCCAGCATGTGCCCGCCCGGCACGACCGCCCAGCAGACCGGGATCCGCAACGATCCCAAGAGCGCGCCGAAAGCGCCGCAGAAATCGCTCGCCGAGCGCGACGCCGAGTTCCGCAAGCGGCTCACCGAGCAGCGGGAATCCGCCGCCAAGGCCGAGAAGGACTCCGCCCAAGCAGCACGGCAAGCCAAGGCCTGCGACGACTCGCGCGCCTATCTGCAGACGCTGCAGGCCGGCAACCGGGTGCTCAAGACCGATCCCAATACCGGCGAGCGCGTATTCCTCCAGGACGCACAGTACGGGAGTGAAATGGCCACGGCGCAACGCGCGGTCGACGCCAACTGCAAGCAGTAATCCGTTTCCGCCGCGCCGCTCAGCCCTCGCGCCGCGCGCGCCGCCGCCGCGCCTCCTTGGGCTCGGCAACGAGCGGCCGATAAAGTTCAACCCGGTCGCCCTCCTGCAGCACCGTTCCGGGATTGGTCACCTGGCCGAAAATGCCGGCCGCACAGCGCCCCGGATCGATGCCGGGGAAGCGCTGCGCAAGCCCCGAAGCCTTGATGGCATCGCCCACCGTCGCCCCGCCGGGCAGCTCAAGCGCGACCAGCACCTGCTCGCCGGGCAGCGCGTAGGCCACCTCGACCCGGATCGCGCCGGCCTTAACGCGCGCCATACACCTCAGCGGCACGCCGTACGAACGCTTCAACCATCGTGGCGGCAATATGGTTGAACACCGGGCCCACGAGATTCTCCAGGATTCGGCTCGAGAACTCGTAGGTTAGCTGGAAGTCGATCTTGCAGCCCGCCTCGCCGAGCGGCGTGAAGCGCCAGTTGCCGTCGAGCGCCTTGAACGGCCCGGCAACGAGCTTGATGACCATTGCCCGACCTGGCTCCTTGCGATTCTCGGTGGTGAAGCTTTGCTTGATGCCGCGGTAGCTGATCTGGATCGTCGCGCGCGTGGTGTGCTCGTCGCGGCGGGAAACCCTGGCGGCGCCGCACCACGGCAGGAACTCCGGATAGCGCTCGACGGCGTCGACCAGCTCGTAGATTTGTTCCGCGGAATAATGGACCAGAACCGACTTGTTGACTTCCCGCATGACCTGGTGTCGTTGTTTGCCGCGCGCGCGCGGTCGCTCCACGCTTCTTGGTAAAATAGGACGCCGCATCGAGCGGAATCTCCGGCATGAGTATCGCCCAGAACAAGAAAGCTTTCCACGATTACTTCATCGAGCAGCGCTTGGAGGCAGGCATCGCGCTCGAGGGCTGGGAGGTGAAGGCGATCCGCGCCGGCCGCGTGCAGCTGAAGGAAGCCTATGTGATCGTGCATCACGGCGAGATCTTTCTCGTCGGCTGCCACGTGAGCCCGCTCGCCACCGCCTCCACCCACGTTACCCCGGATCCGACCCGCACGCGCAAACTCCTGCTCAACGCGGCCGAGATCAACAAGCTGATCGGCAGCGTCGAACGCGCCGGCTACGCCCTGTTGCCGCTCGACATGCATTACAAGAACAGCCGCATCAAGCTCGAGATCGGGCTCGCCAAGGGGAAGAAACAGCACGATAAGCGTGCCGCCGAAAAAGAACGGGAATGGCAGCGCGAGCAGCAGCGCCTGCTGCGCATGAAACGCGGGTAGCACGGTGGCAGAAGGTGTAGACTTGCAGCCGCTGGGCGTCCGGCGGCCAGCGCGGCCCGACGGGTGCTGCAACGGGGATTGGCCGGGCCGGAAGAAAGCCGACGGGTTTGCACTTTTTCTCGCCATGGACAAGAACGCCGTCAAGCAGCAACTGCAGGGAAAATACGACAAACTCGCCGCCAAGTTCCAGGAACTCTACGGCGCGGGCAAGGCTCACGGGCGCGAGGCGGTCGACGCGGCGCTGGAGTCCGCGGCGGAGCACCTGAAGGTGATCGGCGCCCTAGGTTCGGCGGAAGCGCAGGAGCTCAAAGGTTTTCTCAAGCGCGATTTCGAGACCACCGTCGCAGAAATGCAGCGCCTTGGCGAGACCGCGAAGAAGAAGCTAAAAGCCTCGCGCATCAGTGCCGGTGCACGCGAGTCGGTCGCCGCGGTCGCGCATTCGGCGGGCGAAGCATTGCTCTCCCTGTCGCGCAAGACCGGCGCGGCGTCCACTTACCAGACCGGCGAGGTAACGAGCGCCGGCGCGCTCACCTGCACCAACTGCGGCGCCACGGTTGAGCTTGCGACGACCGACCACGTGCCCCCGTGCCCGACCTGCGGGGGCACCGTGTTTAAGAAGAGCCACTGACTGAAAGAAACGCGCGCGCCGGACGTTATTCCGCCTGCGGCGGGGCAAACGGCCGGTCGTGCTCGAGCGACGGGATCATGCCGCGCACCTTGGCCACGCGCGCGGGATCGATATCGGCGTAAATGATCCCGGCCGCCTCGTCACCCTCGGAAAGAATCTCACCCCACGGATCGATGATCAGCGAATGGCCGTAGGTCTGGCGGTTGCCGGGATGGTCGCCACACATCGCCGGCGCAAAAATGAAGCACTCGTTCTCGATGGCGCGGGCGCGCAGCAGCGCATGCCAGTGCGCCCGCCCGGTCTGGCGCTGGAATGATGAAGGTACCGTGATGAACTGCGCGCCCGCCCGCGCCAGCGCGCGGAACAGCCCCGGGAAGCGCAGGTCGTAGCACACCGTGAGCCCGATCCTGCCCCACGGCGTCTCAGCGGTCACCGCCCGCTCGCCGGGGCGATAGGCCGACGATTCGCGGATTACTTTGCCGTCGGGCAGCCTGCAATCGAACATGTGGATCTTGTCGTAGGTCGCGACCACCTCGCCGTCGGCGGCAATGAGGAAAGAGCGGTTCGCGATGCGCTCATCGTCGGTACGCAGCGTGAGCGAGCCCGCAAGCAGCCACACCCCGAGATCGCGCGCTAGCGCCGTCAGATCGGGCAGCGCCGGGGCCCCGTCGCGCTCGAGCGCGCGCTCACGCATGGTGCGCCCGCTGCCGTCCATCATGAGCGCATATTCTGGGGTGAGGACGAATTGCGCGCCCTGCGCCGCCGCTTCTCGCGCCATCGCGCGAACGGTCTCAAGATTGGCTGCGAGATCGTTGCCGGAGTTGAGTTGCAGACAGGCGGCGCGGAACTTTGTGCTCATGGTCTGGCTGATACGTGGAGACTGGCATGGCTGGCAGGCAGCGCGCGGTCCGCAGCGGGGCCGGCCCCGGGTGAGCAATCCGCCCGGGCTGGCTCGCTGCAGCGCTTATCTTGGGGTGGCTGATGGGACTCGAACCCACGACAACCGGAATCACAATCCGGGACTCTACCAGCTGAGCTACAGCCACCATCGGTGAAATCTTGCGGCGCGTACGGACTCGGGCGCGCCCGGCGGGACTCGAACCCACAACCCCCGGCTTAGAAGGCCGGTGCTCTGTCCGGTTGAGCTACGGGCACCTTCAAGCGAGCAGGCAGGCGCGCTACCGCGCGGGCGCGCACGAAAACCGGGCGCCGCAAGCGGCGTAACCCCCGCATCTAAAGGCGCGTAATATACTCTGCCACCCCAGTCAAGGTCAATCAAAATGGACCCGCCGCCTGAGCCGTGAAAGCTTGCTTGCGGACACGCTGAAATTCTGCTATTAAAGGCGGTCTTTTCAATGGAATAAGGCACTGCATGGCCTCCGAATTGCACAAGGTCGTCCCCCCGTACAAGCCCAAGGGGAAAGAGGAATACATGAACCCGCGGCAGCTCGCGCACTTCCGCAAAATGCTGGAAGAAATGAAACGCGGACTCTCACAGGATATCGACCGCACGGTCCACACCATGCAGGACGAGGCCACGATTTTCGCCGATCCCAACGACCGTGCGAGCCAGGAGTCGGACATGTCGCTCGAGTTGAGGAACCGCGACCGCGAGCGCAAGCTGATCAAGAAAATCGACGAGACGATCGCCCGCATCGATGCCGGCGATTACGGCTACTGCGATTCCTGCGGCGTGGAGATCGGCCTGAAGCGCCTGGAGGCCCGTCCCACCGCCACCCTGTGCATCGACTGCAAGACGCTCGACGAGCTGCGGGAACGCCAGGTCGCCAAGTAGCCCTAGGCACGCAACCAGCGAAAGGGGCAGCCTTGGCTGCCCCTTTCGCTCGTGCCACCCGCATTATTCGGTGGTCTGCGCGGCTTTCGCTTCTTCCGCGGCGACCGCTTTCATCGACAGCCGCAGGCGCCCCTTGTCGTCGGCTTCGAGCACCTTCACCCGCACCGCCTGGCCCTCTTTCAAATGGTCGGAAACGGCGTTCACCCGTTCGTTGGCGATCTGGGAGATGTGCAGCAGCCCGTCGCGGCCCGGGAGCACGCTCACAATGGCCCCGAAATCGAGCAGCTTCAGCACCGTGCCGTCGTAAATGCGGCCGACCTCGACGTCGGCGGTGAGCTCCTCGATGCGCCTGCGCGCGGCCTCCCCGCCTTCGGAAGACACGCAGGCGATGGTCACCGTGCCATCATCCTCGATGTCGATGGTGGTACCAGTCTCCTCGGTCAGTGCGCGGATCACCGCGCCACCCTTCCCAATTACGTCGCGGATCTTCTCGGGCTTGATCTTGATCGTGATCATGCGCGGCGCGTAGGCAGAGATTTCCTCGCGCGGGCGGTCGATCGCCTGCTTCATCTTCTCCAGTATGTGCACGCGGCCCTCGCGCGCCTGCACCAGCGCGGCATGCATGATCTCCTTGGTGATGCCGGTGATCTTGATATCCATCTGCAGCGCGGTGACGCCGCGCTCGGTGCCCGCCACCTTGAAGTCCATGTCGCCTAGGTGGTCTTCGTCGCCGAGAATGTCGGTAAGCACCGCGAAACGGTTGCTTTCCTTGATCAGCCCCATCGCGATGCCCGCGACGTGCGCCTTCAGCGGCACGCCGGCGTCCATCAGGGAGAGACAGCCGCCACACACCGAGGCCATCGAGCTGGAGCCGTTCGACTCGGTGATCTCGGAGACGACGCGCAGCGAATAGGCGAATTCCTCGGGCGTCGGCAGCACCGACAGCAGCGCGCGCTTGGCGAGCCGGCCGTGCCCAATTTCGCGCCGCTTGGGCGAGCCCACGCGCCCGGTCTCGCCGGTCGCGTACGGGGGAAAGTTGTAATGAAGCATGAAGCGGTCGCGGTATTCGCCCTGCAGCGCGTCGATGATCTGCTCGTCGCGCGAGGTGCCGAGCGTGGCGGTGACCACCGCCTGGGTCTCGCCGCGCGTGAAGAGCGCCGAGCCATGGGCGCGCGGAAGCACGCCGGTGCGGATCGAGATCGGGCGCACGGTGCGCGTATCGCGCCCGTCGATGCGCGGCTCGCCGTCGAGGATCTGCGTGCGCACGATCTTCGACTCGACGTTGTTGAACTCGCTCTTCACCAGGTTAATGTGCCTGGTGTCGGACTCGGGTGTCACGAGTTCACCCAGCACGCGCTCGCGGATCTCGTCGACGCGCGTGCCGCGCGCCTGCTTCTGCTTAATCTGGTAGGCCTGGCGCAGGTCTGCCTCGGCGAGCTCGCTGATGCGGTCGATCATCGCCTGATCCTTCGCCGGCGGCGTCCAGTCCCACACGGGCACGCCCGCCTCGTCGACCATGTCGTTGATCGCCTTGATCGCTGCCTGCATCTGCTCGTGGCCATAAACCACGGCACCCAGCATCACGTCCTCGGGAAGCTCCTTCGCCTCCGATTCGACCATCAGCACAGCCTGCTCGGTGCCCGCAACGACGAGGTCGAGCTCGGATGTCTTCAGCTCGGTCGCCGTCGGGTTGAGGATGTACTGGCCATTGGCGTAGCCCACGCGTGCCGCGCCGATCGGGCCATTGAACGGGATGCCGGACAACGCCAGCGCCGCCGAGGCCCCGATCATCGCCGCGATGTCGGAGTCGACCTCGTTGTTCGAGGACATTACCGTTGCGACGACCTGCACTTCTTGGTAGAAGCCGTCGGGAAACAGCGGCCGGATCGGGCGGTCGATCAGGCGGCAGGTGAGGATTTCTTTCTCCGAGGGCCGGCCCTCGCGCTTGAAGAAGCCGCCGGGGATCTTGCCGGCAGCGTAGGTGCGCTCCTGGTAATCGACGGTGAGCGGCAGAAAATCCTTGCCCGAATCCGCACTACGCCGGCCGACCACGGTCACCAGAACCACGGTGTCTTCCATGTTGACCAGGACCGCGCCGGTCGCCTGCCGCGCAATTTCACCCGTCTCGAGCGTCAGCCGGTGGCGCCCCCACATTAATGTTTTCTTGATATGAGTCAAAGGTTTATCCTTTAGCGTGAAACAAAAAAGACCGCCCTTGCGCGGTCTTGACGCTGCCCCACGCGGGAACACCGGCTAGCGCAAACGCGTAGCGGCAGCCCCCCGCAAAACAGCCCATCGGCTCGAAGCCGGCACCACCCATGCAATCCCAGGTCCGCTATTTGCGCAGGCCGAGGCGCTCAATTACTGCCTTATACTGCTCGGCATTGGTTTTTCTGAGGTAATCCAGCAGCTTACGGCGACGACTCACCATCCGCAGCAAGCCGCGCCGCGAGTGGTGGTCCTTCACGTGGCTCTTGAAATGCCCGGTGAGATCGGTGATGCGCGCGGTAAGCAGCGCGATTTGCACCTCCGGGGAACCGGTGTCGCCCTTGGCACGCTGGTAATCCTTGACCACCTGCGCCTTTTGGGTCGTTGTTACCGCCATTTATCCTTCTCCTGCTGAAAATCCGGGTAGTTTACTCTCTAACTGCGCGTTTTCTCAAGCAAGACGTGATCCTGCGGCAGCGGTACGCTCGCCATCAAACGCCGCGGCACGAGGTTGCCGCCGGCTTCCACGCGCGCCACCCCCAAGAATCGGTGCCCAGGCCCGTAGATCCGCGCCAGTTCCGTCGCAGCGGCGTCTGCGGGATGGCGCACCTCCCGGCCGGCCGCAAATTGGCGCGCCGCGCCGGCTTCCAGGTCGACCCGCGGCAGGCTCGCCACCAGCGCATCGACCCCAAGCAGTTGCGCATCGCGCGCTGCCTCGTTGCTTGCCTGCAGCGCCTCGAGCGATATCGCATCCTCGACCTGGAATTTGCCGACGCGGGTGCGCCGGAGCGCGGCAAGGCAGGCACCGCAGCCGAGTGCCGCACCGATATCCTCGGCGAGCACCCGAATGTAGGTGCCCTTGCTGCACAAAATGTCGATGTGCAGCGTGTCGCGCTCCAGCGCGATCAGCTCGATCGCCTTGATCTCGATCCGCCGCGGCGCGCGCGCGACCGTTTCGCCCGCGCGCGCAAGCTCGTAGAGCCTCTTGCCGGCATGCTTAAGGGCGCTGTACATCGGCGGCGTCTGCAGGATCTCGCCGGTGAAGCGCGCGAGCGCCTGCTCGACCGCCGCGCGCTCCACGCTCACCTGCACGGTGCGCTGCACCTCGCCTTCCAGGTCGCCCGTGCTGGTCGTGAGACCCAGCTTAACCGTCGCCAAATAGCCCTTGTCCGCATCGAGCAGCAAGTGGGAGAACTTGGTCGCCTCGCCGAGGCAGACCGGCAGGAGCCCCTCGGCCATGGGATCGAGCGTGCCAGTATGGCCGGCTTTCTCCGCCGAGTAGAGGCGCTTTACGTGCGTGACTGCGGTCTGCGACGTGATGCCGCGCGGCTTGTCGAGCAGCAACGCGCCGGTCACGCGCCGCCCATGTCTTGCCGCCGGGCGCACGCCGCCGCTCACTGGTCCTTCGACCGGCTGGAATCGCCCGCCACCGCCTCGTCAATGAGCCGAGCGAGACGCATGCCGCGCTCGACCGAGACGTCGTACTCGAACTTGAGCTGCGGCACGTTACGCAGCCTCAAGCGGTGCGCGAGCTCGCTGCGAAAAAAACCCGCCGCGCGCTGCAGCGCCTTTTCGGTTTCCTTGGCGCGATCGGCATCGCCGAGCTGCGTGAAGAACACCTTCGCGTGAGCGTAATCCTGCGTGACCTCGACGTCGGTGATGGTGATCATCCCGGTGATGCGCGGGTCCTTCAGCTCCAGGCGAATGATGTCCGACAGCTCGCGCTGGATCTGCTCCGCGATGCGTAGGCTGCGTGGAAAATCTTTCGGCATGGCGCGGCTGCTTCACGATTCACGATTGACGGCCAGTGCCAAGCAAGAATGCTTGCTCGATCCTGAATCCCGAATCCCCGATCCTAGAGCGTCCTGGCGACCTCGACCACTTCGTAGACTTCGAGCTGGTCGCCGACCTTGAGGTCGTTGAAGTTCTTGAGCGAAAGCCCGCACTCGAAGCCCGCCTTCACTTCCCGCACGTCTTCCTTGAAACGCTTGAGGGAGTCGAACTCGCCGTCGTAGATCACGACGTTGTCGCGCAGCAGGCGCACCTTGCCGCCGCGGCGGACCACGCCCTCGAGCACGTAGCAACCGGCGACCGTGCCGATTTTGGAAATCTTGAACACCTGCCGCACCTCGACCAGCCCGACAGCATTCTCCTTCTTCTCGGGAGCGAGCATACCGGTCAGCGCCGCCTTCACCTCGTCGACCGCCTCGTAGATGACGTTGTAGTAGCGGATGTCGACCCCGTTGCCCTCGGCGAGTTTGCGCGCTGCCGCATCCGCACGCGCATTAAAGCCGATGATCACCGCCTTCGACGCGAGCGCCAGGTTGACGTCGGACTCGGTGATGCCGCCCACCGCAGCGTGCACGATGTTGACCTTGACCTCACCGGTGGAAAGCCTGGTGAGCGCGTGTGCGAGGCCCTCGTATGAGCCCTGCACGTCCGCCTTGATGATGAGCGAGAGCGTCTTCTTCTCGCCTTCGCCCATCTGCTCGAGCATATTCTCCAGCTTCGACGCGTGCTGCCTGGCAAGCTTGACGTCGCGGTACTTGCCCTGCCGAAAGAGCGCGATCTCGCGCGCCTTGCGCTCGTCGCCGAGCACCATGACTTCGGCGCCCGCCGCGGGCACGTCCGACAGGCCCAAGATTTCGACCGGCAGCGACGGGCCGGCCGATTCGATGGTGTGGCCCGTCTCATCGAGCATCGCGCGCACGCGCCCAAACACCGCGCCGGCAAGCAGCACGTCGCCGCGTTTGAGCGTTCCGCTCTGCACCAGCACCGTGGCGACCGGGCCGCGGCCCTTGTCGATCCGCGATTCGAGCACGATGCCCTTCGCCAGCGCGTCTTTCGGCGCCTTCAGCTCGAGCACCTCCGACTGCAGCAGCACGCGCTCGAGCAGGTTGTCGATACCCTTGCCGGTCTTGGCTGAGACCTCGCAGAACATGGTGTCCCCGCCCCACTCTTCCGGCACCACTGCCTGCGACGCCAAGTCCTGCTTGACGCGGTCGGGGTTGGCTTCCGGCTTGTCGATCTTGTTGAGCGCCACCACCAGCGGCACCTTCGCCGCCTTGGCGTGGCTAATCGCCTCGAGGGTCTGTGGCATAACCCCGTCGTCGGCGGCGACCACCAGAATCACGATGTCGGTAACCTTGACGCCGCGCGCACGCATCGCGGTGAATGCCTCGTGGCCCGGCGTGTCGAGGAACGTGATCATGCCACGCGGCGTCTCGACGTGATACGCTCCGATATGCTGGGTAATGCCGCCCGCCTCGCCGCTCGCAACGCGCGTGCGGCGAATGTGGTCGAGCAGCGAGGTCTTTCCGTGGTCGACGTGGCCCATGACGGTCACCACCGGCGCGCGCGGCTCGAGCTTGATTTCGGCGTGGGCCTCGGCGGCCTCCGCGAGGAACGTGTCCGGATCATCGAGCTTGGCGCGCTTCGCGACGTGCCCCATCTCCTCGACCACGATCATCGCCGTTTCCTGATCGAGGACTTGGTTGATGGTCGCCAGGGTGCCGAGCTTCATCAACGTCTTGATCACCTCAGCCGCCTTGACCGCCATCTTGTGCGCAAGATCAGCGACACTGATGGTCTCGGGCAGCAGGACGTCGCGCACGATCCGCTCGGTCGGCGTGGTGAACGTATGCGGCGACTCTGCGTCCCCCTTGTGCGCGGCATGCCGCGCCTTGCGCTCGCGCCAGCCCATGCCGCCGCCGGCGTCGCCGCGCGTCTTGATGCTGCGCCGCTTGACGGTTTCATCCTTCCAAACCACAGCCTTGGCCGGCTTCTTGGCGGCCTTCTTCGGCTTCTCGCCCGGTTTGACCGTCGGCTTGTGCAGCGTACCTTCCACGGGCGCCAGCGCGGGGGCGTTGGGCCCGGCTTCCGCCGTGGGCGCGGCCGCCTTGGCCGCCTTCGCTTGCGCCTCGGCCTTCGCGTCGGCCTTGGCCTGCGCCTGCGCCTGCGCCTCGGCGATCGAGGTCTCCTCCGCCTTCTTTCGGCGTTGCTGCTGCTTCTTCTGCGCGTCCTCGCTCTGGCGCGCAATCAGCTCGGCCTGCTTCTTCGCCTCCGCCTCGCGCAACGCGATTTCTTCGGCGTCAAGCACCGGCTTCGCCTCGGCCACGGCCTGTGCAACCTCGCTTTCAAGCGCGTCGCGTTTTACCAGCACCCGCTTCTTACGCACCTCTACCTGGATGGTGCGCGACTTGCCGGTGCTGTCGGACTTCCGGATCTCGGTGGTCTGCTTGCGCGTGAGCGTGATCTTCTGCTTGGCTTCCTTGGCGCCATGAGACTGCCGCAGATAGTCGAGCAGAAGGGTCTTGTCCTTCTCGGTGAGCGAGGTGTCCGCGGTGAGGGACTTCTTCACACCGGCAGCTTTCAGTTGCTCGATAAGCTGCGCGGGCAGCAGCCCGAGGTCGGTCGCGAACTGGGTAACGTTAATCTGCGCCATTTATTTCTGCTTGGTCAAGCGTTGGATTCGGCAAACCAGGGTGCGCGCGCCGCCATGATCAGCTCTTTGGCGCGCCCGTCTTCGAGCCCCGTAAGCTCGATGAGATCGTCCGCAGCGCAGTCGGCAAGCTCTTCTTGCGTATGCACGCCCTTTGACGCGAGGAGCCGCGCAGTGTCGTTGTCCATGCCCTCGACTTTCATCAGGTCCTCGATGTCGTGCTCGACCCGCTCCTCGCTCGCGATGGCCTGAGTGAGCAGCGCATTGCGCGCGCGGCTCCTCAATTCGTTCACTGTCGCTTCGTCGAATGACTCGATCTCGAGCATCTCGGTCAGGGGCACGTAGGCCACTTCCTCGAGCGAGCTGAAGCCCTCCTGGACCAGGATATCCGCCACTTCCCCGTCAACGTCGAGCTTGTCCATGAACACCTGGCGGATTCCCGCGGACTCTTCCTCGCTCTTTTTCTGCGATTCCTCGACCGACATGATGTTCAAATCCCACCCGGTCAGCTCACTCGCCAGTCGCACGTTCTGCCCGCTGCGGCCGATCGCCTGCGCCAGGTTCTCCTCGTCGACGACGATGTCCATGCTGTGCTTTTCCTCGTCGACCATGATGCTGCTCACCTCGGCTGGCGCGAGCGCGTTGATCACGAACTGCGCCGGGTCCGAATTCCAGGGGATGATGTCGATGCGTTCGCCCGCGAGCTCGGAAGTCACCGCCTGCACGCGCGAGCCGCGCATGCCGACGCAGGTGCCGATCGGGTCGATGCGCTTGTCGTTGGAGAGCACCGCGATCTTGGCGCGTGAGCCTGGGTCGCGCGCAGCGGCCTTGATCTCGATCAGGCCGTCCTCGAGTTCCGGCACCTCGAGCTCGAACAAGCGCACGACGAATTCCGGCGCGGTGCGCGACAGAATAAGTTGCGGGCCGCGGTTCGCGCGGTCGATTTTCCACACGCAGGCGCGCGCGCGGTCGCCAATGCGCAGGTTTTCCTTCGGGATCATCTGGTCGCGCGGCAGCACGGCTTCGAGCCGCCCCGATTCGATGATCGCATTGCCGCGCTCCATGCGTTTGATCACGCCGGTGACGAGATGCTCCTTGCGCAGCAGGAAGTCGTTCAGTATCTGCTCGCGCTCGGCGTCACGGATCTTCTGCAGGATGACCTGCTTCGCGGCTTGCGCGCCGATGCGGCCAATCTCGATGCCCGCGATCGGCTCCTCGATGAACTCGCCCATCTGGATGTCGGGGTCGATCTCCTGGGCTTCGTGCAGCTTGTACTGGCGCGAGAGCGCCTCGATCTCCTGGTCCGGTACCACCTGCCAGCGACGGAAAAACGAGAATTCGCCGGTCGTGCGGTCGACCGACGTGCGCACCTCGACATCCTCGCTGAACCGCTTCTTCGCGGCCGACGCAAGGGCAAGCTCCAGCGCGCCGAAAACGGTTTCCTTTTCGACGTTCTTCTCGCGCGCCAGGGCGTCCACGAGTAGCAATACTTCGCGGCTCATCTCGATCTCCTGCTCAAATCGCGGGCACCAGCCGCGCCTTCTCCAGGTTGCCGATGTCGAACGACATCAGCCTGCCTTCAACCTCGAGTCGCACCTTGCCAGCGCCAATCTCGCGCAACACACCCACAAAATTTCTTTGCCCGTCCACCGGCACGCGCACCTTGATGCGCACCTTCTGTCCAGCGAATCGCACAAAATCCTGTTCCTTCTTAAGCGGCCGGTCGAGTCCCGGTGATGACACTTCCAGCCGGTCGTAGTCCATGCCTTCGACCGCAAACACCCGGGTGAGATGGTTGCTCACCGCGGCGCAGTCATCGACGTTCACGCCAACCGGCTTGTCGATGAACACGCGCAGCCGCCGCCCGCGCCCGGCGCGCTCGAAATCAACCAGCTCGTAGCCCAGCCCAGTCAGCGTTTTTTCGAGCATCTGCTGCAAATCCATCGCAAATCCGCGCCACAAACAAAAAATGGGCGGGCTGCCCATCTTCTCGTAACTCAAAGAACGTTGAAGTTTAACAAAAAAGCATGCCGAATGCCAATACCACGCACGGCTTCGAGGCAGAAACCTGCAATGCAGTGCCGGGGTTCTCCGCGTCGGGCGCAGGCGCAGCCACGGCGTTGGCGCGGCTCGCTCACGGTCGGTCTTGCGGGCCCATGATTACTGTATATAATTACAGTATCGGAGAACCCCATGCACGAGCTCACCCCGCGCCAGCAGCAGATCCTGCGCCTGATCCGCAGCCATATCGCCGATTCCGGCTACCCGCCCACGCGCGCCGAGATTTGCCGCGCCATGAGCTTCCGCTCGCCCAACGCCGCTGAGGCGCATCTCCGGGCGCTCGAGCGCAAGGGCATGATCGAGATGACGCCCGGCGCCTCGCGCGGGCTGAAGTTGAAACAGCCCGCGGGCCTTCCCCTCGTCGGGCGGGTCGCCGCCGGCAGTCCGATCCTGGCAACCCCCAACATCGAACGCTACTGCCACCTCGACCCGGGGCTGTTCAAACCCGGGGCGGACTACCTGCTGCGGGTGCACGGCATGAGCATGCGCGACGCTGGCATCCTTGACCGCGACCTGCTCGCCGTGCACCGCACGCAGTCGTTCCGCTCCAGGCAGATCGTGGTGGCGCGCCTGCACGACGAAGTCACCGTCAAGCGCATCCGCCAGCGCCGCCACCTGGTCGAGCTCGCGCCCGAGAACCCGGATTTCAAGACCATCGTCGTCGATCTGCGCCGCGAGCCGCTCGCGATCGAGGGCATCGCCGTGGGCGTAATCCGCGACAGCCAGCCGTCATGACACGTCCATGGCCGCGCCGCAGTCTCTTGATACGGTTCTCAATCACCCCGCCATCTGGCGCGGTGGCAGCTGCGCGCGGGTGTCCACCCCCAGCGTGCCGACGGGTTTTGCCGAGTTCGACGCGGTCCTGCCGGGCGGCGGCTGGCCGGCGGCGGCGCTGACCGAGATCTACGTCGAGCGGCCCGGCATCGGCGAGCTGAAGCTCATCATGCCGGCGGCGGCCCGGCTCACTTATGCCGGGCGCTGGGTGGCGCTGGTCGCCCCGCCTTACATCCCGTACGCACCCGCGCTCGCGGCGCACGGCGTGAGGCTCGCGCGGCTGATGCTGGTGCGCACAACGGGCAGCGCGGACAGCCTGTGGGCTTGTGAGCAAGCGTTGCGCTCGGCCGGCTGCGGCGCCGTGCTCGCCTGGCTCGACCATGCGCCCGAGCGCGCGCTGCGCCGCCTGCAGCTCGCCGCCGAAGGCAGCGATGTGGTGATGCTGCTGTTCCGATCCGCGCGCGGCATCCCGCCCTCGTCTGCGGCGCTGCGACTGCATCTCGGCAAAACCGGCGGCAGGACGATAGTGCGCGTGTTGAAGCGCCGCGGCGCCGGCATCCCGACGCCGGTCGCGCTCGACCTGCACGACCCGCCCGCGATGCGTGCCACGGCAGCAAATCTATCAGTCTCCGGCCGCTTGCACCGGCTCGCGGCACTACCCTGACACCATCCGGACGCATCGCAACCGTCATGCTGTGGCTGGCGCTGCATTTCCCCTGGCTTCCACTCGATGTCTTCGCGCGTGGCACGCCTGCGCCGGAACCGTTGGCCGTCACTTCGTCTGCCGGAACTGACGCCGAGGTCGTCGCCTGCAACCGGGCGGCGCGGCGCCGCGGCGTGCGCGCCGGCATGCCGCTCGCCGCGGCCTGGGCGCTCGCCGCCAATCTGCGAATCGCCACGCGCGATGTCGCGGCCGAGCGTGCGGCGCTCGAACGCATCGCCGCATGGGCAGCCCAGTTCACCTCCACCATTAACATCACAGCGCCGGCCGAAGTGCTGCTCGAGATCGCAGGCTCGCTCCAGCTCTTCGGCGGGCTGAATTCTCTGTGGACGCGCATCGAGCAGGGAATTTCCGCGCTCGGCTATGAAGGCGCTATCGCCTGCGCGCCGACGCCGCTCGCCGCGCAGCTCTTCGCGCGCGCCGGGCTCGCCGCAAGAATCCACCACCTCGACGCGCTGCGCCTGGGGCTCGATCCGCTGCCGCTCGAAGTCCTCGGCTGGCCGTCGCGGTCGGTTGCAACGCTGCACGATGCCGGCATCCATACCTTCGGCGCCTGCCTCGCACTGCCGCGCAACGGACTTGCGCGCCGGCTGGGCCAGCACGTGCTCGACGATCTCGACCGCGCGCTGGGCCGCCTGACTGATGCGCGCCCGGCTTTTATCCCGGCCGCGATCTTCACCTCTTCGCTCGCACTGCCGGCGCCAGTACAGGAAGCCGAGCCACTCACCTTCGCCGCGCGGCGGCTCCTCATCGAGCTGTGCGGCTGGCTCGCTGCGACCGGCCAGGGAGCGCAGCGCCTGCGGCTCGCACTCGAGCACGAGGACCACACCGATACGCATATCACGCTCGAGCTTGCCGCGGCGAGCCGCGATCCCGAGCACCTCGTCACCGTGCTGCGCGAGCGTCTCGCGCGCGTGAGCCTTGCCTCCCCCGCCGTCGCGATCACGCTGGCAGCAGAACTCGTGACCGCGCTTGCCGCGCGCAACCTCACGTTCCTGCCCGACGAGCAAAGCCGCGCCGAGACCGTCGCGCGGCTGATCGAACGGCTGCGCGCCAGGCTCGGCGACGAATCGGTGCGCGGGCTCAACACGGTCGCTGACTACCGCCCGGAGCTCGCCTGGCGCGTGTGCGAGCCGGATGCGCAGCGCGACGCCGGTGCGCCCGGCCCGGCCTCGAACCGCCCGCTGTGGCTGCTCGTCTCGCCCGAGCCGCTTGCCGAAGCCGCAGCCGCGCCCTGCTACGACGGGCTGCTCACGCTGGTGGCCGGCCCCGAGCGCATCGAATCGGGCTGGTGGGACGGCAACGACGTCGCCCGCGATTACTTCATCGCGCGCAATCCCGCTGAAGCGCTGTTCTGGATATACCGCGAACGCCGCGCCGGCGGTGGGTGGTTTTTGCATGGCTTCTTCGCCTAGCAGCCTGTCGGACTTGCCCTCATGAACGGTCGGTGTGAACGCATGGGTCGTCGCTCCTGGTTACCGCCGAGCCGACAGGCTGTAATGGGGGATTCATCGGCCCGGACCCGTCATTCAGGCGCACTGCACCCGGCGCATCCGCTTCACGTTGTGGGCGAGGCACACCAAATCCCGTTCGCCTCCGGTGTGGTTCACGCCCCGCAGCAGGAACTGCCTGAACTTCCTCACCGGCTTGATGATCCCGATCACCGGTTCGACCGCGCTCCTGCACAACGCATACAGTGCGCGTCCCCCGCGGGTCTTGAGCCGGTGCGCCATCGCCTGCAGCGGGGTCTGCGGCGCCGGCCCGAGCGGCTCGGGACCGAAGCGTTGCATCGGATTAGCGTGATGCTCTGCTTGCCCAACGTACCAAAGTCATTCCGGATGACTGCAACCCCTCGCAGCCTGTCGTTCCATTTAGCAGCTTGTCGGGGCGAAAGCCCGACAAGCTGCTAGACAAAACAAAACATCAGAAACAACAATTGACCCGCCAAGGCGTCAAGGACGCCAAGGAGAGCGGGGGAAAAGAAGTAAGCACTTCAAGAACGTACGGCCGATGCCAATCACATCGCGCCAATCCAAGATGGACTGGTTTGTTTTCTGTTTTTTTTTGGCACTCTTGGCGTCTTGACGGTTCGATGTCTTTTTCCATGAATATGATCTCGCTGCCCAATTACGCGGAACTGCACTGCCTCTCCAACTTCACTTTTCTCCGGGGCGCATCGCACCCGGAGGAACTGGTCGAGCGCGCGCACGCGCTGGGTTACGGCGCGCTCGCCATCACCGACGAATGCTCGGTCGCCGGCGTGGTGCGCGCGCATGTCGCGGCGAAAGCCTGCGGGCTGAAGCTTCTGATCGGGGCCGAGGTGAAACTTGCCGACGGCTTGAAGCTCGTCGTCCTCGCCACCGACCGCTCCGGCTACGGCAATCTTTGCGCGCTCATCACGCGCGGCCGCATGCGCGCGGTAAAAGGCAGCTACCGGATCGAGCGCGGCGATCTCGACGCCGGGCTTCCCGGCTGTCTTGTGCTCCTCATTCCCGGCGCGCGGCCCGACACTGGCGATGCGCGCTTCGTCGCGGAACGCTTTCCGGGGCGCGCATGGATCGCGGCCGAGCTTGTGTGCGGCGCGAACGACCACGCTCGGCTGAACGAGCTCTACGCGCTCGGCCAGTGCTCGGGGCTCCCGCTCGCCGCCGCGGGCGACGTGCACATGCACCTCAGATCGCGCCGGCCGCTGCAGGACACGCTGACCGCGGTCCGTCTGGGTTGCCCGGTGCACGAGGCTGGCCACGCGCTCCACTTCAACGCCGAGCGCCACCTGCGCTCACGGCTGCGGCTCTCCCGCATCTATCGGCCCGAGCTCACCGCCGAGACGCTGATCATCGCCGGCCACTGCGATTTCTCCCTCGACAGCCTGCGCTACGAGTATCCCGGCGAGGTCGTTCCCGCGGGCGAGACGCCGGCGAGCCACCTGCGGCGCTTGACGGAACAGGGGCTACGCAAGCGCTTTCCGCAGGGCGCGCCGCAGCACGTCCTGAAGCTGATCGAGCACGAGCTCGCGCTCATCGCGGAGCTCAATTACGAGCATTTCTTCCTCACCGTCCACGACGTGGTGGAGTTCGCGCGCGCGCAGGGCATCCTGTGCCAGGGTCGCGGCTCGGCCGCCAATTCCGCGGTGTGCTACGCGCTCGGCATCACCGAGGTCGATCCCGCGCGCATGAGCGTGCTGTTCGAGCGCTTCATCTCGCGCGAGCGCAACGAGCCGCCCGACATCGACGTCGACTTCGAGCACCAGCGGCGCGAGGAAGTGATCCAGTACATCTACCGCAAGTACGGCCGCGATCGCGCGGCGCTCGCCGCGACCGTCATCACCTACCGGCCGAAGAGCGCGCTGCGCGACGTCGGCAAGGCGCTGGGGCTCGAGCTGGTACAGGTCGACCGGCTCGCGCGATCGATGCACTGGTGGGACGGCCGGCGCGTGGCACCCGAGCGGCTGCGCGCCTCGGGCTTCGATCCCGACAGCGCGGTGATCGCGCGCTTGATCGAGCTCGTCAACACGATCGTCGGTTTTCCGCGGCACCTGTCGCAACACGTCGGTGGTTTCATTATCTCGCGCGGGCCGCTCGCCGAACTCGTGCCGGTGGAGAACGCGGCGATGCCCGAGAGAAGCGTCATCCAGTGGGACAAGGACGATCTCGATGCGCTGGGGCTGCTGAAAGTCGACGTGCTCGCGCTCGGCATGCTCTCGGCGGTGCGGCGCGCGCTCGACCTCGTGAACCGCTACCGCGGCGCCGCGCTCACCATGCAGCGGATTCTCGATCGCGGCGACGACCCGGCGGTCTACGAGATGATCCGGCGCGCCGACACCGTCGGCGTGTTCCAGATCGAGTCGCGCGCGCAGATGTCGATGCTGCCGCGGCTTGCCCCGCGCGAGTTCTACGATCTCGTGATCGAGGTCGCAATCGTGCGCCCGGGGCCGATTCAGGGCGGCATGGTGCATCCGTATCTGCGCCGCCGGCAGGGACTGGAGCCGGTGACCTACCCTTCGCCGGCGGTCGAGCAGGCGCTCAAGCGCACGCTGGGCGTGCCGATCTTCCAGGAGCAGGTGATGCAGCTCGCGGTGGTCGCCGCGGGGTTCTCGCCGGGCGAAGCCGACAGCCTGCGGCGCTCGATGGCGGCGTGGCGGCGCAAGGGCGGGCTCGAGCCTTTCCAGGGCCGGTTGATCCGTGGCATGCTCGAGCGCGGCTACGAGCGTGAGTTCGCCGAGCAGATCTTCCAGCAGATTCTCGGCTTCGGCGAGTACGGCTTTCCCGAGTCGCATTCGGCGAGCTTCGCGCTGCTCGCTTACGTCTCATCGTGGCTGAAGCATCACGAGCCGGCTGCCTTTCTCGCCGCGATGCTCAACAGCCAGCCGCTCGGCTTCTACTCCGCCTCACAGCTCGTGCAGGACGCACGCCGGCACGAGGTCGAAGTGCGGCCGGTGGATGTCACCGTGAGCGCCTGGGAATGCACCCTCGAGCCCCCGCCAGGCAGCCTCGAAGGAAATAGAAATAGTTATTTAACAACATATCCTTATGAAAATCGCACTGAAGCAGCGCACCGCAGCGTGGCTCACGAATCACGCCTTGCGGCTTACGGGTCACCGGTCGCCGGTCACCGGTCACGCCTCTCAACGCCGGCCGTAAGGCTGGGGCTGCGCATGGCGAAGGGCCTCGCCGAAGTCGCCGCCGAACGCATCGTCGCCGCGCGCGGCGCGGCACCGCTTCAGAATGTCGAGGATCTCGCGCGCCGCGCGCAGCTCGACCGGCGCGATCTGCGCAACCTCGCCGCCGCAGGCGCGCTCGCCGCGCTCGCGGGACATCGCCACGCGGCGCACTGGGCAAGCGCCGGCGTCGACACCGTACTCGGACTGCTCGAGGATGCGCCGGTCTGCGATCCGCTGCCGCAGCTCGTCCCGCCAACCGAGGGAGGGAACATCGTCGCTGATTACGCAAGCCTGGGGCTGACGCTCGGGCGCCATCCGCTCGCACTGCTGCGCCACCGCTTGTCGCACATGCGGTTCGCCACCGCCGCCGATCTCGCACGGCTGCCCCACGGCCGGTTCACGCGCACCGCGGGCATCGTCACCTGCCGCCAGCGCCCGTCGACCGCGAAGGGCGTCGTATTCGTGACGCTCGAGGACGAGACCGGCTGCGTCAACGTCGTGGTGTGGCGCGCGCTCGTCGAGCGCCAGCGGCGCGAGCTCCTCGGCTCGAGCCTGCTCGGCGTCGAGGGCGAGGTCCAGCGCGAAGGCGAAGTCGTCCACCTCGTCGCGCACAGGCTGACGGACCACACCCGGCTGCTTGGCAGGCTCGCCGTGCGGTCGCGGGATTTTCACTAGGCCTCAGGCCCGTTGCGCGGCTTGCTTCGCTTGCGCCTGTTCTTCCGTCAGGCGCCTCGCCTCTCTCCGCGAGCGCTTGATCCCGTAATAGAAAGACCAGATCACCGCGATCAGCAATACGTCTCCGAGCGGCCGCAGCAGCAGCTCCTCGAACTTGCCGTCGTAGATCCACAACGCGCGCCGCAGATTCTGGTCGCCCATGGGGCCGAGGATCAGCCCCAGGATCAGCGGCGCGAAGGGATAGCCGTTGCGCAATAGCAGGTAGCCAAGGATCCCCGCCGCGAACATGACCATCACGTCGAACATGGAAAGCGCCGCCGAGAACGTGCCCACCAGGCATGTCACGATGATGACCGGCATCACCACCCCCGTCGGCGTGGTGAGCAGATAAATGCTGGGGCGTATCACGGCGAATGCCGTGACATACATGAAGAAATTGGACATCAGCAGCGTGACATAGACGAAGGTCATGAAGCCCGGATTGTCGTTAGTAATGTTGGGCCCCACGATGATCCCGTGCAGGGCGAGCGCCGCCATGACGATGGCGGCGGAAGCGTTGCCGGGAATGCCGAGCGTGACGGTCGGCAACAACCCGCCCCCCACGTTCGCGTTGTTGGCGACCTCTGAACACACCACCCCTTCCAGGTCCCCTTCGGAAAACTTGCGTCCGGTCGCCTGCTCGCCGAGCGTGTAGGACACATAGGAGGCGATGTTCCCGCCGGCGCCAGGGATGGCGCCGATGATGGTGCCGACGGCGCTGGAACGCAGCGCGCTCTTCCAGTATTTCTTGATGATGCTCCAGGGCGGCACCACGCGCCCGATCTTTGACGGCACCACGTGGGGCTGCTTCTGGCTCAACACGTTGAGGGCTTCGGAAATACCGAACACCCCGATCAGCACCGGCAAGTACTTGATTCCCGCCTCGAGCTCGTTGACGTCGAACGTCCAGCGCTCGACACCATGAATCATGTCTTTTCCGACCATCGCGATCATGAGACCCAGCCAGCCCATGGCCCAGCCTTTGAGCGGGTGCTCCTGGCCGGTCAGCGTGCCAGAGATTGCAACGCCCAGCATCACCAGCAGAAAGATTTCCCACGAACCGAAGCGCAACGCGATGGCGATGATGACCGGCACCACAGCGACGAGCGCGATCAGCCCCGCCCAATTGCCGAGCATGGAGAAGAAGAGCGCCGTTCCGATGGCGAGCCCGGCCTGGCCCCGCTGCGCCAATGGATAACCCGCCATCTGCGTGGGCACGGCCGATGGCGTTCCAGGGATATTGATCACGATGGCCGAGATGGCGCCGCCGAATTCGGTGCCCACCCACACCGAGATGAGAAAAATGACGGCGATTTCCGGAGAAAGCTTGTAGGTGAAGCCTACGAGCAACGCCATCGCCATATTCGAGGACAGACCCGGGAGAGCTCCCCAGACAATCCCGAGGATCGAGCCCAGGGCCGCCGTGAGCAACCCCGTCAGTCCGAACGCGAAGGTCCAGTCAAATGACATGTGCCCGATGCTAGTGGCGCAGCCAGTAGAGAAAATCCTGGACGAGATTGCCGTCGCCCGGCAGCGGAATCCCAAACCCACCCTGGAACGTCCCGCTGATGATGAACGGCAGTCCCGCCGCGAGCGCGAGTCGCGTGCGGAATCGGGCCTCCGGCCAGTACACCTGCATCATGCCCAAAAGAAACAGGAACACGGCAATCTCGAACTGCAGGAATGGGATGAGCACGAAGTAGAAGAAACCCACCATTACCATGGCGAAAACGGTGCGCCACAGCGGCCGGTTGTCGCCGCCGGCCGCGGCCCTGCCGCCAAAATCAAACAAGGCGCGTAGCGCGCCCTGCTTGATGGTGTCGAGGGTAATGAGTGCGGCCATGACGAAAAGACTGCCACCGAGCAGCAACGGCAGCATGGCGGGCGCCGTCAGCCAGCCCTCGGGCCGAGGGATGGACCAACCACTGACGAAAACGTAACCGGAGAGGGCAAGCAGGCAGACGCCCGTCAAGAAGCCATTTCTCGCTTTACGCTCCTCGGGGCCGGACTTTGCTCGTCCTCTGTTGTCCTCCATCGAGGCCGTCTTTGCGTCTTTGATTAGATGCGCGGCTTGTAGCCCTTGGGCGGCCACCAGTTGTCGAACTCCTCGATGGAGGGCAAGCCGAGGTCCTTGGGGCTCTTCTTCGACTTGCCAACGGTATGCAGGAGATTGGCGGCGGTCACTTCCCACAGCGTTGCCCGCTTGTCGGCGTCCGCGCCGACGACGGGGTCCGGGAAACGCGATTTCTTGCTTTCGATTTCGCGGAACTCTTTGGAGTTGATCCCCGCCACCCACGCGCCTGCGATCTGGCGCAAGATTCCCGGATCCGTGTCGCGGCGGATGGACATGGATACCCCGCCGCCGACCGGAGTCTTGCCCTTGAGGCGGGGCACGAAGTCCGTAACCGGCTTCAGCTTCTGACCCCGGGTCTCCAGGGTCTTGTCGGTGAAGGCGCAGAGGTTGCGGAAGCGGCCCGCAATGAGGAATTCGAGCTGCTCGTGCACCCCGTTGAGCGTCACGTCCACCTCCCCCTTCAGCGCACCCGTCTGCGCGGCGCCGCCGTCGTTGTAGGGAACGAGGCGGAAGTTGGTGCCCGACATTTGCATCATCAGAGACGCTGCGAGGTACCATGTGCCGCCGAGCCCGTCTGTGGCCATGCGTAGCTTGCCCGGATTGTCCTTGGCTTTGCGGATCAGGTCCTCCATGTCCTTGATGGGCGAATCCGGAAGTACGGCCACGCTCGCGATGGAGGTATCGGCCCCGAAGTACTGCCAGTCCGTGTACGGCATCGCGCTCGTCAATCCCATCGCGCGAGTGCCGCGCATGAAACTACCGGTGAAAAGCCAGGAGTAACCGTCGGCGGGCTGAGCCAGCACATATGCACCCGCGACGGTCCCCGTCGCGCCGGGCTTGTTGACGTTGTTGATCGTCGCGTTGTTGAGCCGTGGCTCCATCAACGGGGTTAGCGAGCGCGCCACTTTGTCAACACCGCCTCCAACCGGCGTCGCACCAAATGCTGTGATGGGACGCGCGGGCCACGACGCAGCCAACAACTCCAAGGGCAGAGCCGCGGAACCCAGGATCAGGCCGGTGCCCCTCAGGAAATCTCGACGATTCCAATCGCTCATTTTCATCCTCCTCCACGGTTGTGGTCGACTCCAAAATCGGTCCGGCGAGGCACGCGTGGATCTTCATTTATTGCGCAACTGCGTCCGAAGCCGCTTTCGATACGAATTCCTCTCGGGGAGAGCAGTCTCCTCTGATGGCGACGGCGATCAGGAAGCATTCAAAAGCAGTTGCTGATCGTCGTTCATACCCCCAATATTGTGGAGCCCGCAAGGGAGCGTAGCTTGCGGAGCATAATAAATTCCACTCGCGACCGCAAGTAAAAGCACTTTTCACGCGGCGTACGAAGGCCGGGCGTACCGGAGCGTGCGCCGACGGCAACCAAACGAGCACTCATCCGTGCTGGGTCACATCGACCCTGAGCCCGACGCTGTGCCGAAATGCGCCGGTTTTTCCAGGGTCCGCGGGTCACACGGCGTTAGCCAAGCAAGCTGGGCCATTCAGCAGGAAATGTGACCGCTCTGTAAGCCGAGAACGTTTATATAAGCCTTTCACTGCTGCCCACATTTCGCCCTTCGGATCGCCCATTCTGGAAATTTTCAGGGTACCTTCCTCCTTGGGGTGGCCGTGCTATCGATTCTGGTCTTCAAGGGGCGCCAGAAGCCCCTTCGCGCCGGTGTCATCTGGCTCGACGAGATGATCGCGCTCCTTTCCATCGTGTTCATGGGCGCCTTTCTCGTGATCTGGGCCTACTGGGGGCTGTTCGATCACACAGAATTATGGGTTGATCTTGCCAGCGCCAAGGGCCTGGTGGTGGCCACCGTCGGGGGGCTGGCGGGGATGATCCTCAATTGGTGGAGGCCACGCGCCAGGAGATTCCGAAAAGCTCCGTGTTCTCCGATTGGCTGTACCTGCTTTCCGCCATCTCGTCCGACCAGCGTTTTGGCATCGCGCGCGTGATGGAGTTCTTGATGCTCGAGTACGACGGCATGACGGGGCTCGCCTCGTGGATTTTCGTGATGGCGTTTCTGCTCGTCTACACCGCGCTGCTGCTGGACGGCACCCGATTCGATATCACGGCAACCGTCGTCGCCTGCCTGATCGGCATCGTTGCGTGGGCAGGATTCCTCGATGGCTTCCTCATCGAGACCACCAGCCTCATCGAGCGGATTCTTCTGGCCGGCGTCTTCCTGATCGGCACCGTGCTCGCGCTTCAGCTGGCGAGACGAAAGCCGGCTGCGCACGCACGGCATAGCCACGAGTTTTCTCGGGTCTGAAAAGAAGGTATTCTGGGCAACCGCCGGGCCGCCGGGCCGGGTTTAGAGCGCCCGGCGGTCGCGCCGATCCAAGGGAGGGAGGAAAAACATGAGCACAACCGTCGCCAAGCGGGAGACCGACGCGCTGGAGGCGTTTTACGAGGATGTGAAGCGGATTCACGGTCGGTCGCTATGGCAGACCGGAGGCGCTTCCAAGAAGCCGGCAACCGTTCCCTACCTGTGGAAATACCAGAACTACCGGCCGCTGCTGTTCAGGGCGGCGGAGATCGTTCCGATCGAGCTCGCGGAGCGGCGCGTGCTGGTGATGGCCAATCCGGGCATCCTCACCGACTGGCAGGCCTCGAATACGCTGCTCGCCAACCTCCAGATCATCAAGCCTGGCGAGATCGCCCCCTCCCACCGCCATGCGGCGAATGCGCTGCGGCTGATCGTCGAAGGTCACGGCGCGTACACCGCGGTGGACGGCGAGAAGTCGTACATGGATCCGGGCGATTTCGTGACCACGCCCAATTGGAGCTGGCATGACCACGGCAACGAAGGCGATAAGTGCGTGATCTGGCTCGACGGCCTCGACATCCCGCTGGTCCAGACGCTGGAAACGAACTTCTTCGAGATCTATTCGGACAAGACGTATCCGCTAAGCCGGCCCGACGATCTGTCGCAGCGCCTCTACGGCTCCGGGAGCCTGAAGCCGACGTGGGTCAAGCACAACGAGCTGCATTCACCGCTGCTCAACTACAAGTTCGAGCCGACCTACGCGGCATTGAAGCACATGGCGGGCGAGACCGAAGGCAGCCCGTATGACGGAATCTCCGTGGAGTACGTGAACCCGCTCACCGGCGGCCCCGCAATGGCCACTATCGCGTGCTTCGCGAGCCTGCTGCAGGCGGGACAGCACACCAAAGCGCACCGTCACAGCGGCGGCACGGTCTACCACGTGATCCAGGGCACCGGGCGCTCGATCATCGGCGGCAAGGTCTTCGAGTGGGAAGAAAAGGATACCTTCGTCGTGCCGAGCTGGACGTTCCACGAGCACCACGGGACGACCGAATCGGTGCTGTTTTCCTTCAGCGATTCGGCCATGCTCGAGCCGCTGGGGCTGTACCGCGAGGAAGCGCACGAGGAGAACGGCGGATATCAGAAGGTGCTGGGGAGGTTCGAGCCAGTGGCGGTGCCAGAGAGGAATGTGCGAACGGCGTAGGCCCCGGCGCAACGCTACACGCTGTTCTTCTTAGAAGTGCCTGACGATGGCCTAATTTAGCTCCGGCCGGCGCAGTGCGCGTTAACTTGTCATCGCGCTTCGATGACAAGTTAGCCTGCGCTGCAACAAGCCGGCGGTTGATGAAAGCCGCTGCGCGGCGCCGAATAGTGCCGGCTTGTTGTCGCTCCGCTCAAGTAGGAGATCGTCAGAAGGCAAAACACAAAAAGAAACCCCCTAGAGCACTGCCCTAGGGGGTTTCTTTTTGTGGGTGCCTGACGATGTCCTACTTTCGCACGGGTAATCCGCACTATCATCGGCGCTGAAGCGTTTCACGGTCCTGTTCGGAATGGGAAGGGGTGGTTCCACCTCGCTATGGTCGTCAGACATAGACTGTCGGTTTCGGGCTTTCACAAGCGGCGCTCGATCGGCCCGACGCCCAATTCGGAAGAAGTAAAAGTTTGACCGTATTACACGAGTTGCCGATAACCCTTGGGCGCAGCTTGCGCCGCTCAAGGTTATAGGATCAAGCCGCACGGGCAATTAGTACCGGTTAGCTTAAGGCATTACTGCCCTTCCACATCCGGCCTATCAACGTGGTGGTCTTCCACGACCCTTCAGGGGGATCAAGTCCCCGGGAAGTCTCATCTTGAGGCGAGTTTCCCGCTTAGATGCTTTCAGCGGTTATCTCTTCCGCACTT
>Ga0326597_10002211_pt1 | contig 29362 bp, 24 predicted proteins | sample RVTome_12_FD_203789 | JGI IMG/M metagenome (GOLD analysis project Ga0326597, IMG submission 203789) | Soil microbial communities from uranium-contaminated site in the Upper Colorado River Basin, Wyoming, United States - RVT100D185 | ecosystem: Environmental > Terrestrial > Soil > Contaminated >... | reverse complement strand
TGCGGATGGCGGCCGGCTCTTCATACGGGCGATTCGCAGACATCGGTCCCTCCAGGTTGAGTGGTCAGCAGCCCCAGCCTGGATCAAAGACCGGCCGCCATCCACATCCCCATGGAATCTTCGTCGCTCCGCTCCTCGCAATGACGTTCTTGAAGCGGTCACTTTACCTGCCGTCATTGCGACCGCGAGGCGCCGCCGAAGCGGGAAGCGATCCAGTGCGCTGCCATATAGGGCGTGCTCACGGTCGCCGGGCTACGCCATTGCTTCGCGCAGCGACTCCAGGGCCTCGGGGTTGACCAGCCCGGAGAGATCGCCCGGGGGATCGCCAACGACGACGGCGCGCACGACCCGGCGCATGATCTTCATCGAGCGGGTCTTCGGCAGATCGTCGACGAAGATGATCCGCGCCGGACGGAACGAGCGGCCCATGCTGGCGACCACCGCCTCGACCAGGTCGGCCGAGAGCTGCTCGCCAACCTCGATGCCCGGCGCCGGGACGCAGACGCAAGCGACGGCCTGGCCCTTGATCGGGTCGGGCAGCCCGATCACCGCCGCCTCGCTGACCTTGCCGGTGGCCATCAGCAGGCCCTCGATCTCGGCCGGGCCGGTGCGCTTGCCCGAGACCTTGATGGTGTCGTCGGAGCGGCCGTGCAGGTACCACATGCCGTCGGCATCGCGGCTGGCCCAGTCGCCCTGGCGCCAGAGCCTGCCGTCGAACATCTCCCAGTAGGTCTCGAGGTAGCGCTCGGAGTCCTTCCACAGGCCGCGGCTGAGGCCGATCGAGGGATGGCGCAGCACCAGCTCGCCGACTTCGCCCGACCCGACCGGCTCGCCGGCCTCGTCGACGACGTCGGCGGCCATCCCCGGCATCGGCCCGGCGAAGGCGCAAGGCTTCAGCGGCGTCAGCATGTTGCCGGAGAGGATGCCGCCCGAGATCTCGGTGCCGCCGGTCCAGTTCAGGATCGGCGCCCGGCGCTTCAAGACATGCTCGAAGGTCCAGTGCCAGGCCTCGTCGGTCCACGGCTCGCCGGTCGAGATGATGGCGCGAAGCCTTGAGAGGTCGTACTTTCGGACCTCCTCGACGCCGTGGCGCATCAGCGACCGGATCGCCGTCGGCGCCGTGCCCATGATGGTGGCCTCGTGCGCTTGCGCGATCCGCCACATCCGGCCCGGGTCGGGATAGTCGGGACCGCCCTCGGCCAGCACCAGGCCGGCGCCGATCGAGCCGGCGGCGCAGGCGATGATCGGGCCGACCGCCCAGCCGAAGTCGGTTAGCCAGATCAGCCGATCCTCGGCCTTGACGTCGAGGCAGAGGTGGAAGTCTAGGAACGGCTTCACCGCCATGCCGCAGTGGGTGAGGATCGTCCCCTTGGGCTTGCCGGTGGTGCCCGAGGTGTAGATCAGCACGGCGACGTCGTCGGCCGGCATCGGCGTCGCCGCGCTCACGCCCGGCAGGCCGGCGACGGCATCGCGCCAGGCAATGTCGCGGCCGGCGGTCATCGGCACGTCGGCGCCGAGATAGTCCAGCACCACGACATGCCGCAGGCTCGGCACCTGCGCCGCGGCCTCGTCCATGATCGCCTTCATCTCGACGATGCCGCCGCGCCGCCGGCTGCCGTCGGCGGTGATCACCGCCTTGGCCCCGGAATCGTTGAGGCGCGTGGCGATGGCACCGGCGCCGAAGCCGGAGAACAGCGGCACGGCGACGGCGCCGACGTGGACGACGGCGAAGAAGGCGGCCAGCACCTCGCGGCTCATCGGCAGGTAGATGCCGATGGCATCGCCCGGCCCCAGGCCGAGTGCGCGCAAGGCCCCGGCCAGCCGGCAGGTTTCGGCGTCGAGCTCGGCATAGCTCCAGCGCTTGACCTCGCCTTCCTCCGATTCCCAGCTCACGGCCAAGCGCTCGGAGGCCGGGGTGCCGCGGTGGCGGGCGAGGCAGCTCGAGGCGAGGTTCATCGCCCCGCCGACGCACCACTTCGGCCAGGCCAGGCCGTCGGACAGGTCCAGCACTTTCTCATAAGGGGTGGTAAAGGGAATCTGCTGGTCCTTGATCAGGGCGTTCCAGAACCACTCCGGCTCGGCATCGGCGCGGCGCAGCAGGCCGGCGTAGTCGTTGAAGCCGTGCCGGCGCAGAAAGCCCATCAGGTTGCTGGCCTCGATCACCTCCGGGCCCGGCTGCCAAACAACGCCTCGGGACATCGCCTCGGCTCCTTCATCCTGGGTCATTCGCGCTCCCGCCGATTATCGGCAGAAGCCGCGGCCATTGAAAGTCCCGCCGCCGCTTGGCTAGATAGGGCGAGCCGCGCCCGCCGGCGCGGCGCCACGAGGAGGAGCGTCGCCATGACCGAAGCCTTCATCTGCGATGCCGTGCGCACGCCCATCGGCCGCTATGGCGGCGCCCTGGCCCGGGTCCGCACCGACGACCTCGGCGCCAAGCCGCTGCTGGCATTGCAGGAACGCAATCCGCAGGTGGACTGGAGCCGGCTCGACGAGGTCGCCTTCGGCAACGCCAACCAGGCCGGCGAGGACAATCGCAACGTCGCCCGCATGTCGGCGCTCTTGGCCGGGCTGCCGGAGACGGTGCCGGGGACGACGGTGAACCGGCTCTGCGGCTCCGGCATGGACGCCACCGGCTACATCGCCCGGGCGATCCGCACCGGCGAGGCCGAGCTCGGGATTGCCGGCGGCGTCGAGAGCATGTCGCGCGCGCCCTTCGTCATGGGCAAGGCGGAGAGCGCCTTCTCGCGCGCGGCCGAGATCCACGACACGACGATCGGCTGGCGCTTCGTCAACCCGCTGATGAAGAAGCGGTACGGCGTCGATTCCATGCCCGAGACGGCCGAGAACGTGGCCGAGGAGTTCCAGGTCAGCCGCGCCGACCAGGACGCTTTCGCCTGGCGCAGCCAGCAGCGCACCAAGGCGGCGCAGGATCGCGGCTTCTTCGCCCGCGAGATCATCGCCGTGACGATCCCCGAGCGCCGCGGTGACCCCGCGGTCGTCGACACCGACGAGCACCCGCGCCCGGAGACCACGCTCGAGGGCCTGGCCAAGCTGCCGACGCCGTTCCGCGAGGGCGGCAGCGTCACCGCCGGCAACGCCTCGGGCGTCAACGACGGCGCCTGCGCCCTGATCCTGGCCAGCGAGGCGGCGGTGAAGGCGCACGGGCTGACGCCGCGGGCCCGCATCGTCGGCATGGCCACCGCCGGCGTGCCGCCCCGGATCATGGGCATCGGCCCGGCGCCGGCCAGTCAGAAGCTCTTGGAGCGGCTCGGCCTGACCATCGCCGATGTCGACGTGATCGAGCTCAACGAGGCCTTCGCCGCGCAGGCGCTGGCCGTGACCCGCCAGCTCGGCCTCGCCGACGACGCCGAGCACGTCAACCCGAACGGCGGCGCCATCGCGCTCGGCCACCCCTTGGGCATGAGCGGCGCGCGGCTCATCACCACGGCCTTGAACGCGCTGGAGGAGCGCGACGGCAAGCGCGCGCTCTGCACCATGTGCATCGGCGTCGGCCAGGGCATCGCCATGGTCATCGAGCGGATATAGATGCGATCTTCTTTCGCTAACCATAGGTTGGTTAGGTTAGAGCTTTTTTAGACGAAGATTGAACCAAGCCACTAAATCGGCGAACGACATGGCGTGTGTGACGATGCCGAGGACGGCATTTTCAACTTCTTCGTCCAAGGTTGGGGCGGTACCAGCCGCTACCAATGTATAACCACTTTGCATAAGCAAGGTATGCATGAGAATAACGGCGGTGCGTTTGTTGCCGTCTGAAAAGCCGTGATTTTTGGCAACCGATTCAACCAACGCAGCGGCCTTGCGTTCGATCGAGCGATAATAGCCATTGTACGGGCGGGCAATCGCGGATTCGACCAAGCCAAGATTGGAAATGCCTTGCCGACCACCGTATGCCAACGCCTCATCATGCGCATCGAGCGCATTGGCCAAGGTGATCCGGTAGTGGCGCCTACCTATCGGCGAGTCGCTTCAGGGCAGTAGCGTAAAGCACTGTGGCTTCCTTGATTGCCGCCCTCGACGAGGCACTAGACCTGAGAGTCTTGCGATGTCCGTCAGACACGATATGCCAAACACGTTCGCCACGGTCACGGGCTGGCACGACCGTCGCAGTCACGCCGCGCTTCTCTGCGGCCGGCTTGCCTTTTAGTCGGTTACCCTTCTTCACGGTCTCCTTGTATGTCGTCGTCGGACGCGACCTGATAGTCTTTTTGGACACGAACCGACCCGTGGCGGCGCTCCTGTCCGCCATCCGGGAACCGCCCGATGAACCCTTGCCGCCCTTTGCCACTGTGCGCTCCTAGATACTGGAATAATTGACCATCATGTGTACAACATGCAGGTACCCAATACAAGAACAAATAGAGATCATCTGCGCAGCTAAGTGAGGCGCCGCCCTCACAAACCGTCAAACGAGGTTATTCGAGGCTTCAAATCACCCCCTTCTCCTTGAGCGCGGCGATCTCGGCGACGCTAAGTCCCAGCAGGCCGCCGTAGACGGCCTCGGCGCGCGCGCCCAGGCCCTCGCCCAGGTGGTCGATGCCGCCGGGGGTCTCGGAGAGCCGGGGCACCACGTTGGCGAACTTCAGCCGGCCGATGCGCGCGTCCTCGACCTCGGCCAGGTTGCCGCGGGCGGCGTAGTGCGGGTCCTCGAAAATCTCGTCGATGGCGTAGACCGGGCCGCAGGGCACCTGCGCCTCCTCGCACAGCGCCAGCAGCGCTTCGCGCGGATGCCGCCCGGTCCAGGCGCCGACCATGGCATCGACCTCCTCGCGCGCCGCCTGGCGCCGGGCCGTGGTGCCGAAGCGGCCCTCGCCGGCGAGTTCCGCGACGCCCATCAGTTCGGCCAGGCGGGCGAAGATCTTGTCGCTGGTGCAGGCGATCGCGACCCAGCGGCCGTCCTTCGTCTCGTAGTGGCTGTGCGGCACCGTGTTGACCGTGCCCGGCCCCATGCGCTGGCGCACGAAGCCGTCGAGGTCGTAGCGCGGGGCCAGCTCGTCGAGCACGCGGAAAATGCTCTCGTAGAGGCCGATATCGATCATCTGGCCCCGGCCCGTGGCTTCGCGGGCCCGGAGCGCCAGCATGACGCCGAAGGCGCCGAACAGGCCCGACATGTAGTCGGGCAGAGTCGCCGAGCCCGGCGTCACCGGCGCCCGGTCGGGATAGCCGGCGAGGAAGGCGAGGCCGCCGAAGGCGTTGGCGATGCGGCCGAAGCCGGGGCGGCCGGCGTAGGGCCCGGTCTGGCCGTAGCCGGTGACCCGCAGCATGACGAGGCGCGGGTTGATCTCCTTCAGGACCTCCCAGCCCAGGCCCCAGCCCTCCAAGGTGCCGGTCTGGAAGTTCTCGCAGACGACGTCGGCCTCGGCCACCAGGCGCTTGAACAGGGCGGCGCCCTCGGGCCGGCGCAGATCCAAGGTCACCGACTTCTTGTTGCGGGATTCCGAGAGCCAGGGCAGGGTCTCGCCGCATTTGGTGGCGGTGCCGAAGCGGCGCAGCGGATCGCCCGAGCCGGGCAGTTCGACCTTGATCACCTCGGCGCCGAACTCGGCCAGCAGCGTGGCGCAGAACGGCGCGGCGATGAAGGTGGCGATGTCCAGCACGCGGATGCCGTTGAGCGGGCGGGATGCGGCCGTGTCGGTCATGAAGGCCTCGCTTTCTGATCCAAGGGGCGTGGCGGGGGTTTTCGGCGATCGTAACCGGCGCTCTTGCCATTGCAAGACGAGCCGCGCTCAGGCGCGCAGCGCCGAGACCAGGCGGCGCATGGCGGGCGCCATCTCGGGCACCGGCACGCCGGCATAGCCCAGCAGCAGGCCCTGGCGCGGCGGCGTCTCGAGATAGAGGGCGGAGAGCGCCGGCGCGGCGATGCCCCGGGCGGCGGCCCGGGCCGCCGCCTCGGTATCGGTCATGCGCCGGGCCAGCGCCGGCCCCAGGCGCGCGACCAGGTGCATGCCGCCCTCCTGCCGCTCCGCCGCCAGCAGGCCATCGGCATGGCCCGCCAGGGCCGCCAGCAGCGCCGCCTGACGCTCGGCGTAGAGCCGGCGCGTGCGGCGGATGTGCGCGGCGAAGGCGCCTGAGTCGATGAACTCGGCCAGCACCGGCTGGGCGGCGATCGAGGGCTCCTGCCCCAGCGCCTGGCGCACCCGCAGCAGCGTTTCCAGCAGCGCCTCGGGCAGCACCAGGTAGCCGAGGCGGAGCTTCTGGAACAAGACCTTGGAGAAGCTGCCGAGGTAGATCACCCGGCCGGTCTCGTCCAGGCTCTGCAGCGCCTGCAGCGGCCGGCCGGCATAGCGGTACTCGCTGTCGTAGTCGTCCTCGACGATCCAGGCCCCGGCGGCTTGCGCCCAGTCCAGGAGCGCGAGACGCCGCGACAGACTCATGGTGACGCCCAAGGGGTACTGCCGCGAGGGCGTGACGACGGCCATGCGGGCCCCGGCCGCCGCGACCAGGCCGGCGGCGACCGACAGGCCCTCGTCGTCGACCGGCAGGCCGCACGGCGCGGCACCGCTGCCAGCCAGCGCATGGCGCAAGGCCGGGAAGCCCGGATCCTCGAGCCAGACCTGATCGCCCGGATCGAGCAGCGCCCGGGCAACCAGGTCGACTGCCTCGCGGGCGCTCGAGGTGATGATCACCTGCTCCGCAGTGCAGTCGAGCCCGCGCATTTGGCCGAGATGCCGGGCGATCGCCCGGCGCAGCCCGGGATGGCCGCCCGGCTGGCGCTCGCTCAACAATTCCGCGCCCGGCCGGCGCCAGGCCCTGGCCATCAGCCGGGCCCAGCGTTCGAAGGGGATGAGCCCGGTTTCCGGCAAGCCCGGATGGAAGGGCGCGAGCAGCGCCGCCTCCCCCGCCCTCTCGCCGTCGAGGCCGGTGGCGAAGCGTGAGAGAGGCGGCGGGCGGGCGGCATCGCGCTTCGGCTCGCCTTGTCTTGCGCGCGTCACCAGCAGCGCGTCGGGCAACACCGAGGGGACGAAGGTGCCGGCGCCCCGGTGGCCCTCGACGTAGCCTTCCGAGCGCAGCTGATCAAACGCCTGCAGCACGGTGGTGCGCGAGACACCGAGTTCGGCCGCCAGGGTCCGCGTCGACGGCAGGCGGGTCCCGGCCGGCAGGCGCGCCGTCAGGATCAGCGCCCGGAGCTGCTCGTAGAGCTGGACGTGCTGCGGCGTCCGCGCCGCCCGCTCGAGGTTGAGCGAGAGCGGCAGCGCCGATAGAGGTTCCCGCGACATGATCTCAAAGGCTTAAAGTGGCCTTAAGGAATTTATCGGAAGTGGCTCTTTTATTACAGCCACTTGTCGCTTAGGTAACGCGCCTTGTGAAATCTGAATGTCTTGTGGGGTGCCCGATGAACCAGATCGTCCAAACCGAACGGACGCGGCTGCGCCGCCTGCACGAGCGCGGCAGCTACCACCGCGCGACCATCAACGCCATTCTCGATGCCGGCATGCTGTGCCATGTCGGCTACGTCATCGACGGCAGCCCCTACGTCACGCCGACCAACTACTGGCGCGAGGGCGAACGGATCTTCTGGCACGGCTCGTCGGCGAGCCGGATGCTGCGCCAACAATCCGCCGGCACGCCGGTGTGCCTGACCGTCAGCCACCTGGACGGGCTGGTGCTGGCGCGCTCGGGCTTCCACCATTCGGTCAACTACCGCGCGGTGATGATCTTCGGCCGGGCCGAGCCGATCTCCGACCCGGCGGCCAAGACGACGCACCTGAAGGCCTTCGTCGACGGCCTCTTCCCCGGCCGTTGGGACGAGCTGCGGCCGATGACCGAGCCGGAGCTGAAGGCGACCACGATCCTGTGCATGCCGATCGACGAGGCCTCGGCCAAGGTCCGCACCGGCCCGCCGATCGACGATGAAGAGGAATACGCCCTGCCGGTCTGGGCCGGGGTGCTGCCGCTGGAGACGCATACCGGCAAACCGATACCCGACCCGCACCTGCGCGAGGGGATCGCGCCGCCGGCCTATCTCGACGGCTTCAAGCTCGGCTGAGGCGGCGGCGGCGCCTACTTTTTCAGCAGGCCCTTCAAGGCGTCGAGCGGATTCGGTGGCGGTGCGCCGCCCGAGCCGGTATCGCCGCTCTTTTCCTGCGTGGTGCCGGCGCCCGGCAACTGTTTCAGCAGCTCCGCGCCGGGCAGCTGGATGCCCAGGTCCTTGGCCCTGTCCGACAGCGACTTCGGCATGTTGGTCAGACGGGATGGGTCGGCGGCGATGCTCTTGACGACAGCGTCCCAGTTGACCCGGTACTGCGGCTGTTGCCAGCTGCCGGTGATGTGGACCGGGATCGGGAGCCCGGACAGGGCGTCCTTGCCCCCCTGGCCCTGCAATGTCCCCACCAGCTTGGCCTCGACGGTGTAGTCAAGCGTCTGCGGCGGCAGCGGCACCTTGCCGGCACCGGCCAGCCGCAGCAACGGCGCCAGCATCTTGAAGTCGCGGTTGTCGACGATGCCGTTGGTAATGACGTAGCTGCCGCTGAGCTCGGCGAAGTCGGTCTTCTGCTCCTCGCCGGCCTGCTGGCTCATGCCCAGGGTCCGCGCCTGGCGCAGCATCGCGGCCAGATTGACGCCGTGGATGGCGCCATCGAGGAAGGTGAAGTTGCCCTTGCCCTGTAGCGCGTTGACCAGGTCCCATTGGCTGCGCCCCTGGGACGTGCCCTCGGCTTCGAGGGTTGCCGTGCCGCTCAGCCGGTCGGTGCCGGCGAAAGCGGTCAGCAGCGGCCGCGCCTGGACGCCCTTGACGCTGGCCCGGTAGCTCACCTTCGCCGCATCGGCGGAGGCGTCGATGCGCGCGGTGGCGCCGACCGTGCCGCCGGCGAGCTCTAGGGACTCCACGTTGCTTTGCAGCGTTCCGCCTTCGAGCGCGGCCGTGATCCGTCCGCGGGTGATATTGAGGTTCCGGTAGGCGACCTTGGCCAGATTCACCTCGGCCTTGCCGTTGGCCGCCTTGAGGCTGGAAAAGTCGTAGGGCTCGCGGCTCCATTCCGAGGCCGCGGGTGGTGCGGCCGGCGAAGCCGCCGGCTTGGCCGCCTCGGGCGGCAGATAGGCATTCAGGTTGGCCTGCTGCACCTCGATCTTGGCCTCAAAGCGCGGCACCGGCTGCTCCGCCCTGAAGCTGCCGCTGGCCCGGGCATCGATCGCCTTGCCGCTGATCGTGGCCTGCTTGACGATGAATTTGTCGCCTTCGGAGGCCAGCTCCGCCGTCACCTTGAGCGGTCCGGGGTCCGGCTGGTCCTTGCCCAGCGGCTGGCCCAGCCAGGCGGCAAGCACGGCGACCGAGGGCACCTCGAGGTCGAAGCGGCCGTCCAGGCCGGGCACCGGGCGGTGCTGCACCGCGCCCGCATAGGCAAGGGCCAGCGGCTTGGCGCTGAGCTTGAACTCGGCCTTGAAACGGTCGGCCTCGAGAACCGTCTGCAGGGGATCGACGGTCGCGCTGAATTCCACCTTCTCGTTGTTGTAGACGACGTCGCCACGCAGGCTCGACCGCTTCTCGAGACCGGACAGATCGAGCTTGAGATTGACGCCGGTAAGACCCGCGACAGGCGCGCCTTTGACCTCGCCGAGGCTGAAATCAGCGTTGCCCTGCACGTTCCTGGCCAGGTCACGCTGGCTCTTGCCCCGGCTGGTCGCCTGCAGGCGCCCCGAGGCGATGGCGGCGATGCCGGCTTCGCCGGTCGCCGCCTTGGCCAGCCGATCGACCCTGACCTTGTCGACCGTCAGATCGGTCGAAAGGCCCAGAGCCTCGGCCTTGGCATCAAGCGTCAGCCGGCCGCTGACGGCGCCGCCGTACAGCGCCAGACGCGCCAGGTCGGCCGTCAGCACGCCGTCCTTGGCGCGCGCGCTGAAGTCGACTTTGCCCAATTCGAAGCCCATGGCCCTGACGCCGGCGATCGCCACCTTGATGTCAGCCTCGGTCCGCCGCAGCGCGCTCAAGTCGATGCTCTCGTCCGACAGCTGGGCCAGCGGATTGCCGGTCGGCTGCCGCTCCCCGGCCGGTTGCGCCGTCTTCGGTTTCCGCGGCGGCAGGTAGCGGTCGATGTCGAGAGCCTCGCTGTCGACCGACAGCACCACTTTGCCGATGTCGCCCGAGCCGTCGTAGCTGCCGGCGGCCCTGGCCTTGAGCGCCTGGCCCTGCACCGTGGCCTCCTTCAGGGTCACTTTCGCCCCTTCGCTGGCGAACACCGCTTGCACCTTCAACGGCCCCGGATCCGGCTGGCCCTTGGCCAGCGGCTGATCCAGCCAGGCGGCAAGCGCGGCGACCGAGGGCACCTCCAGGTCGAAGCGGCCATCCAGGCCCGGCACCGGACGATGCTGCACCGCGCCCGAATAGGTCAGGGCGAGCGGCTTCGAGCTGAGCTTGATCTCGGCCTTGAAGCTGTCGGCTTCCAGCACCTTTTGCAGCGGATCGATGGCGGCGCCGAATTCGACCTTCTCGTTGTTGTAGACGACGTCGCCGCGCAAGGTCGGCTGTTTGTCGAGGCTGGGCAGATCGAGCTTGAGATTGACCCCGGTGATCGCCGCCACGGGCCCGCCTTTAACGTCGCCGAGGCTGAAATCGACGTTGCCCTGTACGTTCTTGGCCAGGGCACGCTGGCTTTTGCCCCGGCTCGTCGCCTGCAGGCGGCCCGAGGCGATGCCGGCCACCTTGGCTTCGCCGGTCGCCGCCTTGGCCAGCTGGTCGACCCGGACCTTGTCGATCATCAGGTCGGCCGAAAGACCCAGCGCATCCGCCTTGGCGTCAAGGGTCAGCTGGCCGCTGACGGCCCCGCCGTAAAGCGCCAGGCGCGCCAAATCCGCCGTCAGCACGCCGTCCTGGGCGCGCGCGCTGAAGTCGACCTTGCCGAGCTCGAAGCCCATGGCCCTGACGCCGGCGATCGCCACCTTGATGTCAGCCTCGGTCCGCCGCAGCGCGCTCAAGTCGATGCTCTCGTCGGACAGCTGGGCCAGCGGATTGCCGGTCGGCTGGCGCTCCTTGGCCGGCTGCGCCGTCTTCGGCTTCGCTGGCGGCAGGTAGCGGTCGATGTCGAGAACCTCGCTGTCGATCTTCAGCGTCACCTTGCTGACATTGCCCGAGCCATCGTAGCTGCCCGCGGCTCTGGCCTTCAGCGCCTGACCCTGGACGGTCGCCTCCTTCAGCGTCACCTTCGCCCCTTCGCTGGCGAATTCGGCGCGCACCTTCAGCGGTCCCGGGTCCGGCTGGCCCTTGGCAAGCGGACGGTCGAGCCAGGCGGCGAGCTTTCCGACCGAGGGGATGTCGGCATCGAAGACGCCGTCGAGCCCGTCCACCGGCTGGCGGATGACGCGACCCCGGTAGGAAATCTCGGCGTGCTTGGTGGTCAGGGCGACGACGGTCTTGGCCTCGGGCCCGCGCAGCAGGCCATTGGGCGTATCGATCTCGACCTTCAGCGCCACCGGCTCCTTGTTCAGCACCATGCCGCCGTTGGCGACGAGCGGGCGGTCGAGGTCGCTGAGCGTGAACTCGAGCTTGATCTCGCTCGCGTTGACGCTCTGGCCGGAGACCGCGTCAGAGAAACTGAAGCCGCCGTCTACGACGCTCAGCTCGCTGATCCGAAGCCCGCTGAATGGCGGTTCTGCATCGTCTGCGCCCTCGCGCGGCGCGGCCGCCTCGACCTTGTCGGCGAAGGTCCAGTTCGGCCGCCCCGCGGCATCGACCGCGAGGTTGACGACCGGCTCGCGCGCCACCAACGAGTCGATGACGACGGCGCGGCTGGTGAAGTATGGCCACAATTGGATCCGGCCGGTGATGGCACCGAGCGTCAGCATGTCGGCGGGCGCGGCCCCCTCGACGTTGGCCAGGCGCACACGCTCGGCCGCGAAATCGAGCTGCAAGCCGAGCGAAAGACCGACCTCGACGTCGCCGTCGATCCTGAGCTCGCGGCCCATCGCCTCGCTCGCGGCTTCGGCGATATAGGGCTTCCAGTCCAGCAGATTTACGGCGGCGAAGCCGGCGCCGATGACGATCGCCAGCAGTGCCACCAAGCCGACCACGACGTAGGCGAGTATCTTCATCGTCTCGTTCCTCCGGGCGCCGACCGGACGGCGGCGCGGCTTTGTCCGCATCCCTGGTGCGTCGCGCGACCGACAAGAGCGACCGGCCCGCAGCCCTACCCACACGATGCCATTTTGTCTAGAGCGGCGGCCTCTTCGATTAACCTATGTCCGCGCCCGCCATTGACAAGCCGAGACCCTGGCCTGCTGCTGGCGCGCGGCACTGGCTCTCGTGCTCGCCGGTCAGGCGCCGTCTGGACGGCCGTAACTGCTCTGCCACTGATCCAGGGTGGTGACCACGGGCGGCGCGCCGTTGTCGCCATACCAGCTGTCGACGACGAATTCCCGGCCGCTGCCGTGCTCGGCGATGACGGCGCTCTGGTGGTACCAGCGGAAGTCGAGAAAGACGCCACGCGAAGCCGGCTCGGCGACCCGGTGGTGACGGATCAGGCCGTCCTGGACCATCAACAAGAGGTAGGCGGTGGTATTGGTGCTCTCATCGATGCAGTCCTGCTGGGTAGCATCGCCGGCGGCGATCAAGGCAATGCCCCCCTTGTCGGTGGCAGTGCCGACACGACGGCCGACAATCTCCTCGATCAGCGCAATAGCCGCGGCGATCGCCCGGCGTTCGGCCGCGGCATCGGCGGGCCGCGTCTGGAAGCGGTCGCGGACCTGCCGCCATTCGGCGGCGCTGAAGACGACCGGGCTGCGATAGGTGCAATCATAGCCATGACAGACGGTGACCCGCCCCAGGCTCGGGACCGGCACCGCCTTCCGCTGCAGATAAGCCTCAGGCTCGGCCAGTGGGATGCATCCCGCGGCCAGTACAAGCGAGAGCCACAGAGCCGCACGGCCGGCGGCCACCAATCTTGTCATCCACGCTCCTGTTGCTGACGCCGCTTCTTCGACGGCTTCAAGCGACCCGGTAGCCGTATTCGGCGGCGGCGTGACGCAGCGACTGCCACAGCGCCAGCGCAAAACCACGGGCCATGTACAGATCAAAGATGGGGCGATCATCGACGCAGTCAATCAGCACGTCGACGTGAAACAACGCCGTCTGCACCGCGCAGCCGGCATGCAGCCGCCGCGGATGGACGTTGACGCCCGAGCCCTTCGCCAGCACGTAGCGCGCCTCGTGCCCCGCCATGCGGACGGCGCTGCGGGAATGCGAAAGATCAACCACGGCGGCACCGGTGCCGGCAAGCTGTCGCGTCAGTTCGGCTTCGAGGTTCCGGCGCTCGGGTTCGACCACGTACCAGCGCCAGGACCCGACCCAGATCAGCCGCAGGTCCTGGTCGCCGAGGCTGGTGTTGAAGGCCTCGGGCGGGGCCAGGCCGAGCGCCGCCTGAAGCCGCCGCGCCACCTCGGCCGCGCTTCGGGCATCGCTTTCGACCTGGACCGTGCTCAGGCCCGGGCGCTCGCTAAAGACGATCGCCGGCCCTTCCGGGCCCAGCGCGCCGTAGTCGCCCGCGGCATAGTCCGCCACGAGCGGCGAGCGTCGGCGGGCGCTCCCGGGCTCAACCACGCTGGCGCCTTCCCTCGGGATCGTAGAAGCACGGTTCCGCGACCCGAACCTGAAGGCGCTGGCCGTGCAACGGCGACACGGCCCAGACGGTCTCGCCGATGCGCTCGCGGCCGCGGGCGAGAAAGCCAAGCGCCACCGGGTGGCCGAGCGTCGGGCTGACATAGGCCGAGGCCGAGACGTGGCCGAGCTTGCTCATCGGCAGCGGCTGCTCAGGGTCGTCGACCAGCTGCGCGCCGCTCTCGATGCGGCTCCTGCCGTCAACCGGGACCAGGCCGACGAACTTTGGCCGGGCCTGCTCGAGGAAGGCTTCGCGGTCGATCATGCGGCCGCCGATGAATTCCTTGCGCCGGCTTTGCATGCGGCCCAGGCCCAGGTCGTCGGCGGTGGTCTGGCCGTTCAGTTCGCCGCCAGCGACGTGGCCCTTCTCGATGCGCATCACCGCCATCGCCTCGGTGCCGTAGGCGATGATGCCTTCGGGCGCCCCCGCCGCTATCACCCGGCGCCAGACCTCGTGGCCGTAATCGGCCGGCACGTTGATCTCGTAGGACAGCTCGCCCGAGAAGCTGATGCGGAAAACGCGCGCCGCGACGCCGGCGATCTCGGCCTCGGTCACGCCCATGAAGGGCAGGCTTTCGTTCGAAACATCCAGGCCCGGCGCCAGCCGGGCCAGCGCGGCGCGCGCCCGCGGCCCGGCCAGCGCCATCGCCGCCCACTGCTCGGTGACGGAGACCGCCTTGGCGCGTAGCTCGGGCCAGACCACCTGCAGGTAATACTCGATGTGACTCATTACCGCGCCGGCATTGGTCGTCGTCGTCGTCATCAGGTAGCGCTGCTCGGCCAGCCGCGAGGTGGTGCCGTCATCCCAGACCAGGCCGTCCTCGCGCAGCATCAGGCCGTAACGGGCCTTGCCGACCTCCAGCGTCTGCCAGCCGTTGACATAGAGCCGGTTCAACAGCTCGGCCGCGTCCGGACCCTGGATGTCGATCTTGCCCAGGGTCGAGACGTCGATCAGACCGACGCCTTCGCGCACCCCCTTGACCTCCCGCGTCACCGCGGCCTCGATGCTTGCGCGCTCGCGCTTCTCGCCTGGGCGCAGGTAGTAGTTCGGCCGCTTCCACGGGCCGGCGTCAACGAAGACGGCGCCGTGTTCCGCGTGCCAGTCGTGCATGGCGGTGCGGCGGATCGGCGCCTCGTGCAGGCCCACCTCGGCCCCGGCGAAGGCACCGATCGCCACCGGCGTATAGGGCGGGCGGTAGGTGGTGGTGCCGACGGCGTCGATTGCCAGCCCGCGCGCCTCGGCCATCAGCGCCAAGCCATTGACGTTGGCGGTCTTGCCCTGGTCGGTGCCCATGCCGAGCGTGGTGTAACGCTTCAGGTGCTCGACCGAGACATAGCCTTCACGGTGCGCCAGGGCGATATCGGCAGCGGTGACGTCGTTCTGCAGATCGACGAAGGCCTTGCTGCCTTGGCGATCCGATTCCGGTGCCTGCCAAAAAGCGCGGATCGGTGCCGCACGCGGCGCCTCGGCGCGCGGCGGCGGCGGGCCGGTGCCACTGCCGAAGCCATGCCGCGCCGCCGCCTCGGCGCCCGCCGCCAGGCCCTGGGCCAGGCAGTCGGCCAGCGGGAAGCTGCCCCGGGCGGCGCCGACGATCAGCGGCGCGCCGCGGGCGCCGTCACCGGGGACGAAGGCGGCGATGTCCACATCGAAGCTGGGTCGGCCGCCGGCCTGGGCGTGCAGATGCAGGGCCGGATCCCAGCCGCCCGAAAGCGCCAGCAGATCGCAGGCGATGCGTTCGGAGCCGCCCTCGAACCGACGCTGCTCGGCGTCCAGGCGCCGCACCTCGACGGCGCGCAAGCGATAGCCGCCGCGCGCCGCGACGACCGCCATCCCCGGACGGCACGTGATTCCCGCCGCGGCGGCCCGGCGACTCCATTCAGAGTCCACGCCGGTGCGAACGTCGAGCACCGCGGCGACCTCGACCCCGCCGCGGTTCAGCTCCAGCGCCGTCCGGTAACCGTCGTCGTTGTTGGCGAAGACCACGGCCCGGCGACCCGGACGCACGGCATAGCGATTGAGATAGCCGCGCGCCGCCGAGGCCAGCATCACGCCGGGCCGGTCGTTGCCGGCGAAGACCAGCGGCCGTTCCAGCGCCCCCGTGGCGATGACGACGCTGCCGGCGCGCAGCTTCCAGTAGCGCTGGCGCACCGTGTGCGGCGGCGGTGTCGGCAGGTGGTCCGCGACCCGTTCGATGGCGGCGATGACGTTGCCGTCGTAGTAGCCGAACGCCGAGGTGCGTTGCAGCGCCGTGACTTCGGGCATCTCGGCCAGCGCGGCGCTGACCGCCCGCACCCAGTCCTGGCCGGCGATGCCGTCGATCCGCTCGGGCTCGTCGTTGAGACGCCCGCCCGCCACCGCCCGCTCGTCCAGCAGGACGACCCGGGCGCCGGCGCGGCCCGCCGCCAGGGCCGCCGTCAGGCCGGCCGGCCCGGCGCCGATCACCACCACGTCGGCATGCGCATTCATGCGCTCGTACTGGTCGGGGTCGGGCTCGACGCTGCCGCGACCGAGGCCGGCGGCACGGCGGATGAAGCGCTCGTAGAACAGCCAGCCTTTGGCCGGCCACATGAAGGTCTTGTAGTAGAAGCCGGCGACGAAGACCGGCGAGAGCCAGCCGTTGACCGCCATCAGGTCGAGCCCGAGGGAGGGCCAGCGGTTCTGGCTCGCCGCTTCCAGGCCGTCGAACAGCTCGATTTCGGTGGCGCGGGTGTTAGGCTCGCGCCGGGCGCCGCGGCGCAGCTCCACGAGGGCGTTCGGCTCGGCCGCCCCGGCGGTGAAGATGCCGCGCGGGCGGTGGTACTTGAAGCTGCGGCCGACCAGGCGGACGCCGTTGGCCAGCAAGGCCGAGGCCAGGGTATCGCCGGGATGACCGGTGTAGCGGCGGCCGTCGAAACGGAAGTTGAGCCGCTTCTCCCGGTCGATCTGGCCGCCGGCGGGATTGCGAAAGGCCCCGGCCATCAGCCTTCCCCGCTGCCGTCAGGTTTGAGCGCGTCGCCCGGCAGGCCCGCCGCCAGCACCTCATGGCTCACCGTGTCCCGCAGCACTTTGACGATGGCGCGGCAGCCGTGCACGTGCTGCCAGTATTCGAGATGCGGGCCGCGCGGGTTGTCGCGCAGGTAGACGTAGTCGTGCCAGGGGCCGCGGTCGTTGGCGGCGAGGCCGATCGCCGGCCGCGTCCGGCCCGCATCGCCCACGTAGGCGAACTCGTCGTGATCGCGCAGCCCGCAATAGGGGCAGGGGATCCGGATCATCAGTGCCGCTCCGGGAACGGGCCGGCGCCGCGCTCGTCCAACAGGCGCCCGGTCTCGAATCTGTTCAATGCGAAGGCCTCGTTCAGCGCGTGCGGGCGCTCCTGGGCGATGGTGTGGGCGAAGACCCAGCCGGAGCCCGGCGTCGCCTTGAAGCCGCCATAACACCAGCCGCAGTTGAGATACAGGTTGTCGATGGGCGATTTCGAGATGATCGGGCTGCCGTCCATCGACATGTCCATGATGCCGCCCCAGCTGCGGACGACACGCAGCCGCGAGATCGCGGGTATCATGGCCACGCCGGCGACCATGACATGCTCGACCATCGGCAGATTGCCGCGCTGGGCGTAGGAATTGTACATGTCGAGATCACCGCCGAAGACGAGCCCGCCCTTGTCCGATTGGCTGACGTAGAAGTGGCCGGCGCCGTAGGTGACGACGTGGTCGACCATCGGCTTCAGGCCCTCGGAGACGAAGGCCTGCAGCACATGGCTCTCGATCGGCAGGCGCAAGCCCGCCATCGCCGCGAGGCGGCCGGTGTTGCCGGCCACCGCGAGGCCGACCTTGTCGCATTCGATCGGCCCGCGCGTGGTCTCGACCGCGGTGACGCGATTGCCCTCTCGGCGGAAGCCGGTGACCTCGCAGTTCTGGATGATGTCGATGCCCAGGCCGTCGGCGGCGCGGGCGTAGCCCCAGGCGACGGCGTCGTGCCGGGCGGTGCCGCCGCGCCGCTGCATGAGGCCGCCGCGGATCGGGAAGCGCGCGCTTTCGGAGAAATTCAGGTACGGCATCTCGCGGCGGATCTGCTCGCGCGTCATCAGCTCGGCATCGATGCCGTTCAGGCGCATGACGTTGCCGCGCCGCGTGAAGCTCTCACGCTGCGAGTCCGAATGCGCCAGGTTCAAGACGCCGCGCTGGCTGAACATGACGTTGAAGTTCAGCTCCTGGCTGAGACCCTCCCACAGCTTGAGCGACTTCTCGTAAAAGCGGCTGTTGCCGTCCAGTAGGTAGTTGGAGCGGATGATCGTGGTGTTGCGCCCGGTATTGCCGCCGCCAAGCCAGCCCTTCTCCAGCACGGCGACGTCACTGACGCCGTGCAGCTTGGCCAGGTAGTACGCGGTGGCGAGGCCGTGCCCTCCGCCGCCGACGATCACCACCTGGTAGCGCCGTTTCGGTTCCGGGTCGCGCCAGGCCCGCTCCCAGGCGCGATGCCCGCGGAACGCTTCGCGGATCAACCGGAAGGCGGAGTAGCGTCGCATGGGCAGCGGCCCTAAAGCAGAAAGACGCCCTTGCCCGTGGTCTGCGTGTCGAACAGCCGGTAGGCCTGGTCCGCCTCGTCGAGGCTGGCGTAGCGCTGCGTGAACAAATGATCGACGTCGATGCCGCGCTCGGCGACGAAGCGGGCACAATCGGCTTGACCGAAAGCGCTGAAGGTCCACGAGGCGATGATGGTGAGCTGCTTGCGGATCAGCTCCTTGGAGACGTCGATGGTGACCGTGCCGCCCTCGCCGACGAAGCCGACGACGCCCCACGTCCGGGTCGCGCGGATCGCGCCCAGCCGCCCAGCTTCGCTGCCCGAGCAGTCGATGGCGATGTCAACGCCGCGGCCGCCCGTCAGCTCTTTCAGCGCCGTCACCGGATCGTTGCTGCCGGGATCGACCACGGCATCGGCGCCCAGGTCCTTGGCCAGCTCCAGTCGCTCGGCCACGGTGTCCAGGGCGAGCACGCGCGCGCCCATGGCGTGGGCGAACTGGGTCGCACTCAAGCCGACCGGACCCTGGCCGAAGATGGCGATGGTGTCGGAGCCGGTTAGGTTGACCCGCTTCAGGGCGCCGAAGGCGGTGCCGGTGCCGCACGAGATCGCCGCCCCGGTCTCGAACGACAGCTCGTCAGGCAGCGGCACCAGGGTCGAGACCGGCACCTTCATGTAGTCGGCGTGGGCGCCGTCGCCGGTGGCGCCATAGACGACGATGCCCTCGCGGCAAAGCTGCTGCCAGCCGACCCGGCAGTGCTCGCAGACGCCGCAGCCCTTGTAGTGGTGCACCATCACCCGGGCGCCGTCCGGCGCCTGCCCGGGCGCGACGCCGGCGCCGCGCGCGGCCACCACGCCGCAGGGCTCGTGGCCGGCGATGATCGGCTCGCCGCTGCCGCCGAGGCCGAGGGCCTTGGTCGCCTCCGCGCGGCTCGGCCGGTAGAATTTGAGATCGCTGCCGCACATGCCCGAGGCCTTGATTTCCAACACCACCTCGCCCGGCCCCGGGGTCGGGTCGGGAAAATCCCTGACCTCCAGCTTGCGTTCGCCCAGGAACACCACGCCGCGCATCGCCCGATCTCCTCATCTTTCAGGTTGCGGGAGGCGATTGTTTCAAAGCCGCCGCGCCTCCGCAATGGCGGCCCGGCGCGTGTGGCCGTGCGCCCAAGGCGGTGTTAAGCTGCCGACATCATGAACGCGCCGGCAGGGCCAGCACAATTTCCCGTCTTCGCGCCGGGTGATCGCCTGCCCGACTTCGTTCTCCCGGACGTCCTCGGCAATCCTTTCGGCCTGACCTACGCCGCGGTCGGCAAGCCGCTGGTGATCGCGGTCGCCGGGTCCCAGCCGGAGCGGCACTTCCGCCCCTTGGTGGCGGCGGCCGAGCGGCTGCAGGACGCCACCGTGCTCTGCATAACGCGTCTTCCCCCGGCGCAGAACAAGGTCCTGGCGGAGACTCTGCGGCTCCCCTTCGCGCTGCTGTCGGACGGCAAGGGACAGGTCAGTACGGCGCTGCTGAACGACGGTCAGGCCGGTGCGCCGGTGCCGCCGCTGGCCACCTACACGCTCGACCGCAATCAGCGCATTCGCCGGATCGCGCGCGGCGACAAGGCGGAAGCGCAGGTTGAGGGCGTGCTCGCCGCCCTGGCCATGATGCTGCCGTCGCCCGATCCCCTGCCGGCGCCGCGCCCGGCGCCGCTGCTCTCGATCCCCGGCGTGCTGGAGCCGGAATTCTGCCGCGAGCTGATCGACGTCTGGGAGCAGCAGGGCAACGTGCCTACCGGCACCATCAACGCCCTGGCCGAGACCCGCGAGAGCCTCGACGACGAGGTCAAGAAGCGCCGCGACCACTACATCCGCGACCAGGCGCTGATGCAACGGGTCGCCGACCGCATCAACCGGCGCGTGGCGCCCGAAATCGACAAGGTCTTCTGCTTTCGCGCCACCCGGGCCGAGGAATTCAAGGTCGCCTGCTACGACGCCGACGGCGGCGGCTATTTCCGCCCGCACCGCGACAACCTCTCGGAACCGACCGCGCACCGGCGCTTCGCCATGTCGCTGCTGTTGAACGAGCCCGAGGACTACGAGGGCGGAGAGTTGCGCTTCCTCGAATATGGGCCCGAGCTCTACCGGCCGCGGGCCGGCGAGGCCGAGGCGCAGCGACTGGCGGCGCGCGCCAAGCAGGGCGCTCGCTAGAGCGCCGGCTGCCGGCGGCGCTGGCGCTCGACTTGGCGCTCGATGCGGGCCCGTTCTTCCGCCCTCAGCCGCGGCGCCAGGCGTCTCAGGTTCTGCTCGGCCTTCTCGTCGCCCTCGAGCGCCGCCAGCAGGTACCAGTAATAGGCCTGCCGCGGATCGGCCGGCACGCCCTCGCCGCGCTCGTAGGCGCCGGCCAGGTTGTTCTGCGCCTTGGCAAGGCCCTGCTCCGCGGCCCGCCTGTACCACGCCGCCGCCAACGCCGCATCGCGGCCGACCCCCCGCCCGGCCGCGTACATGGAGGCTAGATTGTACTGCGCGTCGGCATGCCCCCGCATGGCCGCGGCCCGGTACCAGCGCACCGCCTCGGCCTCGTCCGGTTCGGCCCCCTGGCCCAGGGCCAGCATGATGCCGAGGTTGTTCTGCGCCAGGGCGTGTCCCTGCGCGGCGGCCAGGCGCCACCATTTGACCGCCTCGGCGTCGTCCTGCGGCACGCCCTGGCCGTAGCTGAGCATCAGCCCCAGGTTGAACTGGGCGCCGCCGTCGCCGGCCAAGGCGGCCTCGCGGAACAGGCGGGCCGCCTGCTCGTAGTCGCCGTCCCTGTAGGCGGCGACCCCGGCCTCGAAGTCGGCAAGCGCCGGCAGGGCGACGACGGCCAGGAGCAGCGCGAACAGCAAGACCCGCGTCACGGCAGCCAGTGCGATGAAATCTCGACGCCGGCGCCGTCGCCGGCTGGAGCAGGATGTATTCAGGTCAAATCACTTTGAGTGTCATTGCGAGGAGGCGAAGCCGACGAAGCAAACCAGGAACCGCAAACCAGGTATCCGAGAGCTCTGGATGGCTTCGCTCCGCTCGCGATGACGTCCGATACCTGACAGAAGCCATTCCGATTCCACCCGACGGCATCAGGCGTTAGCCGCCGATCACGCCGGCCTGGCGCAGGGCCCGGATCTCGCCCTCGTCGAGGCCGAGCTCAGCCAGCACCTCGGCGGTGTGCTCGCCCAGGCGCGGCGCGCCGCGCGAGGTCTCGACCGGCGTCGCCTCGAAGCGCGCGGCGTGGCGGGCCTGGCGCAGGCGGCCGGCGACCGAGTGCTCGCTCTCGACCAGGCTCTCGGAGGCGACGATCTGCGGGTGCCCGGCCAGCTCGCGGCGCCGCAGCACCGGGGCGCAGGGCACGCCGGCGGCCTCAAGCTTCTCGAGCCAGGCGGCGGTGCTGTCGGTGGCCAGCACGGATTGCGTCAATTCCAGCCGGGCGTCGATGTTGAGGTCGCGCCGCTCGGGCGTGCTGAAGCGCTCGTCCTCCAGCCAGTCGGGCCGGTCCAGCGCCCGCACCAGCGCCGCCCACTGCGCGTCGGTCATCACCGCGACGCTCATATGGCCGTCGCGGGTCTCGTAGATCAGGTCGATATAGCTGGCGGCGCGCTGCTCGCTGACCTCCTTGCCGACGAAGGTCTGCCCGCCCATGTCGGAGGACCAGAGGAACTGCAGCACCGAATCCAGCATCGACAAACGCACGTGCTGACCCTGGCCGGTGCGCTCGCGCGCCAGCAGGGCGGCGGTGATCGCCTGCGCCGCGGTCAGCGCCGTGACCTTGTCGGGCACGATGGTACGAACCAGGCGCGGCCGGTTCTGGTCCGAGCCGCCCTGGATCGAGGCCAGGCCCGAGACCGCCTGCACGATCGGGTCGTAGACCGGCTTGGCGACGTAGGGGCCGCGCTCGCCGAAGCCGCTCATCGACACATAGATAATCCCCGGCGCCACCTTGCGGACCTCGTCGTAGCCGACGCCCAGCCGCTCGACGACGCCGGGACGGAAATTCTGCACCACCACGTCGGCCGCGCCCGCGAGCCGGAAAAACAGCGCCCGGCCCGCCTCCGCCTTCAGATCGAGGCTGATCGAGCGTTTGTTGCGGTTGTTGTTGAGGAACGAGGCCGAGAGCCCGCCCGAGCGGTTGCCGGCGGCGCGGGTGTGGTCGCCGACGCCCGGCACCTCGAGCTTGATGACGTCGGCGCCCTGGTCGCCCAGCAGCATGGTCGCCAGCGGCCCGGCGATCATGCCGGTGAGATCGAGAATGCGATAGCCTGCGAGCGGTCCCGCCATCTCTCCGTCCCGGCCGGCGATTCGAAAGCGCCCTAACGCTGCAGCATCTTGCGCGCCATGTCGACGGTCTCGCCCGAGGACAGGCGCGCCGGCACGGCGAGGCCGCGCTGGCAGCCGGGCCGCGCCGCCATGCTTTCGTGCCAGCGCATCAGGTTGTCGAGGCCGTCGACGTCGATGCGAGCCCACTTCCACGAGCGCACCCAGGCCCAGTTGGCGATGTCGGCGATCGAGTAGTCGTCGCACAGGTACTCGCGGTCCTCGAGCCGGCGGTCCAGCACCTCGTAAAGGCGCCGGGTCTCGTTCTGGTAGCGCTCGATCACCGCCGGCAGCTCGGGCTCGAAGTAGCGCACGAAGACGTTGGCCTGGCCCTGCATCGGGCCGATGCCGCCGATCTGGAACATCAGCCATTGGATGACGCGGCTGCGGCCCTTGGCATCGCTCGGCATCAGGCGCCCGGTCTTCTCGGCGAGATAGATCAGCACGGCGCCGGATTCGAAGACCGCGAAGTCGCCTGCCTCGCGGTCGACGATGGCGGGGATGCGGCCGTTCGGGTTGATCTTCAGGTATTCGGGACGCCTCTGCTCGCCGGCGCCGAGGTCGAGCGCGTGCGCCTCGTAGGGCAGTTCCAGCTCCTCCAGCGCGATCGAGGCCTTGAAGCCGTTCGGCGTCGCCGCCGTGTAGAGGTCGATCATGTGCCGTTGTCCCGCGCCTCAATGAGGCTCGATAGCGGCCGTCCCCAGCAAAGCGCAACAAGGAATATCTACGGGTCCGCGTTAGTTTTTCTTAAGATCGACCCGAAACCGTCGTTCGACCGCGGCCCTGAGATAGCCCCGTCCGCTACCGCGGGCAACGACGCTCACGGCTTCGTGTTGCCGGCCTCAGCCCCACAGCCGCTTGGAGGCGATGGCGGCGCCACCGCTGAGCGCCTTCAGCTTCTCCCAGACCACGTCCTCGGCGACCAGGGAATAGCCGGCGAAGGTGCCGAAGCCGCAGTCGACGCCGGCGATGACGCGCTCCTTCTCGCCGATGGCGGCGACCGCGCGCTCTAGGCGCTCGGCCACCACTTCGGGGTGCTCGACGTAATTGGAGGTCGACTCGATGACGCCGGCAATGAGCAGCATCTCCTTGGGCAGCGGCATGCGGGCCAGGAGATCGACCTCGTGCGCGTGGCGCGGGTTGGCGAACGGCAGGCAGAAGCCGCCGACCTTAGCCTCCAGGATCAGCGGCAGGATGTCGTCAAGCGCCACGTCGGTGACGTGCGGGCCGTCGCGGTTGCCCCAGCAGACGTGCAGGCGCGCCTGCTCGGGCGGGATGCCCTCGAGCGCTACGTTGATGGCGGCGACGTGCAGCGCCACCGCCTCCTGGAATTCCTTCAGGCTCTGCCGCTTGAAGAAGGTCGAGCGCTCCATCGCCAGGTCCGGCGCGTCGATCTGCAGCAGGAAGCCGGCCTCGGCGATGTAGCGCAGCTCCTTGTTGAGGCCGCGGGCGACCGCCATCAGATAGTCCTCGTGGCTGTCATAGTAATGGTTCATCATCGTCGTGGTGACGATGCCGGGCGAAGCCGCGGTCATGAAGCACTCGGCGAAGTCGCCCTGGTGCCCGGCCAGCGCCTTCCGGAAGCCCTCGCACTCGGCCCTGACGCCGGAGAGGTCCTCATAGGCGACCTCGGCGATGGCCGCCGGCGCGTTGTACATCCGGGCCCGGGCCGGGCGGCGCTTGGCGATCATCGCCGCCCACTGGGGGAAGCGCTCCATTTCCTCGGGAATCGGCCGTTCGCCGGCGCCGCCGAAGCCGGTCATGCGGCTGGTGACGTAGGTCTGGAAGCCGACGCGCGGCTGCTCGCCGTCGTTGGCGACGTCGATCCCGGCCTCGGCCTGGGCGTCGACGACGTGGGCGAGCGCCGCCTCGACCTCGGCCGCGAGCCGGGCCTCGTCGATCGCCTCCTCGTTGTCCATGGCGATCAAGAGCTCGGCCAGCACGTCGCTCCTCGGCAGGCTGCCCATGTGCGTGGTCAGGATGCGCGCCTCGCTCGCCTTCATCGCTTCACCCCCCCCTCAGCCGGCCTTGGCCATGATCTCGGAAGCCAGCCGGTCCATGCGCTCCAGGCTCTCGGACAGGCTGGGGCTGCGGATATCGAAGATCAGCTCCGAGAAGCCGAGGCCGCGGTAGGCCGCGACGTCCTCGAGGATCTCGTCGGCGCCGCCGCTGAAGGGCCGGCGCCGGCCGGCCGGCCCGGCGATGCCGGCGTCGTAGACCGGGGCCTTGAAGGAGAGGGTCAGGCGCTCGAAGTCGCGGCCCTCGGCCTCGCAACGCTGCTTCAGTTCGCTCAACAGCGGCGCCAGCTCGTCCGGCGCCAGGCTGACCGCGGCGTTGGCGCCGACCGGGTGCCAGCCGTCGCCGTGGCGGGCGGTGCGCCGGAGCGCCGCCCGGCTGTGGCCGCCGATCCAGATCGGCGGGTGCGGCTTCTGCGCCGGCTGCGGCAGGCAGCGCAGCGCCTCAAACCGGTAGAACTCGCCCTCGAACGTCGCGGGGTCTTGCGTCCACAGGGTCTTGAAGATCTCGAGGTACTCGTCGCTGACGGCGCCGCGGCGCTCGAAATCGGCCGTGTCCAGCGCCTCGAACTCCTCGCGCATCCAGCCGACGCCGACGCCAACGGTGACCCGGCCCTTCGAGAGCACGTCGATGGTGGCCAGCATCTTCGCCGTCAGCACCGGGTTGCGGTGCGGCAGCACCATGATCGAGGTGACCAGCCGCAGCCGCTCGCTCTTGGCGGCGACGAAGGCCATCAGCGCCAGCTGCTCCAGGGCGTCGCCGCCGCCGGGAAAGCGGCCGTCGACGGTGTAGGGGTACTTGGAGTTGACCTCGACCGGGAAGACCACGTGGTCGGCGATCATCACCGAGTGGAAGCCCTTGGCCTCGGCCTCGGCAAGCAGGCGCGTCAGCGCCTCCGGCTCCGCCGTCGGCCCCCTGGTCGGCAGATAGAACCCGTATCTCACAGCCGCCTCCGCTCGCTGCTGGGGCCGGCGATGATAGCGGGCGGGCGCCGGCGGCGTAAGGCGGCGGCAAAAGAAAGGGCCCTCCGAGGAGGGCCCCTGAAGTTACCAGGTCGAAAACCGATGCGGTCGACCTACTCGACTCCCGGACAGACAGTGCTGACGACAAGCCGGTCGGTTTCCGCCGGGATAGAAGTCACCGGCGTCGGAATGTTATTCTCATCGTACCAGACCGCCGTGGCGCCCCAGCGGCCGGTGATCGGATAAGCCGCACACTCTTGAGCGCTGCTGAACTTCTTGTTCTTGCTGCTGGGATTCGTCGCCGAAACCTTCAGCGTCAGCCTCAGGCAGGCGCTTTCACCTTCGTCGAGGTCGAAGCCGGTCCACTTGACCAGCTGATTGGCGCCCTTGCCCGGCTGTTGGATCAGCTCCGCAGAACCTACGTCCTGGATTCCGGCCGTGCCGCCGTCCAGGCATTCGTTATCTCCCGCCTCCGGCTCGTAGGTCGTGATCTCGCTGTTGACGACGGAGAGATTGCCCGCCAGGCCGCCCTGCACCTTGATCGAGGTGAAGTCCTCGCAAGCGGCGGTCAGACGGAAGCCGATGCTGAATTCGGCGCCCGCCGGATCATTCAATTCCTCGATCGTGAACGGTCCCCCATCGCCATTGAAACCGGTGATCAGCAGCTCAGGCCCCTCGCATTCTTCCGCGGTCGGAGGAGTATAGTCGACAATCAGGACCGGTTTTGCATTTACAGTCAGGGTGTCCTTCGAGGTGAAGATACCCTCCCTATTCGTTGCCCCGCTGGACTCGACGCTGTCCCTGATCACTAGCGAAACCTTCTTGTTGGCTGCAAATTCCAGCTGTACCCGGCCGCTTAAGGCTTCCGTGCCAGTCCCCGCCGACCCATTTGGGCCTCCTTCACCCCATTTGAGCAGCACTCCATCCACGGTACCGGTGGACACACTGTCGGCTGTGTCTGGACGACATAGGCGTCGTGCAGCGCCGGTATGTTTGCGGTGTCGGCCATCGCCTGACTCGCAAATAGCTCAAAGCCGGCGGCCACTACCGCCGCGGAGCTATCGCCGGAAGTTGGTGACGGTCGGGGTCAGAGGGCGGCATCGGACTACGCTGCCGTTGGTGGCGTCCTCCCCGCTCGCCCGTGCCCTCTTGTTGGCGGTCGAAGCGTACCTGGACAGGTGTCGAATTTGGCGATTGTCGCTTAGCGTGTAATCACCCAAACGGGCGAAAGATAGAAATTTCCGAGAACCCCATCAATTAGCTCGCTATGCGCCTCTGGCTGTCGCTGGAACACCAGCTTTTCCAACATGCTACAGCGCCTGCCGTCAGCCTGGCCTGGATGAGCCCTGACCGATCTGCCTACCAATACGAGAAACACATGCGCCAGTGCCTGTGGGGCACCGGCGCAAGAAGGGGCGCATTATGCGCCATCCCGAAGCCTGCGGGAGTGAAATTTTTAAATGGTGACTATCGGCGTTTCGAATGGGTAGCATGCCTGGTGTCCCAGACCTCATCGCGCCGGGCGGGTGAGTGCCGTGCCGGGAAAGTAAGGCGGCGGCGGGTTCTTGGTGACGCAGTTGGCCGGCGGCCGGCCGGCCTCGGTCCACTCGGCCCGCTCATCGTGGCCGGCCAGCGCGCTGCCCTCGTCGGCGTAGCGGAAGCCGCTCTCCGCCTCCTGGCGCGCCAGCATCAGCGGCGCCCGGCCGTGGCGCTCCAGCACCACCTGGCGCGGTTCGGCGAAGACGAAGCGGGCGGTGAAGCGCGTCCCGTCATTGCAGACGTAGCGCACGGCAAGGTCCGGCGGGGCCGCCGCCCGGGCCTTCTGTTCCGCCGTCTGCGCGGCGCAGCCGGAGAGAACGAGCAGCGCGGCCAGGAGCAACGACGCGCCGGCGCCGCGCGAGCGCGGCCCGCCGCCGGCTGGAGAGATCGGGGCCATGGCCCTTGGTGCCCGACGCCCCGGGCCAAGTCAACGGGGCCGGACCCGTGCCGCGCCCGAGCGCAGGATCCCGGCCGGGCCAGCGCGGTCGGCGAGCCTGGAGGACGGGCTCGCCCCGCCCACCGCCGAGCCCGAGCCTGGCGGTGGTCCGCCCCACCATTGTTCCGCTCGCGCATCACACCACCACAGGCAAAAAAGAGTGGAAATTTTGCAAATAGATGTTTGTAATGTGGACAATGTATTAGGTTTCACTTGCATGACCAGCAGCCAGCCTCAGCCGATGGCGGCGACCGATCCGGGGGGACTTGATGCTGAGATGGTCGCGTACCTTGGCGTCAACCGTGGTTTTGGCGGCATCGGCCCTCACCGGTTGCACGCAGTACCGCGACAGCGGCGAGCTGGTCCGTCACCACTTCGGCTACGTCAAGGTCATCACGCCCGCGGTTCACGCGCCCGAGGCCGCGGTCCGCGCGCTCGAGGTGGAGACCTACGGGCTGTGGGTCAACGTCGACACCCGGGCCCGGGGCGAAGACGCGATGGGCGTCGGCACCGGCCTCGGCTATCACCGCGACCGGCGGGAGCTGATCCCGCTGGACTGCCGCGTGGTGGTCCGGCTGCCGACGCAGGACGCGATCCGTGAGTTCGTGGCCATGCTGGCCGAGCTCGACAGCGAGGGGAGGGGGATTTGCGCAATACAGGACTCTGCATCGCGGTAGCCGCCGCGGGCCTGCTCTTGTCGGCCTGCGGCGTCCCGCACAGCGACGTCATGCTGTTCGGCACCGATACCAAGCTGGCGCTCGACGTCTCGGCGCCGCCCGAGATGGCGGGCACGCCGCAGATCGTGCTCGGCTACAAGCGGCGCGAATTCGTGCTCATGCCGCTGCTGGCGAACGGCGAAAAGTCCAAAGTGGTTGCGAACGCCAACCAGGGCGCCGTCGCCGATGCGAAATACGTCGGCAGCACCGGGGCCGGCGACCTCGACACCTACTCGGTGCTGGCCAGCTTCGGGGCCGAGTTCGACAGCCAGGCGGGGGCGGGCGAGGCCAAGGCCGGCGGCGGGCTCGCACAGTACTTCGCCACCGGCATGGCGGCGCGGATATTGGCCGAGCGCGGCGGTGCCAACCTGGTGCGCACCAACACCGTCGACGACATCCCGCCCGACGTGCGCGCGCGCGCCGCCGAGCTTGTCGCCCAGGTCCTCAACGATACCGACGAGGTCGTCGCCTTCGTCAGCGAGAACGACGCCGTCAAAGCCTGCCGGATCGCGCAGCTGCTCGACGGCACCAGCCTGGCCGCACGACCGGCGACGGTGGCGCGCTTCAACGCCATGGCGGGCAAGCCGGCGGCCGAGTTCCGCCGCATGCTGGACACCCGCTACAAGGCGAACGTGAAGGAGCTGGCGGCGAATATCAAAGACAAGGGGGGTTGCTGACCATGACGATCCTGCTGATCGACTATTTCAACGACGAGACCGAGGCCCGCGCCTGGGCGCTGGCCCACGGCGGCGTGGTCAAGGGGCCGTTCGAAAGCCTGATCGTGAACGACCATACCGTCGATCCGCCGCAACTTTGCTGCGAGACCACGGACGGCACCTATTGGGTCGTGTGCAACGGCTGAGCGTGGTCCGGCCGCCCGGCGTACGAGATTGAATTGCATTGGCGCCCCGCGCGCCAGCGCGGCCGCGCCTCGGCGCCGTAGATGGCGAGGAACTGACGGACCGCCCGCTCGGCACGCTTCGTGATCCGTGCTGGCGTCGGCGGCGCCTCGACGCCCGGCAGCAGGCGCACCCGCAGATCGCCGGCCAGCAGGCCGACCAGCGCGCCCGCCGCCTCGTCGACGGCATCGAAGCGCAGTTGATCCCTGTCTTTGTAGTCGATCGGCAGTTTGCGCAGCCTAAGCAGAGATTCGTCGTTTGCCCAACGGAACGACCTTTCGCTCCTTGTTGAGGGCCTGCACGGCGTCGTGGATGGCGTGATCGAGGGCGTCGGGGTCGGCGAAGGTCTGGTGGGCCAGATGGT
>Ga0326597_10002210_pt1 | contig 29371 bp, 22 predicted proteins | sample RVTome_12_FD_203789 | JGI IMG/M metagenome (GOLD analysis project Ga0326597, IMG submission 203789) | Soil microbial communities from uranium-contaminated site in the Upper Colorado River Basin, Wyoming, United States - RVT100D185 | ecosystem: Environmental > Terrestrial > Soil > Contaminated >... | reverse complement strand
TGTCGTCAGATCCGGACAGCGTCGCGGACCTCCGCCATCTTGGCGCCCGCCACCTCCCGCGCGCGGCGCGTGCCGTCGGACAGGATCTCGCGAACGGAGACGCCGCTTTCCAGAATCTCGCGGCGCTTTTCGCGGACGGGGGCGAGGACCTTCTCCATCCCTTCGAACATCCACTTCTTGCACTCGATGCACCCGATGCCCGCGGTGCGGCACCCGACGTCCACCTTGGCGATCGTCGCCTCGTCGGAAAAGATCTTGTGGTAGGAGAAGACGTTGCAGATCTCGGGGTTCCCCGGGTCGGTGCGCCGCTGCCGCGCCGGGTCGGTGACCATCGGCTTCACCTTGGCCCACACCTCCTCCGACGTGTCGGAGAGGAGGATCGCGTTGCCGTAGCTCTTGCTCATCTTCCGGTTGTCGGTCCCCATCACCTTCGACGATTCGGTCAGGTACGCCTCGGGGATCGTCAGGCACTCCCTGTACAGGAAGTTGAAGCGCCGGGCGATCTCGCGGGTCAGCTCGAGGTGCGGGACCTGGTCGATGCCGACGGGGACGAGCGTGGCGTCGTACATCAGGATGTCGGCCGCCTGGAGGACCGGGTACCCGAGGAAACCGTACGTCTGCAGGTCGCGGCTGGTCTGCTCCCGGAGTTGCTCCTTGTAGGTCGGGTTCCGCTCCAGCCACGGCAGCGGCGTGATCATGGAGAGGAGAAGGTGCAGCTCGGCGTGCTCGGGGACGTGGCTCTGGATGAAGATCGTCGCCCGCGCCGGGTCGATCCCCGAGGCCAGCCAGTCGATGACCATGTCGTCGATGCTCTCGCGGATGACGGCGGTGCGGTCGTACTCGGTGGTCAGCGCGTGCCAGTCGGCGACGAAGAAGAAGCAGTCGTTCTCCTCCTGGAGCTTCTTCCAGTTGACCAGGACCCCGAGGTAGTGCCCCAGGTGCAGCTTCCCGCTCGGCCGCATGCCGCTCAAGACCCGTTTGCGCAACGCCTCGCCTCCGTCGTCGATGGGTTATCCGCCCAGGATGAATGTCGAAAGCGTGCCGACGAACCGCCAGATTATACCAAGCGGCCCGATCATGAGAAGCAGAAGAACGATCAGCATGCCGTACCGTTCCACGGACGCCAGCGCCATCGAGGGTCCGGGCGGCAGCAGGCCGACGGCGATCCGCCCCCCGTCCAGGGGAGGGACCGGGATCAGGTTGAAGACGGCCAGGAGCACGTTGAACTGCACGGAAACGACGCACATGAGCGTCAGCGGGACCAGTACGGCCCGCGCCGGGGTGGTCGTCAGGGGGGCGGTGCCTTGCGTCATCGCCTCGAGCAGCAGGGCCGGGTCGATGGCGGTGAGGATACGGAAGAGGATCCCCGAAACGGCGGCCAGGACGAGGTTCGTGACGACCCCCGCGGCGGCGACGTAGATCGGGTCCCGCTTCTGGTCGCGCAGCAGGCGAAAGTTGACGGGGACCGGCCTGGCCCACCCGAACACGATCCCCGTCCCCAGGAGGAGCATCATGGCCGGGAGGAGGATCGTCCCGAACGGGTCGATGTGTGGAAACGGGTTCAGCGTCACCCGCCCCAGCATCTTCGCCGTGGGATCCCCCTTCTTGTACGCGACCCAGCCGTGCGCCGCCTCGTGGAAGGTGATCGCGATGATGACCGGGATCGCATATACGGACAGCTTGTGTAGGAACTGCGCTATGTCGGGCAACCGCTCATCCTCTCTGTTTGGGAAGAAATTATTCTACCACCGAAATCGGAGGAGGGGGGAAGCGGGATAGGAGGAAGGCGATCTCCTCCTTCTTGTTGCGGAGCTCGCCGGCCAGTCTCCGTTCGAGGAGGAGATCGAAGATCTCCTTGAAGCGCGGACCGGGACGGTAACCGAGCTCGAGGAGGTCCTGCCCGTTAAGATGGAGACGGACGTTTTTCAGCTGGGTGAAATAGAGAGAGATATATCTTTTTATATCGGGATGTTTCGCGCGCGCCATCAAGTAAAGGATAACTTCCGTCGGCAAGGGAGACAGTGCATCGTGGATCAGCTTCCGGGAGATGGTGGGCATCGAGACGAGGCGCAGGATCACGCTGTCCCCCTCGTCCTTGCAGATCCTGACCCACTCGCGCACACGGGAGCGCACGCCGAGGTCCTTCGCCAGCTTCTTCGCGTCGTCCCGGGGAAGGGGGTCGAGCAGCGAGAGGAACGACACTGCCCACTTTTCGACCTTCTCTTCCAGGAAGAGGAGGGAGAACCAGGCAAGCACCTCCTGCGCCTCCCCGAGGAGCGCCAGGTGCGGCTTATCGAGCACCAAGGCGGGATGGATCGACGTCCCGAGGCCGAGTTCGGAGAGACGCCGGACGATCCAGACGGGATCTTTCTCTTTAAGGATCAGCTCCAACTCACTGTATAACCGTGGCTTTGGAATCCTGCTCAACAGGTCCAGCCGGACCGCGTTCCTGATGAGGTTCAGCGTGTTCCGGCCGACGGTGAAGCCGAAGCGCCGCTCGAAGCGGATCGCCCGGAGGATCCGCGTGGGGTCCTCGACGAACGACAGGGAGTGGAGCACCCGGATGACCTTCTCCTTGATGTCCCGCTGGGCGCCGAAGAAGTCGATCACCTCTCCGAACCCCACGGGGGAAAGCCGCACCGCCAGCGTGTTGATGACGAAGTCCCGGCGGTACATGTCCTGCTTGAGGGAGCTGTACTCCACCGTGGGGAGCGCCGCCGGCTTGAGGTAATACTCCACGCGCGCGGTGGCGACGTCGACCTTGAACCCGTCACGGAAAACGAGCACCGCGGTGCCGAACTTGTGGTGCGGCCGGACGCGGGCGCCCTGCTCCTCCGCGAACGCCTCGGCGAACCGGATCCCGTCCCCCTCGACCACGATGTCCACGTCGAGGTTCTCCACCCGCATCACGAGGTCGCGGACGAACCCCCCGACGACGAACGCCTTCATCTCCAGCCGCTCCGCGCACTCCCCCGCCGCCCGCAGCAGGGACAGCACGCGCGCCGGGAGCCGATCCCGCATCAGGTTCGCCACGTTCTTGCGGGGCGCCTTCGCCCCTTCCGCGTCGACATCCTCCCCGGCGTCGGGATGCTCCACATCCCGCATGTCGTAGAGGAAGCGCAGCAGCCCCGTCCGGGTGATCACTCCGACGAGCTCCTTCCCCGCCACCACCGGGACCAGCCGCTGGTTCTTCCCGATGACGATCTCCTGGACCCGCTCGATCTCCGTTTCGGGGGCCACCGTCTCGTAGTCCGTGTTCATGTACTCCCCCGCCCGCTCCTCGCCCAGCCCGTGGTAGACGGCCTTCTCGACCACCTGCCGGGTGAGGATCCCCACCGCCGCGCCGCCCCGCGTCACCGGCATGGCGTTGATGTTGGACCGGGTGAGCGCCTGGTGCACTTCGTGGATCGTCTCCCCCGCGTCCACGGTGCGCGCCGGGGACGCCATCACGTCCGCCGCCGTGCGCCTGGGGATCACCTTCTCCTCCAGCACGCGCAGGATCCGCTCCCGGACCTGGAACGTCGTCGCGTTCTTCACGGTGGCCGAGGCGGCGTAGGAATGCCCGCCGCCGCCGAACTCGCGCATCACCGCGGCCGCGTCCACCTCCGGCTTCCGGCTGCGCCCCACCAGCACCACCCGCTCCCCCATCTGGCAGATGACGAAAAGGACGCTCACCGCCTCCATGTCGCGCAGCTTGTGCACGAGGAGCGCCAGGTCCCCCACGTACTCCTCCCGCCGCGCCTCGGCGATCACCACCTCGACCCCGCGGATCGTGTACGTTCGCGTCCCCTGGATCAGGTCGTACAGCAGGGAGATCTGCCCGGAGGTCAGGTCCCGGGCGAGGATGTCCGACACCTGGCCGAGCTTCGCACCGCACGAGAGCAGGTGCGCCGCGGCGAGGTAGTCGTCCACCGTGGTCGACGGAAAGCCGAGCGAGCCGGTGTCCTCGTAGATCCCGAGCATCATCACCGTGGCCTCGTCCGGCGTGATGGCGATCCCCCGCTCCTTGAGGATCCCCACGAGGATCGTGGTGGTCGATCCGACCCGCCGGATCACCTCGACGTCGCCCTTGATGTCGGCGAAATCGTCGGGGTGGTGGTCGTAGACGTGGACCGGGACGCCCGGGCGGTCGATCAGCTCCCCGAAGACCCCGATGCGGGAGCGACGGCGGATGTCGACCAGGATGAGGCGGGTCACCTTGTCGAGATCGATTTCGCGGGGCCTGCGCATCGGCAGGTTGTAGAAGGCGGACTGGACGAGGAACCCCTTGACCGTCTCCTCCTGCGACCCGGGCAGGACGCAGACCGCCTCGGGATACAGCTTGCACGCCGCCAGCATCGACGCGATCGTGTCGAAGTCGGCGTTCAGGTGGGTGGTGATGACCTCCATGGCGGCGCTAGTGTACCGTCTCGCAAGTAGCTTGAAGCACCGAGAACGTCGATGCGCCGCGCCCGGCAAGGCGCACGACCGAAGCGTACTTGAAAGTACGGTGAGGGAGCTGCCCCATTCCCGGATGAAGGGCGCTCCCTTGGGGTACCCCACGACAGCCGATACCATGGTGCTTGCCCGGCATGAGGGGCACAACGAAGCCGGAGGTAGCAGCGACGGCCATGGAGGGCCAAGTGCCGCGGAGGGCATGGATGCCCGTAAGCGGCCGGCGTTCGAATGCCAAGATATTTGCGAGACGGTGCACTAGCCGCGGGGGTGGTGCTTGCGGTGGATGTCCCGCAGCCGTTCCGGGGCGACGTGCGTGTAGATCTGGGTGGTCGCGATGTCGGCGTGGCCGAGCATCGCCTGGACCGCGCGCAGGTCCGCGCCCCCTCCGAGCAGGTGGCTGGCGAAGGAGTGGCGCAGCGTGTGGGGGGAGATCCGGGGCTCGATCCCGGCCGCCAGCGCCCAGCGCCGGATCCGGTTCCAGAGCGTCTGCCGGGTGATCGCCTTCCCGCGGCGCGACAGGAACAGGTCGCTCGAAAACCGCTTCCCCAGGAACGCCTGCCGCGCGGTGGCGATGTAATCCCCGAGAGCGGCCAGGGCGGCCTCCGCGACGGGCACCACCCGCTCCTTGCCGCCCTTGCCCAGCACGTACAGGAAGCCGGCGTTCGCGTCGACGTTCTCGAGCCGGAGCGTCACCATCTCGGAGGCGCGAAGCCCGGAGGCGTACATGATCGTCAGCATCGCACGGTCGCGGATCCCCTCGGGGGTTCGCCCGTCCGGCGCGGCCAGCAGCCGTTCCACCTGCGTGAGGGTGAGATATTTCGGAAGGGGGCGTCCGACCCGCGGCGCCTTCACCTCGGTGACGGGGGACGCGGCGAGGACCCCCTCGCGCACGAGGAACCGGAAGAAGGAGCGCAGCGTCGAAACGTGCCGGGCGGTGGAGCGGGCCGAGAGCCCCCCGTCCCGGAGCTCCGCAAGGTGGTCGAGGAGGTCGGCGCGGCCGAATTTCCTCGCGTCGATCCCGCGGTCGGCGAGAAAGACGGAGAAGCGGCGCAGGTCGGCGCCGTACGCCGACAGCGTGTTCCCCGAGAGGCGCCTCTCCGTCTTCAGGTGAAGGAGAAACGCGTCGAGAAGGGCGTCGTTGTCCATCAGCCGGTTCCCGGGAGGGGGATCTCGACGATCCGCGGCTCCATCGTGGCCAGGTCGACGATCGCGCACGTGTTCTTCCCCCGGATGAGGCCGCACAACTCCCCCGGGTTCACCACCAGCGCCTTCCCCACCCGCATCGTGAGCGGCCGGTGCGTGTGGCCGAAGAGAACGAGGTCGAACCGCCCCTGCCCGGAGAGCACTTCCCGCAGCTGGTCGTAGGAGTGCGCCAGGAGGATCCTCCGCCCGTCGACCGATTCGATGTGCGGCCCCTGCCGGAACGCCCCGCCGGTCGCCTCCTGCAGCCCGTCACGGTCGGAGTCGTTGTTGCCGAAGACCCCCCGCAGGGGGGTCGCCGGATCGGCGTACCCCGCGAGGACGGCCGGCGAGCAGACGTCACCGAGATGGAAGACCATCCCCACCCCCTCGGCGCGAAAAAGGTGGAACGCGCCTTCCGCGGCGTCCCGGTGGTCGTGGGAGTCGGAGAGGATCCCCACCTTCACGGGCGCGGCCACAAGTGTTTCAATTCATAAATATGGTCTGCACCGAGAGCGACGATGCGCCGCTCCTGCAAGGCGCGCGACTGAGGCGTACTGAGCAAGTACGGCGCAAGGAGCGCCCCACTCCCGGACGAAATACTCTCCCTGGGGTACCCCAGACGGCCGATACCATATACCTTGCTCGGCACGAGGGGCACAACGCAGCAGGAGCGGATGCGGCGGCGGTCGAATGCGACCATATTTATGAATTGAAGCACTAGGCTCCGATGGCCGCGAGGAGCGCCTGACGGATCTCCTCCTGGCGATCGGGGGCCGAGACCTTCCGCCCGTCACGGTCGACGATGTAGAAGACGTCGGCCACCTGGTCCGCTTTCGTGGAGATCTTGGAGAGCGCGATGTCGATCCCGAGCGCCGTCAGCGTGCTCGTGATGTCGTAGAGGAGACCGATCCGGTCGTAGGTGAAGATGTCCACCACGGAGCAGCGCGAGGAGACCGTGTTGTCGAAGACGACGCGCGTGGGCCGGTACCGGGAGACACGGTCCCGGACGTACTTCCCCGCCCGCGGCTCGGCCATGAGCGCCTCCACGGTGGTCTCCCCCCGGAGGACGCGCGAAAGGTCGGCGATGACCCGCTCCTTCTTCGGATCTCCCCGCAGGGACTTGCCGAGATAGTTGGCGTAGAAGGTGTCCAGCGCCACGGCGTCCACGGTGGTGGCGATCGAGGCGTTGAGGATGTTCATGCAGTTGGCCGACAGCGTCCCCGCGATCTTCGCGAAGAGGCCGCGCTCGTCGGGGCAGACGACGAGGAACTCCGTGGTCCCCGATTCCGGCCAGTCGATCGCCACGATGGCGGGCGTCTTCCCGTCGAACGCCTCGAGGGTCCGGGCATGCTCCACGAAGCGGCCGTCGGGCGTGGCGAGGAGATACCGGTCGTCCACGCGGGCGAGAAAGCGATCCACCGTCTCCCGCGGCTCCCCGCCCAGGAACTCCCGCACCTGCTCCCGGCGCCGGTACGCGTACTCCTCGAACGGACGCTTGAGGGCCCCCTGGTCCAGAACGTTGCGTCCCTTCTCGTACAACTCGGCCAGCAGCATCGCCTTCCACTGGGTCCAGACCTCCGGCGCCACCTCCTTCATGTCCGCGTAGGTGAGCAGGTAGAGCTGGTCCAGCCGGGAGACCGTTCCCACGGTGTCGGCGAAGGAGAGGATCAGCTCGATGTCGTGCAGGTCGCGCCGCTGCGAAACGTTGGCCATCAGCAGGTGATGCTCCACGAGGAAGACGAGGTCGGAAATGTCCGGCTCCGCGAGCCCCCACCGGGCGCCGATGCGCGCCACGACCTCCGCGCCGATCCTGCTGTGGCCGTGCCCCTTCCCCTTCCCGATGTCGTGGAACAGGATCGCGAGGTGGAGCAGGCCGGGGTTCCGCACGGTCGCGTGGATCCGGAGGAACTCCTCCTCTTCCTTCGTGCGCGAAGCGGACGTCCCGATCTCCGCCAGGACGCTCGCGCAGCGGATGGAGTGGATGTCCACCGTGTAGACGTGGTAGATGTCCCGCTGCACCCTGCAGTAGAGGGGGGCGAACTCGGGGATGTACCGGGCGAGGAAGCGGCTTTCGTTCATGGCGAGGAGCGTCTCCCGCAGGTGAACCGGGTCGGCGAGGATCTCGAGGAAGAGCTTCGCCGCCTCCCGGTCCTCGCGGAACGCGGCGCCCGCGGCGGGCAACGCCAGCTGGATGTTCCGGCGGGCCTGCGGGGAAAGGGACGATTTCGTCTTCTGCATCGACCGGAAGAACTCGAGAATATGGATCGGTTCCTTCTCGAGGGAGGCGCTGTCCTTGACCTGCAGCTTCCCCTTGTAGAGAATCCCCCCCTCGCCGACGAGCTTCCGCTTCAGGAAGAAGAACGGCTTCCGGCTCCCCTCCTCCGGAAGGAACCGTCCCACCTCCTCGAGGACCTCGTCGGAGAGCCGGGCCGCGGAGGCCGCGTGGAGGTAGTACGCCCGCATGAACCGCTCGACGGCCTGGCTCGACCCGACCTGCCGGTAGCGGAACCGCTCCGCCAGCCGCTCCTGCACTTCGAAGCCGAGGACGTCGGATTTCTTCCCCTGCAGGTAGTGAAGCTCGTTCCGCACCCGGAGAAGGTAGTCGAGGACGTGCCGGATCGCCTCGACGGTCCGGGCCCCCACCACGCCCTTCTTCCGCAGCTCGGCGAGACCATCGCACTTGTACTTGATCCGCGCTCCCCAGACCGCCGTCTGCAGGTCGCGCAGCCCCCCCCGTCCCTCCTTGACGTTCGGCTCCAGCAGGTAGACCGTGGATCCGACCTTGGCGTGCCGCGAGCGCATCTCCCCGATCTTCTTCCCGATGAACTTGTCGCCGCCCTGGAAGTAGAGGAACCGGTCCAACTCCAGCGTCGACGCGCGGTACAGGGGGTCGTCCCCCACGACGAGCCGGTGGTCGAGAAGCGCCGTCCGGATCGAGTCGTCCGCGGTGGCGAGCCGGATCGTCTCCTTGATGTTTCGGACGCTGTGCCCCACCTCGAGGCCGAGGTCCCACAGCGGGTAGAGCATCCACTCGGTCATCGCCTCGACGAAGCGGTCGACCTTGTAGCCGTGAAGGAAAAGAAGGTCCACGTCGGAGTGGGGGCACAGCTCGCGCCGCCCGTAGCCGCCCACCGCGACGACCGCCATCCGGTACGACATGTCCGGCGCCGAGGCGCGGAATCGCGCGCGCGCGCGGTCGTGGAGAACCGACAGGACGGCGTCCATGGCGCCGGAGATCATCCGGCACGCCTCGGCTCCGCCGCACAGGCATTGCCGCTGCCCCTCGCGTACCGCGGCGTGGGTGCCGGCGAGGTACTCCTTCAAACTGTCGAGGAAGTCCCGGTCGGGGAGGTCGGTCCGGAGGAGGTCCCTTGAAAGGGATGGAAGAGACACTAGTGGTCCATTTCATAAATAGGGCGTCGCACCGAGAGCGTCGATGCGCCGCGCCAGCAAGGCGCGCGACTGAGGCGTACTGTGAAGTACGGCGCAAGGAGCGCAACGCAGCTGGAGCGGATGCGGCGGCGCTCGAATGCAGCCATATTTATGAAATGGGCCACTAGTAATCCGAGTGGGCGAGGTTCCCGTTCCGCCCGTAGTAGCGGACCGCCTCCGCCACGCCGTCGGCGATCCGGTCGAGGCACGAGGGATCGCGCAGGCGGGCCTCCTCCCGGGCGTTGCTGATGAAGGAGGCTTCGATCAGGACGGCCGTCATCCTCGCGCCCACGAGCACGTAGAAGGGAGCCTGCTTCAGACCGAGGCTCTGCACCCCCGGGTAGCGGGTGGAGACGTGGCGGACGACGGCGTCGTTCACCGTCTTGGCGAGGCGCAGCGACTCGTTCTTGCGCGCACCGGTGAACATGTCGTCGATGATGAACTTGACCCCCTGGAACTTGGCGATCGGCACGCCGTTTTCCCGGGCGGCCAGCTCGAGGTCTTCCCGGTTCGACGCACCGCGGGAGAGGACGTAGGTGGAGTATCCCTCCGCCCTCCGGTTCCGGCTGGCGTTGATGTGGATGGAGATGAAGAGGTCGACGCCCCCCTTGTTCGCCATCGCCGTGCGCTCCTCCAGCGGGATGAATACATCCTCGTCCCGGGTCATCCGCACGTCGAACTCACCGGAGCGCGACAGCGTGTCGCGGATCCGCCGGCCGATCGCCAGAACGACATCCTTCTCCATCAGCCCGGTCGGGCCGATCGCCCCCGAATCCTTCCCACCGTGGCCCGGGTCGATCATCACCCGCACGCGGGGCGTCGGGGCCGGGGAGGAATGCGAAGCGGCGGCGCGCGCCGATTGCGTCGACGGCGGGGTCGACGGAGGCGCGGCCGGAACCTCCGGGCCGGCGACGGCGGGACCGGGGGAGGCCGGGAGAGCGGGGATCTCCCCTTCCCCGTCGATGTCCACGATCAACCGGAACGGGTCCGTGAGCGCGAAGACGCGGTAGACGCTCTCCCGCTCGAGGTCGATGACCACGCGCACCGTGTCGCGATCGAACCGCCCCGCCCGGACCTGCCGAAGCAGTCCGTTGCGGATCTCGATCGGTCCGTGGAGGATCTCGTCCCGGATGCCGGCGCCGCGGATGTCGATGAAGATCCGGGGAGGAAGGCCGCGCAGCGGGTCGGCGCCGACGGTGTTCGCCTGCCACGGGACTTCGTCGCCCGTGTAGATCGCGACGCGGGTGTAGATCTCGTTCGTCCAGGCCCGGATGTCGGAGACGCGCGGGACGCCGGGTGCGGCGGAGACCGGCGGAGCGGCGAGCAGGAAACACGCCGCGCAGAGGAGGAGGACGAGGATGGACGCGCCGAGCTGTCGCCGCAGGTGTGTCACGTCGTCCCTTTCCCGAGCCTCCCCTTCCATTCCGCGAGTCGCATCAGTGCGTCCAGCGGGGAGAGCCGCTCCGGATCGCACCGGCGGACCTGGTCCAGGACCGCGTCCTCGTCCCCGCGGGCGCGCCGGGTGAACAGCTCCATCTGGGCGGCGGCGGATTCACTCGGGGCCCGCGGACCCGCCAGCGTCGGAATCCCGTACTCATTATACTCGGCGGACTCGAGATTTTTCAAAATATCCCGGGCGCGGTCGACCACGGAGGCCGGCAGGCCGGCGAGCCGCGCCACCTGGATCCCGTACGACTTGCTCGCGCTCCCCTCGTCGATCCGCCGCAGGAAGATGATCTCCCCCTCCCACTCGCGCACCGCGACGTGGAAATTGCGCGCGTTCGCGCACGTCGACACGATGTCGGTCAGCTCGTGGAAGTGGGTGGCGAAGAGAACCTTGGGACGGGCGGGGGCGTCATGGAGGTGCTCCGCCACCGCCCAGGCGATGCTCAACCCGTCGTAGGTGCTGGTCCCGCGCCCCACCTCGTCCAGGACCACGAGCGTCCTGTCGGTGACGCCGCCGAGGATCCGCGCCGTCTCTCGCATCTCGACCATGAAGGTGCTGTCCCCCCGGGAGAGGTCGTCGGAGGCGCCGATGCGCGTGAAGATCCGGTCCACGAGGCCGATCTCCGCGCGGTCCGCGGGGACGAAGGAGCCCGCGTGGGCCAGCAGCACGATGAGGGCCGCCTGGCGGATGTAGGTGGATTTTCCCGCCATGTTCGGGCCGGTGAGGACGGCCAGACGCGTCCCGTCGGGCGAAAGCCGGCAGTCGTTCGGGACGAAGGCGTGCCGACCGAGGATCTGTTCCACCACCGGGTGGCGCCCGTTCTCGATGAGGATCTCCCTTCCGCCGTTCACCCGCGGCCGCCCGTAATCGTTCTCCGCCGCGAGGTCCGCGAACGAGAGGAGCGCGTCGAGCTCGGCGATCCCCTCCGCCGCCGCGTAGACCGCGGGGAGGGATTCCTTGAGCGCGTCCCGCAGGGCGAGGAAAAGCTCCTCCTCCCGCGCGGCGCGGCCCTCCTGCGCGCGCAGCACCCGCCCCTCGAATTCCTTGAGCTCGGGGGTGATGAACCGCTCCGCGTTGACCAACGTCTGCTTGCGGATATAGTCGGCGGGGACCTTGTCGAGGTGGGTCCGGGTCACCTCGATGTAGTAGCCGAAGACGCGGTTGTAGCCGACCTTTAGGCCGCCGATCCCGGTGCGCTGCCGCTCCCGCGCCTCCATCTCCGCCAGCATCCCCTTGCCGTGGGTCAGGAGATGGGTCAGCTCGTCGACCTGGGCGTCGTATCCCGGACGGAAGACGCCCCCCTCCCTGTACCCGGCGGGCGGCGGATCGGCCAGCGCCGCGGAGATCCGGTCGACCACCGCCGCGTGGTCCCCGAGCTGTTCCTTCACCGACCGGAGGAGCCTCGCGTACGTCTCTCCGATGGCGGCCTTGATCGAGGGAACCGCCGCGAGGATGTCGCGCAGCGCCGCCACGTCCCGGGGGCCGGAGCGGTCCTGGGCGAGGCGGGAGGCGAGCCGGGAGAGGTCCCCCATCGCGTCGAACGACGGGGAAAGGGATTTGCGGATCGCGTGCGCCTCGAGAAGCTCCGCCACCGCGTCGTGCCGCTCCCCGATCCGTTCGACGTCGAGCAGCGGCGCGGCGAGCCAGGCGCGCAGCAGGCGCGCCCCCATCGGGGTCCGCGTGCGGTCCACCGCCCAGAGCAGGCTCCCCTTCCGCTCCCCCGACATGGTGGAGAAGATCTCCAGCGTCCGCACCGCGGTCTCGTCCATCGCCAGGTAGCGCCGCCCTTCGCGCTCGGTAACCCGTCCGAGCTGCGAGAGGGCGGCCGGCTGGTGCAGGAACAGGTAGTGGAGGGCCGCCCGGACGACGCCCCCCGACGGGTGGTCCGCGGGGGGGATTCCCCCGATTCCGGGCGGAACCGGAAACGCCGCGACGGCGGACGGGGAGAGCAGCGTGAGCAGCTTTCCCTCGAGGAGCCGCTTTCCGCGGGCGGTGGCCGCGTTCCCCTCCCCCGCGAGCGCGACGAACTCCGCGGGCGCGACCCGGAACAGGGCGTCCGCCAGCGCCTCCTCGGTGTCGCACGCCTCGTGGAAAAACTCGCCGGTGGTGGCGTCGAGCGCGGCGTAGGCGAACGGGGAGACGAACCGGACGGCCGCAAGGAAGTTGTTCCCCCGGGCGTCGAGGCACTCCTCGCTGAAGACAAGTCCCGGGGTGACCACCTCGGTCACCTCCCTGCGAAAGATCCCCTTCTGGCCGGGTTCCTCGACCTGCTCGCAGATGGCCACCTTGCACCCCTGCCGGATCAGCTTCGACAGATAGGCGTTGCGCGCGTGGTGCGGCACCCCGCACATCGGGATGTTCGACTCCTTGTCGCGCGAGGTCAGGGCGATGTCCAGGAGGCGGGAGGCGCGCAGGGCGTCCTCGAAGAACATCTCGTAGAAATCGCCCATCCGGAAGAAGAGGACGCAGTCCCGGTAGCGTGACTTGATCTCCACGTACTGCCGCATCGCCGGGGTCAGCGGAAGGGTCATCGTTGGTCCGGAACGGGGCCGGCTACGGATTCAAGGGGCCGAAGACCGCCGACAGGCGGCGGCGGGATTCGATCAGCGACTCGGGAATCACGCGGGTTTCCTGGACCGGGGTCATGAAATTGGTGTCGCCCGCCCAGCGGGGAACGAGGTGGACGTGGAGGTGGTCGGCGATTCCGGCGCCGGCGGCCTTCCCCAAGTTCACCCCGATGTTCATCCCATCGGTTCGATATTCCAACGCAAGTGCCCGTGTACCAAGGGATACCAGGGAAAAAAGTTCGCGCAGTTCCTCGCCCGGCAGGTCCCACAGGTTCGCCACGTGTCGACGGGGCGCGACCAGCACGTGGCCGTTGTTGTAAGGGTAGCGGTTCAGGATCGCCGAGGTGTTCGGGTACAGCCCGACAAGGAGCCGTTCGGGGTCCTCGAGGTCTCCGTCCCGGATACAGAAGATGCACGGCGCCGTCCCCCCGCCCCCGCCCGCCTGGTGGATATATTCCATCCGCCACGGGGAGAAGATCCGGTCCACCCTAGTGGCCCATTTCGCAAATACGGCTGCATTCGAGCGCCGCTGCATCCGCTCCTGCTGCGTTGCGCTCCTTGCGCCGTACTTGAAAGTACGCCTCAGTCGCGCGCCTTGCCGGCGCGGCGCATCGACGCTCTCGATGCAACGCCGTATTTGCGAAAAGGACCACTCCCTCTCAGCCGTTGACCATTTCCCTCAGTTCCTTGCCGACCTTGAAGAAGGGGATCCGCTTCTCGGGGATGGCGACCTTCTCGCCCGTCTTCGGGTTGCGGCCCTCCTTCGCCCGGCGGGTCCGCACGGTGAAGCTCCCGAACCCGCGGATCTCGATCTTTTCGCCGCGGTGGAGGGCGTCCTTCATGTTGAGGAAAACGGTGTCGACGATGACCTCGCACTCCTTCTTGGTCAGGCTCGTCAATGACTCGGTCAGCTTTTCCACCAGGTCGCTCTTCGTCATTCCAGGGGTCCCTCCGAAGGATATATTATTGGGCGAGAAAATCGAGACGCAGATGGTTCCCGGAAAGCTTCTCGTCGATCAGCGTGCGCGTCTCCTCCCGGAGCAGTTCCAGGAAGGAGATCTTCTTCTTCCGGGCCGTCACGACCTTCGGCTCGCCGGAGATCTTCCCAAGCTTTCCGGCGTCGGAGATCGCGTCCTCGAGGTTTCCGAGGGCGTCGACGAGCCCCAGCCCTTTGGCCTGCTCCCCGGTGAAGATCCGCCCGTCGGCGATCCGGAGGACATCTTCCCGGTCGAGGTTGCGGCCATCCGCCACCGCGTTGACGAACTGAAGGTGGACGTTGTCGACCACCCCCTGGAGAAGATCACGCTCCTGGGGCGTCATGTCGCGAAGGGGGGAGCCCATGTCCTTGAAGGCGCCGCTTTTCACCGTCATCCCCTTCACCCCGAACTTCTCGATGAGGTCCTTCACGTTCATGAACGGCATGACGACGCCGATGGAGCCGGTGATCGTCCCGGGGTTCGCGTACACCCGCTGGGCCGCGCAGGCGATGTAGTAGCCGCCGGAGGCGGCGAGCGCCCCCATGCTGGCGAGAACCGGCTTTTTCGCCCGGGCCTTCTTCACCTCCTCGTAGATCTCCTGGGACGGGCCCACGCCGCCACCGGGGGAGTCGATCCGGAGGACGATCGCCTTCACCGAGTCGTCCTTTCCGAACTTCTTCAATTGCTCGATGGTCGTTTCGGAGTCGGAGATGAGGCCGGAGACCGAAATGACCGCCACCTTTTCGCCCCGGGCGAAGGGGAGGTCGTCCATGCGCGAGATGACCAGCAGGAGGGCGAAGAATCCCCCGAGGACCAGCAGAACGGTGAGGCAACCGCGCAGGAACGGTTTCCGGGGCGCGGGAGCGGAGAGATAGGTGTCGGCCATCGCGGATTAGTGGTTCTGCTCTCCGTTGGCCTTGAACTTCGCCAGGAGCGCTTCGCCCAGGGCCCCGATGTTCTCGGACGGGGCCTCGGGCTGTTTCCCGAGGTACGACTCCATGTTCTTCCGATCGACCTCGTCGGCGTGTCCCCGGATGCTGAGGGAGACCTTCTTGTTCGCCCGGTCCACGCCGAGGACGACCGCGCCCACTTCGTCGCCGACCTTGAGAACCGCCGCCGGATTTTCGATCTTCTCGCGGGAGATCTCGGAGACGTGAACCAGCCCCTCGACCCCGTCGGCGATCTCGACGAACGCCCCGAAGTCGGCCACGCGGGTCACCTTCCCCGTGACGACGTCGCCCTTCCTGAACCGCTTCTCGACTCCCGCCCACGGGTCCTCGGCGAGCTGCTTGATGCCGAGGGAGAATTTCTGCGCCTCGGGATCGACCTTGAGGACCTTGGCCCGGACGTGATCCCCCTTCCTGAACAGCTCGGACGGATTCTTCACCCGCGTGTTCCAGGACAGGTCGGAGACGTGGACCAGGCCGTCGATGTCTTCCCCGACGTCCACGAAGACGCCGAAGTCGGCCACGTTTTTCACCACCCCCTCGAGGATCGAGCCTTCGGGGTGGCGCGCACGGAGCTCGTCCCACGGGTTCGAGAGGAGCTGCTTGTACCCGAGCGAGATCTTCTTGTTCGCCTTGTCGACCTTGAGGACCACCACCTCGACCGCGTCGCCCGCCTTCATCACCTCGGATGGGTCCTTCAGCCGCTTGCTCCACGACATCTCGGAGATGTGGAGCAGCCCTTCCACCCCCTCCTCGATCTCGATGAACGCCCCGTATTTCGTCGTGTTGGTGACCTTCCCGTGGACGCGCATCCCCGGCTGGTACTTCGCGTCGAGATCGAGCCACGGATCCGCTTTCGTCTGCTTGAGCCCGAGGGAGATGCGGCCGCGCTCGCGGTCGAAGCGGATGACCCTCACCCGGTAGACCTCGCCCACCTTGCACAGGTCGGAGGGGTGCCCCACTTTCCCGTAGCTCATGTCGGTCACGTGCATCAGGCCGTCGAGCCCCCCGAGATCCATGAAGACGCCGTAGTCGGTGATGTTCTTGACCCGCGCCTCGACGATGTCCCCCTCCTTGATGTGGTCGAGGAGCCCGGAACGCTGGACCTCCCGCTCTTCTTCCATGAACGCGCGGCGGGAGACGACCACGTTCGCCTTCTTGCGGGAGAATTTGAGGATCTTGAATTTCCCGGAGATGCCGATCACGGGGTCGGTGTCCCGCACCGGCCGGAGGTCCACCTGGCTGCCCGGCAGGAACGCCTTCACCCCGATGTCCACGGTGTAGCCGCCCTTGACCTTGGCGACGATCGCCCCCGGCACCGGCGTGCCGTCGTCGAACGCCTTCTGCAGGTCGTCCCAGACCCGGATCTTCATCACCTTCGAGCGGGAAAGGCGGATGGCCCCGAGGGACGCGTCGTATCCCTCGGTCATCACCTCGATCGGGTCGCCCGGATTCAACGCTCCGCGCTCCTCCTCCGGAATGTCCTCGAGCGGCAGCATCCCCTCGGATTTCTTGTTGATGTCGACGGCGACGAAATCCTTCAGCACCTTGATGACCTTGCCGTGGATGACCTGCCCTTCCCCGGCGGACTGTAGGCTGGCGGCGAACATCCGCGCGAAATCCTCCTCCCCGGCCGGCGCACCGGCGGCGGGGGATTCCGGGTCGATCTCCCCGGGAAGATCGGTCGGGTCGGGTTTGTTGTTGTCGTTGTCCATTCCGCGCTCCTGTGGTTGGATTCCGAATTGTCTACTATACACCGTAACCCGTTACCGGTAAAAGGATACCTCAATCTTGTCGCACTCCCATCGTTCCTTCAGGCGCTCGATGAACCCGGCGATGATCCACTGGGGGGTCGACGCCCCCGCGGTCACCCCGGCCACCGACGCTCCCTCGACCATCGAGGGGGTCAACTCCCCACCCGTCTCGATGTGGTGGGTCCGTGGGTTGATCGCCCGGCAGATCTCCGCCAGGCGCCGCGTGTTCGCGCTGTTGTACCCGCCGAGGACGAACATCACGTCGGCCATTCCCGCGAGACCGGTCGACTCCTGCTGCCGCAGGGCGGTGGCGTTGCAGATCGTGTTGAACACCCGGACTTCGGGAAACCGCTTCATCGCCGCGGCGACGAACGCCATGAGGTTGTCGAACGACTGCGTCGTCTGGGCCACGATCCCGGCCTTGCGCACCCCCTTCGCGGCCGAGACTTCCGCGATCGACGTGAAGACGGGGACCCCCTTCTCGATGTAGCTGATGATGCTTTTCACTTCCGGGTGGTTCGGGTCCCCCACCACGAGGACGGCGTACCCGTTCCGGCTCAATGTCCTGGCGTGCTCCTGGGCCTTCGTCACGAAGGGGCAGGTGGCGTCGACGATCGTGACCCCCTTCCCCTCCAGCGCCGCCCGGTCCGAGCGGGTCACCCCGTGGGACCGGATGATCACCTTCCCGCAGGCGATCTCGTCCACCGTCTCGACGACCCGCACACCCTTCTCCTGCAGCCGCCCCACCGCCTGCGGGTTGTGGATGATCGGGCCGAGCGACTGGATCGGACCCTCTTTCCCCTCCCCCGCCGCGCGCTTCCCGGCCGTCTCGTCGGCGATGGAAATGGCCCGCTTCACGCCGAAGCAGAAGCCGGCGCTCCTGGCGATCAGGACCTTCTTCGTCACCGCGGGACCCCGGGCAGGCGTCGGAGCATCTCCCCCACCACCTCGTCGACCGTCATCGTCGTCGAGTCGACGTACACGGCGCCGTCGGCCACCCGGAGGGGGGAGTTCTCCCGTGTGCTGTCCTGCACGTCGCGCCGGAGGACGTCCCGCAACACCTCCTCGAACGGCTGGGGGGGGGAAATCTCGTGGTGGCGGCGCAGGGCCCGCACGGCGGCCGCGGCGTCGAGGAAGAACTTCACCTCCGCGTCGGGCACGACGACCGTGCCGGTGTCGCGTCCTTCGAGGACGACGCCCCCCTCCCGCGCCATCTCCCGCTGCTTCGCCACCAGCGCCTCGCGGACCGCGCCGTGGGCGGAGACCTCGGAGGCCCCCATGCTGATCTCCGGGGCGCGGAGAGCAACGCTCGCGTCCTCTCCCGAAAGGAAGACGCGCGGCTCCCCCGCGACGGTCCGGAACGAAAGGTCCAGCTCCCGGGCCACCCCCCCGAGGCGAACGGGATCGTCCCAGGGGATTCCTTTGCTTCGGGCCGTCAGGGCGACCGCCCGGTACATCGCCCCCGTGTCGACGCGGACCATCCCGGCGGCCTCCGCGAGGCGTTTCGACACCGTGGTCTTCCCCGCCCCCGAAGGCCCGTCGATGGTGACGACCGGGCGGCTCCTCATCGCGTCAATCCGTCCAGCAACGGCTGAAATCCCGGGAAGGAAGTGTCGATGCAATCGACGTCCGTCACCTCGACAGGAACCCCCGCCGCCGCGCCGAGAATCCGCAGCGCCATCGCGATCCGGTGGTCCCCCCGGCTGTCGCACGGTCCGGAGGGGCGCACCGTGGCCGGCCCCTCCACCCACAGGCCGTCCGGGTATTCCCCGCAAGGGATCCCGAGCGAAGAGAGACAGGCGACCATCGACGCGATCCGGTCCGACTCCTTGACGCGCAACTCTCCCGCGCCGCGGACCTCCGTCCGGCCCGCCGCGAAGGCCGCCGCCACGCAAAGGGCCGGGACCTCGTCGATCAGGCCGGGGACCTCTTCCGGAGCCACGCGCGCGGCCACGAGCTCCGCGCCCCGGACGACCAGGTCCGCCACCGGTTCCCCACCCTCGGACCGCTCCCCGACGGGACGGATGTCGGCCCCCATCCTGCGGAGAACGTCAAGCGCGCCGGTGCGGAACGGGTTCACCCCTACGCCGCGGACGGTCAGCGACGATCCCGGGGTCACGGAGGCGAGGACGAGGAAGAAGGCGGCCGAGGAGAGGTCGCCGGGAACCGTGATCTCCAGCGGATCGAGCCGCCCGCAAGGGGCCACGGTGACCGCGTTCCCGTCCCGGGAAACCTCGGCCCCCATCGCGGTCAGCATCCGCTCGGTGTGGTCACGCGACCGGACCGGCTCCACCACCGTCACCGGGGAGTCGGCGTACAGCCCCGCGAGCAGCAGGGACGACTTCACCTGCGCGGAAGCCACCGGCATCTCGTACCGGATCCCCCGGAGGGCCCCGCCGTGGATGCAAAGGGGAGGGAGCCGGTTCCCGTCCCGCCCGAGGATCGTCGCCCCCATGCGCGTCAGCGGGTCGATCACCCTGCCCATCGGGCGGCGCCGGAGGTACCGGTCGCCCGTGACCACCGAGAGGAACGGCTGGGCGGCGAGGATCCCCGACCCGATCCGGATCGTGGTGCCGGAATTCCCGGCGTCGATCACGTCGGCGGGCTCCGCAAGGGCGCGCAGCCCCCCCCCCTCGATCCGCAGCTCGGTGGGCGAAACCTCCCCGATCCGCGCGCCGAGGGCGCGCATCATTCCCGCCGTGGACAGCGTATCCGCGGCGTGGAGGAACCCGCGGACGCGGCTGACGCCCGTCGCGAGCGCGGCGAACATCACGGCGCGGTGGCTGATCGATTTGTCGCCGGGGACGGAAAGCTCCCCGCGGACGACCGTTTTCCCGCTCATGACGCCAGCAACCCGTCCCGCGTCTTCTTCGCGCGGCCGAAATATTCGAGGAGCCCGTCCGCGTCGCCCGCGGCGATCCGGCGCTCGAGGAGGCCGAGATTCCGCCGATAGTGCGAGAGCGCCCGAAGGAGCTCGGTCCGGTTCTCGAGCACGATGTCCTTCCACATTTCCGGATTGCTCGACGCGATCCGGGTGAAATCGCGGAAGCCCCCCGCGGAGTACCCGAGCGGCACCCTGGAGGGCAAGGTCGCCACGGAGTGCACGAGGGCGTACGCCACCGCGTGGGGAAGATGGGAGACGTAGGCGAAGACGTGGTCGTGGACCTTCGGATCCATCCGGAGCAGAACCGCGGAACCGGCGCGTTTCCAGATCCGCTCCACGCGGAGGATGGCGCCCGCGTCGGTCCGTGGGGTGGGGGTCGCGATGAACGAGCGCCCGTGGAAAAGGTCCGGGTCGGCGGAGGAGAACCCCGAGGCCTCCGTCCCCGCGATCGGGTGCCCGCCGACGAAGAAGGCGCCCCTCGCCGCGGCGCGCTCCCCTTCCCGGACGATCCCGGACTTCACGCTCCCCGCGTCGGAGAGGACCGTTCCCGGCCGCATCCTCGGACCGAGACGCCGGATCGCCTCCACGGCGCGCAGGACCGGGACGCACACGATGACCACGTCGCACGCGGAAAGCTGCGCCTCGGTGCATCCGCGCGCGATCGCACCGGCGGAAAGCGCCCGGCGGACGGTCTCCTTCCTGCGGTCGCACCCCCACACCTCCGGGGCGCCGCGCTTCCCCTTGAGGGCCAGCGCCAGGGAGCCGCCGATCAGCCCGAGGCCGAGGATGCCCACCCGCTCCCGCGCCACGACGCTACAGCGTCCTCCCCACGGACTCTGCCACCTTCCGCAGCCGCCCGACCATCTGCTCGAACGCGTCGGGCTTGAGCGACTGGGGCCCGTCGGAGAGCGCCTTCTCCGGCTGGTGGTGCACCTCGATCATCAGGCCGTCCGCCCCCGCCGCGATCGCAGCCGCGGCGAGCGGCTCGACCAGCGCCATCTTCCCGGCGGCGTGGCTGGGGTCGGCGATCACCGGAAGGTGGGAGAGGGCCTTGACCACTGGAATGGCGGAGACGTCGAAGGTGTTCCGCGTGGCCGTCTCGTAGGTGCGGATTCCGCGCTCGCAAAGGATGATCTTCTGGTTCCCCTCGGAGGCGATATACTCCGCCGACATCAGCCACTCCTGGATCGTGGCGCTGATCCCGCGCTTGAGGATCACGGGCTTGTCGAGCTTCCCGACTTCGGTGAGGAGCCGGAAGTTCTGCATGTTCCGCGCCCCGATCTGGATGACGTCGGCGTACCGCGCCACCAGGTCGATGTCCCGCGGATCCATGAGCTCCGTGGCCACGGGGAGCCCGGTCCGTTCCCGGGCCTCGGCGAGGAATTTCAACCCTTCCTCCCCAAGCCCCTGGAAGGCATACGGCGAGGTGCGCGGCTTGAACGCCCCGCCGCGAAGGAACGTGGCGCCCGCCGAGGCGACGCGCTCCGCCAGCCCCACCATCATGTCGCGCCCCTCCACGGAGCAGGGACCTGCGATCAGCGCGAGGGCCTGCCCACCCACCGACTTCCCGTTCACTGTGATGACGGTGTTCTCTTTCTGGAACTCGCGGCTGACGATCTTGAACGGGGCGAGGATCCGCAGGACCTTTTCGACGACCGGCAGACCCTCGAACGATTCCGGGTCCAGATTCCGCTCGTCGCCGATCGCCCCGATGATCGTGCGCTCCACCCCGCGCGAAATGTGCGCGGTCAACCCCTTCCCCTTGATCGCTTCCTCGATCTGCCGGACGTCCTCTTCGGTCGCGCCGGCGCGCAAAACGATGATCATGCATGATCTCCTTTATATGGCCCGTGGGTACGACCCGAGGATCTTGATGAACTGGGCCCGCGTCTTGAGTTCGTCCAGCGCTTTCGCGATCGGCGGGTCGGTGATGTGGCCCAGCATGTCGAGGAAGAAGAGGTACTCCCACACCTTCTTCTTGACGGGGCGCGACTCGATCTTGGTCAGGTTCACGTTGTACTTCGCGAACGGCTGCAGCATCAGGTAGAGCGCCCCCACCTCGTCCCGGGCGGAGAAGAGGATGGAGGTCTTGTCGTCCCCCGTGGGAATGGACGCCTGCTTTCCGAGAATGATGAACCGCGTGAAGTTGTTCGTGTGATCCTGGATCCGCGTCCGTATCGCTTTCAGGCCGTAGATCTTGGCCGCCGCCTCTCCCGCGATCGCCGCCGCCGCCGGGTCGTCCGCCGCGAGCTCCGCCGCCCGCGCCGTGCTCTCGACGTCGAAGACGGGGACCTCGCGAAGGTTCCGCTCGAGCCAGCCCCGGCACTGGGCGATGGCGTGCGGATGGGAGTAGATCTTCTTCACGTGGTCGACGTCGCCCGTGACGTTCAGGAGGTCGTGCGCCACCTCGACGAGGATCTCCCCGCAGATGAGCAGGTTGTAGTCGACGAACATGTCGAGGGTGTTGCTGACGATCCCCTCGCTGCTGTTCTCGATCGGCACCACCCCGAAGTCGGCCGCGTTCCGGTGAACCGCGTCGAACACCTCGGAGAGGTTGATCTGCGGGACGTATTCGGCGCTCTCGCCGAAATGCTTCAGGCACGCGAGGTGGGTGAAGGTGGCCTTGGGGCCCAGGAACGCCACGGAGAGCGGCTTTTCGAGGGAGAGGGACGCGGAGATGATCTCCCGGTAGATCGCCTTCAGGCCGTCGTTGGGAAAGGGGCCTTCGTTCACGGCGGTCAGGCGCCGGAGGATCTCCACCTCCCGCTCGGGAACGTAGAAATTGAGGTTGCGGTCCTTCTTGATCGAGCCGACCTCGATGGCCGCCTTCGCGCGGCGGTTCAGCAGCACGAGGATCCGGTCGTCGATGGCGTCGATTTCGCCGCGGAGCTCCTTCAGGCGGTCCTGCGTCAAGCCGTTCCCCCGGCCTTCCGCTTGATCGCACCCATCTCCCGGAACTTCCGGTATCGGCGCTCCAGGAGCTGCGGGATCGGCATGGACAGGAGCGGGGGGAGCGCTTCCAGCAGCGCCGCCTTCAGCGCGTCCCCGGCCGCCTTGTGGTCGCGGTGCGCACCGCCCAGCGGTTCCGGGATGATCCGGTCGATGACCCCGAACTTCTTGAGGTCCGGGGCCGTGATCTTCATCATCTCCGCCGCCACCTCGGCCTTGGCCGTGTCGCGCCAGAGGATCGAGGCGCACCCCTCGGGGGAGATGACGGAGTAGACGGAATATTCCATCATCAGGATCTCGTCCCCCACGCCGATCGCCAACGCCCCGCCGCTCCCCCCCTCGCCGATGACGGCCACGATGATCGGGGTCTTGAGGTGGGACATCTCCAGGAGGTTGCGCGCGATCGCCTCGGACTGGCCGCGCTCCTCGGCACCGATCCCCGGGAAGGCCCCGGGGGTATCGATGAAGGTGACGACGGGGAGGCGGAACTTCTCCGCCATCTTCATCACGCGGAGGGCTTTGCGGTACCCCTCGGGATTCGCCATGCCGAAATTGCGCTGGATCTTCTCGTTGGTGTTGCGCCCCTTCTGCTGACCGATGAGGACAATGCGCTGCCCTTCGAGCTCGGCGAAACCGCACACAAGGGGCGGATCGTCGCGGAACGCCCGGTCCCCGTGGAGTTCCACGAAATTCTTGAAACAGAGGTTGACGTAGTCGAGCAGGTAGGGCCGGTTCGGATGGCGCGCGAGCTGGGTGATCTGCCAGCGCGTGAGGTTGGAGAAGACCTCCTTGCGGATCTTGCCGATCTTCCGTTCCAGCTTCCCGATCTCTTCCTTGATGCCCTTGTCCGCCCCGTCGTCGAGACGCTTCAACTGCTCGAGGCGGTTTTCGAGGTCGACGATCGGCCGCTCGAAATCGAGGTATTGGAGGATCATCCGCGCTCCTTCCCGAAATTCGTAAACCTATATTTTATGCGGAATTACGGTCAGGACAAGTACATTCTGACAACTTCCGAAGCGGGACGGGACGCCTCTCCCGGGGCCACATGAACGATGCCCGGCTCCGAGGAGAGCCATGTCACCTGCCGCTTGGCGTACCGGCGGGTGTCCCGTTTCACCGCATCGATCGTTTCCCGGAGCGGAATACCGTCCAGGAGATGCGCCGCCGCGTGGCGATATCCGAGGGCCTTCATCGGCTTGAGAGAGCGGCCGACCCCCCCGGCGAGCAGTCCCCGGACCTCCTCCAGCAAGCCGCGCCGGAACATCGCCTCCGTCCGGGCATCGATCCCGCGGTACAGCGTTTCCCGGTCCGGCCAAAGGGCGAGGAAGAGGCACGCGTGCCTCGCCCCCGCCGACCCCCAGGACGCGCGCGCCCGGATGGGGGGGGTCCCGGTCACCGCGGCGATCTCGAGCGCGCGCAGGACCCGGTGCCGGTCGGAGGGATGGACCTTCACGGACGTTTCGGGGTCGATGCGCGCCAGCTCCGCGTGGAGCGCCGACCCCCCTTCCGCCTCCCAGCGCCGCGAGAGCTCCTCCCGGACGCACGGGTCCGACGGGAGAGGGTCCAGCCCCCGGAGCAACGCGCGGATGTACATCCCGGTCCCGCCGACCAGCATCGGAATCTTTCCCCGGGACCGGATCTCCCCGATCGCCCGCTCCGCCTCCCGGACGTACCTCCCGGCGTCGTACGGCTCGTCGGGATCCGCCACATCGACCAGGTGATGGGGGACCTCGGCGCGCTCCGCCACGGTGGGCTTCGCGGTGCCGACGTCGAAGCGTCGGTACACCTGGAGGGAATCGGCGTTGACGATCTCCAAGGGGAATTCGCGCGCCAGCGCGAGGGCCAGGGCCGATTTCCCCGATGCCGTCGGGCCGGAGAGGACGAGGAGCTTCGTCAAGTGCGGTGGAAGAGGGCGTCGAGACGGGCCCGGGAGATGCGGATCCACACCGGGCGTCCGTGGGGGCAGCTGTGGGCGGCCATCGCCGCGTCGAGCTCCGCGAGCAGGAGGCGGGCGCGCTCCGTCGTCACCCGCTCGCCGCCGCGCACGGCCGTGTGGCACGCCATCCGCCACAGCTCGCGATCCGCGTCGAACAGGTCCTTGGGGAGGGTCTCCTGGGCGCGCAGCGATTCGCACAGCTCCTCCCACCACCGCCGCGCGTCGAATCCCGGCAGGGCCGCCGGGCCGCCGGTCAGGCGGATCCGCTCCCCACCCGCCGGCTCGAAGGTGAATCCGGTCCGGGCGAGAAACGCCTCCACGGCCGGGCGCTCGTCCGCCTCCGGCAGGACCCCGGGGAGGGCGACCTCCACGGCGTCGAGCCATCGCTGCGTCGGCGCCCTCTTCCCGAGGTACCGATCCTTCAGGCGCGAGAAGACGATCCGTTCGTCGGCGGCGTGCTGGTCGACGAGGACGATCCCGTCGGCCTCCTCGCAGACCAGGTACGTCGCCAGCACCTGCCCGACCGGGACAAGGGAGGAAAAGAACCGGTCCCCGGTCGCCTCGCCGCCCCATCCGGCGAACGGCAGCTCCACCGCGCGCTCCGCGCCGGCCGCCGGAAGGGGGAAGGGGGAGCCGGTGACGCCCTCGAGCGACATGTCCGGCGGCGATCCCGCCGGCCGAAGCCCTCCCCCCGGATGGATCCGTTCCGCCCATGCGTTGGAAGGGAAGGCGGCGCGCGACGGCGCCTCCCCGAGCGCCCCGCCGAGGACGTGGCGCGCCAGCTCGTTCAGGTCGCGGGGATACCGGAAGCGGACCTCCGTCTTCGCCGGATGGACGTTGACGTCGACCTCCCGCGGGCTGCAGGTGACGAACAGGTAGAGGACGGGGAGACGGTCGCCGGGCAGGATCCCCCGGTACGCCTCCCGGACCGCCGCGTGGAGGCCGCGGTCGCGGAAGCGCCGTCCGTTGACGAAGAACCAGAGACCGTCCGCCCCCGCGCGGGATACCTGGGGGAGACCCGCCCAGCCGAAGATCCGGAAGAAGGCGGAGGAGACGTCGACGGGGACGAGGTATTGCCCGTCGGTCCCCGCGTGGCGCTTCGCGCGGTCCAGGGCGGACTCGCGGCTCTCGTACGCGAACGCCCCGCGGGAATCGATGAACCGGAAGGAGACTCCCTCGCCGGGAATCGCGACGCCGTGGAACACCTCCCTCAGGTGCGACATCTCGGTGCGCTCGCTTTTCAGGAACTTCCGGCGGGCCGGGACGTTCTCGAAGAGCCGCGACACGGTGACGGTCGTCCCCCGGGGAGCGCCCGCCTCCCGGACGGAGAGGATCGTTCCCCCCTCCATCAGCAGTTCCGTCCCGCTTCGCTCTTCCGCGGGCCTTGTGACGACGGAGACCCGCGCCACCGAGGCGATCGACGGGAGCGCCTCGCCCCGGAACCCGAAGGAGCCGATCCGCTCGAGGTCGTCCGCGGAGGCGATCTTGCTCGTCGTGTGCCGGCGCACCGCGAGCTCCGCCTCCTCGCGGGACATTCCGCACCCGTCGTCGGTGACGCGGAGGGAGAACGGGAAGGGACCCGAGACGCCCGCCTCCACGCTCTCCGCGCCGGAGTCGACGGCGTTTTCGAGCAGTTCCTTGAGGACCGACGCGGGGCGTTCGACCACCTCCCCGGCGGCGATCCGGTTGACGACGTCGTCCGGCAACGGCCGGAGGCGGGAGGTCAACTACTTCCCGCCCTTGCGGCGGGGGGAACCTCCGGGAAGATCCTCCCCGATGCGGATCTCGGCGCGGCGGATCCCCGAGACCTTCTCCGCAAAGTCCGCGCGGAGCGCCTCCGTGCCTTTCTCCCCCATCAGCGCGCGCGCGATCCGCTTTCCGTCCTCCACGCCGGGCTGGTCGAACGGGTCGACCCCGGCGCACGTGCCCGCGATCGCCGTCACCCATTCCCAGAAGTGGAGGAACGCGCCGACGTGCTCCTCGTCGCGCTTCCCGATCTCCATCCGCACGATGGGGCGCCCCGCGCTCCACAACGCGCCGATCGTCCCCTCGAACTCCGCGTCGAAGAGATCCCGCAGAGGCCGGCCGCCGAGCATCGCCATGTCCGGGGCGAACCCCGCCTTCGGCACGTTCCCCTTCTCCCGTCCGGTCATCCAGCGGACGAAGGTGAACACCTTGTCGGCGGGGCCGTCCTGGTAGAGCTGGAGCTGGGAGTGCTGGTCGGTGACGCCCACCGCGCGGGCGGGAGTCTGTCCGACGGGGGCGCGGCCTTCGCGCTCCTTCCCCAGGCTCTCGCCCCAGAGCTGCTGCCACCACTCCGCGATCAGCGAAAGCCCCTCCCCGTAGGTGAACCAGACCTGCGTCGCCTTCGGCTTCACCAGGAGGAAGTACGCGTAGACGGCCGCGGCGAACCGGATCGGGTTGTCGGTCCCCTTCGTGTGCCGGAAGATCGCCTCCATCTGCGCGGCCCCCGCGAGAAGCCGCTCCACGCGGACCCCCGCGGCGGAGAGCGGGAAGAGCCCCACCGGCGAGAGGACGGAGAAGCGGCCGCCGACGTTCGGCGGCACGGCATAGCTTTTCAGCCCCTCGGCGTCCGCCATCCGGCGGAAGACCCCCTTCGAGGGATCGGTGACGAGGATCAGCCGCTCCCTCCAACGCTTCCCGACGGCTTTCTTCAACGCGGCGATCGCGATCGCGAGCTGGGCGTTCGTCTCCGCCGTCCCCCCCGATTTGCTGATGGCCACCACGACGGTCTTCTTCATCGGAAGCTTCGCCAGGAGGGGGAAGAAGGCGTCGGGGTCGACGTTGTCCCCCACGGAGAGCGCCATCCCGGGGCGCCCCCCCCCGCCCGCGACCGCCCCGTGCACCGCTTTCGTCCCCAGCGCCGAGCCGCCGATGCCGAGGACGAGGAGGTGGGTGCATTTCGCGCGAAGGGCCGCCGCGTCCCGGGAGATCGCCCGGGCCTCCTTCTCGAGGAAGGGCAGGTCGGGGAAACCGATTTCCCCGCGCCGATGCTTCCCCGCGAGCGTCTCCACGGCGTCGTCGACCAGCGCCATCATCTTCCGGAAGTCGGGCGCGGCGATCCCGTTCCCTCCCCGGAGGTTGCTCTCTCCCACGAGGGAGAAATCGAAGCGAAACCGGATCCCGTCGCCCATACCCCGTCCCTCCTTCCGCCAAGGCAACCAAGTGCTTCTATTTATGAATACGTAACCGTATCAATGAAACGCCGCACTAAGCCTTGACGGGCTCCTTTCCCCCGAGCACGCGGAACTTCGACTCCATCGCCTTCATCCGCTCCACGATCCCGCCGTATTCGAGCTCGCTGTACGGCAGCATCGCGGGTCCGAAGAACCCTTGCCGGCGAAGCTCTTCGGACTTGGCCGATACCCGCCCCCTGACGTACTCCCAGTACGGATGGTCGAACGCGTCGGCCGGCTCGGTGAACCGCCCATCCTTTACGCAGAAGGCGAGGGCCGAGACGATCGGGGGTCCGTCGAAGAAGGAGATCCCCGTGTTCCTCGGCACCGGCATGAGCGCCCCGTGGTGGCTTCCCCGCATGAAGCCGGCGACCAGGTGGCCGATGGTGTAGGGGGCGAGCACCTCCCCCGTGGCGGGAAAGTTCCCCTGCGTCCGGACCAGCATCACCGGGTCGTCCTTCCCGGTGTACTTCCCCGCGATGTTGTGGAGACGCGTGGTGCTGACCACGGCCGCGATCTCACCGGTGGCGCGGGAGCGGATGGATTCGACGACGAACCGCTCCTGGTCGCGCAGCAGCGCCGCGATGTCGTAGAGATCCTCGGGCGCCGAGAGGTCGATCACCTTGTCCCCTTCCGTGTTCGCGACGTCCATGATGCGGAAGGTGAACCCCTTCCCCACCTTCGGGGAGAGGATGAGGCCGGAGGAGAACATCGGGTCGGCGAAGCCGAGGTAGGACGGCAGGTTGTACGCTCCCGGGTCGGTCTTGTCCGCCGCGAACAGGACGAACGGCTCGTTCGGGCGCTCCTCGAACTCCATCTCCGCCACCGCGGGCCCCATCCCCTTCACGTTGCCCGAGAACGAGTCCTTCAGGAGGTCCTGGCCCGCGCCGTAGAGACCCTCGGCCCTCGCCACCGCGGTTCCCGCGATGAAGGCGTCCCACGCCAGCTTGTGGACCTTCGCGTTTCCCGTCCCTCCGGCGTGGGACATCAGGATCGCCACGTCGTCCCCGGTAAAACCGATGTAGGCGTCGATCAGCAGCCCTTCCCCGAGCTCGGCGACCTTCGACCGCACCATTTCGAGCAGCTTCGCGCTCGGCCGGATGTGCCCCCCGATGGAACCGATGTCCGCCTTGATGACCGACAGCGTGACCTTCATTGGAGCCTCCTTTCAGGTTGGTCTAGTGCAGCGTCTCGCAAATACCCTGGCATTCGAGCGCCGCTGCATCCGCTCCAGCTGCGTTGCCCAAGTTCGCCGTACTCTCCCGGTACGCCTTCACTTGCGCGCCGAAGCACGGCGCGGCGCATCGACGCTCTCGATGCGTCAGGCTATTTGCGAGACGCTACACTAGCGGTTTCCTCACGACGGTACCAATCGACGAAACGGGATACGCCTGCCCCGATCGGCGTGCGCGGGTCGTAGCCGATCTCCGCCCTGGCGCGGGAGATGTCCGCGTACGTCACGGGGACGTCCCCCGGCTGCGACGGCTTATAGCGGCGCGCGGCGGATTTCCCGCACGCCTTCTCGATCAGCGCGACCAGGTCCGAAAGGGCGATCGTCGCCGACTCCCCGAGGTTGTAGACCCGGTATCCCGGGGGCGCGGCCAGCGCCCCGAGGACCCCGGAGACGACATCCTCGATATAGGTGTAATCCCTCCTGGAGGA
>Ga0326597_10002209_pt1 | contig 29373 bp, 29 predicted proteins | sample RVTome_12_FD_203789 | JGI IMG/M metagenome (GOLD analysis project Ga0326597, IMG submission 203789) | Soil microbial communities from uranium-contaminated site in the Upper Colorado River Basin, Wyoming, United States - RVT100D185 | ecosystem: Environmental > Terrestrial > Soil > Contaminated >... | reverse complement strand
ATACCTCTCACCGGAGGTGATCTGGCGGTACATAAGTAGCGACCTCTTCTTGGCCGAAGAATCGCTAGTCTTCCAGATCACCTCTTTCTTGGGAGAAAACGTTGCACTTACTTCTTGAATCCGCGCGTCCTTCGCGCCCGCCTCGCTCCCCGTCCCGGGCGCGGCAAGCGCCATGGACAAATTCTGTCAGCAGCGACCTCCATCTGGCGGCTCACCCGCCGCAAGCGGTAAGCTGCACTCCACAACCCCGGGACAACCTCGGACGACTGTGAACTCGTCTCGCTTCGGCGCTTGATCCTCCAACATGAAAAGTCTCGCTTTCGGAATGATCAAAGCGCTTCTGCTTCGCCGGTCCGGATCGTGGCAACGGCAGAGCGGGCTCCGGGATATTAGCCTTTGGGATCTCGAGAGCAACAGCGCCGGGCACCTTTCCGTTCAGGGCATTGACGCGCTTCAACTCGTAGCCCGATTCGGATCGCCTCTGTTGGTAGTCAACAGGGCGCGTCTGATGAAGGATGTCGGCGCCTTGCAGGACGCAGTCGCGCACGCTCCCCCGGGGTCAAAGATCCTGTACTCGTACAAGACGAACTGCGTTCCCGGCATTCTCAAGCCCATGCACGAAGCAGGAATCGGCGCGGAGGTAATATCGCCATATGAACTGTGGCTCGCCGAGAAGCTCGGCGTGGCGGGCGCCATGACTCTCTACAACGGCGTGGACAAGTCCGACGAGAGCCTGGAAAGCGCAATCCGGTCCGGGATTCTGGCCATAAACATCGACCACATGGAGGAGATTCACAGACTCCGCGCGGTCGCTGGCAGACTTGGCAGGAAGGCGAACGTCGGCGTGCGGCTGGCCCTTTCCAGCCGGTCGCAGTTCGGCCTCGATATCGATAGCGGCGAAGCGCACGCCGCCTGCAAGGCGATCCTGTCATCTCCCGAGCATCTCGACCTTCAATGCGTGCACGTTCACCTCACGAGCAATGCAAAAGACCCGAGCGCGCATCTGGCATTTGCCGGCAGGGCCTTGGAGTTCATGCGGCAACTCAAGGATGCAACGGGGTACACCGTCCCGTACCTGGACCTTGGGGGTGGGATCGGTGTGCCAACGACCAAAAACATGAACGGCATCGAGTATGGCCTCTACCGCCTGTTCGGGGTTCTTCCGAGACCGCCGCGCCTCGACGAGTGCAAGCCTATCTCGAGCTTCATGGAGGAGCTGATCCAGTCGATCGAGGCAGGCTGCAAGCGTCTCGGCCTTCCGACTCCGCGCCTGCTCATGGAGCCGGGCCGACTGCTCACAAGCCGCGCCGAGTTCCTGCTGGCGAGTGTGCGGGCGGTCAAGCAGCGCACGCGCGGCCCCACATTCGCCATGACGGACGCGGGGCGCCTGTCGGTGACCTTCCCGTGTGACTTTGAGTACCACGAAGCATTCGTTGCGGGACGTCCAAGCGCCCGATTGGATGCGTTCTACGATGTCATGGGCCGAGTCTGCACATCGTCGGATTGGATGTTCAAGAATCGCCTGTTGCCCAGGCTGCAGGCGGGAGACGTGCTCGCGGTCATGGATGCCGGCGCCTACTTTTCGTCCTATTCCTCCAACTTCGCGTTCCCGCGCCCGGCCATCGTAATGGTCCAAGACGGCGAGGCGACCCTCATCAGGGCGGCCGAGACCTTCGAGCACCTGACCGCGATGGATCGCGCCTAGCGTCCGCGACGCCGGATATCTGCACGCATGGACCGCCGCAAGCGCGCGAAACGCTCATGAGCGTCATCGTCACCCACGCCCGCAACCGCGTTGCCTACAACGTGGTAAGGAGCCTTGGCCGAAGGGGCATTCGCGTCTACACCGCGGATTCCATACGTCGCGCAATGTCGTTCGCGTCACGGTACTCAACGGGACACTTTATCCACCCCTCGCCGTTCACGGATCCGGAAGGCTTCATCGGCCGGCTGATCGAGGAGATCGGGCGTTTGCGGGTTGATGTCGTGATCCCTGTTTTCGAGGAGACCTTCCTGCTGGCCAAGCACTCGGCGCGCCTCTCGGACTGCGTGGCGACCGTATTGCCAACTTACCAGGACATCCTGCTCGCCCACAACAAGGACCGGTGGGCGCTGACTGCGCGAAGACTCGGCATTCCAGTCCCGGCTAGCTGCTCAATCGATGAATTACGGACCGGGCAACTTGAGGCGCGCGATCTGCGCTATCCGGTTCTCGTCAAACCGAAGCAGGGCGGTGGCGCGTGGGGCATACGACACGTCGATACACCGGATGCGCTCCGGAGAATGCTGGACAGCGAATTCTGCGGCGGCGTGCCGTGGGAGCGGTTCTTCGTGCAGGAGAGGATCCGGGGGGAGACGCACTGCGTTGCGATGCTCTGCAACCGGGGCCGCACGCGGGCAACGGTCACGTACCAGCAACTGCGCGACTATCCGGCGACCGGGGGACAGGCAACGATGCGCGTCAGCATTCGCAGCCCCGCCGCCGAGGCGCATCTCCAACGGCTGCTGGGAAGCCTGGCCTGGCACGGCGTGTGCCAGGCCGACTTCGTCGTGGACGCGACCACGGGCATTCCCTACTTGATCGATCTGAATCCCAGGCTGTGGGGCTCGCTCACGCAGGCGATCGCCTCTGGCGTCGACTTCCCGTACCTCATCTACCGCATGGCACGGGAGGGCGACGTCGAGCCCGTTGCCGGCTTCCGTACGGGGGTCGTAACGCGGTGGCTCGGAGGCGAGCTCGGTGCTTTCATTCCGCACTTGCGCAAGTCCGAGGCGAAGCTGCGGTTCATGAGATCGTTCTGCTTTCCGCCCACGCGCACGGCTCTTTACGACGATTTCTGCCTCTCGGACCCGTTGCCGTTCATCGCCTGGCTGTCCGATGCGGCACTCAAGGCGCTGAAGTTTCGTTCTCTCAAGCCCGTAAGCCACGAAACCCTGGAGGGCGTCTGGGACTGAGAGCCCTAGCCATCCGGGCCCCTGGAGCGAAACAACAAGGCACGATAGAGAATCAGCTTGGCATATTCCGTGAGCGCATGACGACGGCCGGTCGGCTCATCGGACAGGTACAGGAAAAGATTCTTGTCTGGCTGCTCGACCGTGCGGGAGAAGCTCTCCCAGGCTCGCCGGCTGTGAAGAGGAGAGGTCACGAGAATCAGCCGCCTCAGTCGGCGCTCCCGCAGGAATTGGGAGAGACCATTGGCTTCGGACCAGGTTCCAAAGAACCCCTCTTCAAGCGCGACGAACTCGATGGCGCCGGCCGCGACACCCAAGGCGCCGAACTCAGCCACCGCCCATTCGTTGACCGTCGGGTTGCGCCCGAGAGCAGGGCTGTATGCCATCAGCTCCGTCTCGCTCAGCACCAGGACGCGCGTTGCTCTCCTGTCCCGCACCAACTTTGCAGCGATTCGGAACTTGGCCTTGAGGCTATCCGCAGTCCCGCCCAGCACATACACCACATCGGCGTGACTCGAAACCGCTTCCGGCAGGTGCCGGACATGGGTCAATCGGTAGAGCAGGAATTCAGCCGCGTTCTTCGTGGAGACGACCGCGGCCAGTGTGACGAGGGCAACGACGGCGAAACAGCCAAGCAGACAGGCTGCGGGTCTCCTTGCGAACGCCATTCGTGCTCTCGCCCACCCGTCATCCACATTGACTCTTCGTCGCCGGATCGGTGCGCAGCCCGATGACACGAGCTGGATTACCAGCGGCAATTGACAGATCCGCGACCTCCCGGGTGACCACGCTGCCTGCGCCGATGACGCATTCACGCCCTACATCGGCCATGACAATTGCTCCATCGCCAATCCACGCCCCCCGGCCAACCCGGACCGGCGCGCGCGTCCCTCCTTGAAGCCGAATCGGCAGGTCCAGCGAGGCGTAGCTGTGGGCATGTTTGCCGCTGACAAGGTGGACACGGCTGCCAATGAGAGCGTCGTCGTCGATCACCGAGTCGGATATGATGCAATATGCGCCGATATAGACATGGCGCCCGATTTCACAGTTGGGCGTCGAAAAAATCGTGCCAAACGAAACCGTGCACTCGCGGGAACAGCGTCGCAACGTGAGCGCATAGTAGCCCAGCCGGAGATAGTCTCCGACCACTCCCGGAAACAACGCGGCGAAGTGCGAACCGACTTGAAATGCCCGGTCGGTTCCGATGGCGATTGCGGCCATTCGGCACAAGGCGACCAGCGGGACCGCGCAGCAGAGCGCGCCGATGTAGAGCGCCCGTTTGGTGGCGCGCCCAATTCGCGACGGCGTCGGTGGCGTGACTGTTGCGGCGGAAAACGACGTGGCGGCCTCAGGTCGGAGAGTACTGTTCGAACCACAGGTTAAGCATAACCAAGTTCCAAATCAAGCTCTCGCGGTTCCGGCGACCGGAGCCATGCTCTGCAAGAATAGTTCGAAGCTCGTGCCGGTCGAGGATCGAACGTCGAGCCAACGGTCCATCCAACAGCGCTTCCCATACCCAGGACTTCCACTCGCCCTTGAACCATTCGCCAAGCGGCACCGAGAACCCCATCTTCGGACGATCCAGGAATCCGCGGGGGAACAGCGGACGGATCGCCTCCTTGAATATGTACTTTGAGCGCCCCCATCGTATTTTCCAACGCGCCGGCAGCCGGCAGGCGAAATCCAGCAGGAGATGATCGAGCAGCGGCGAGCGGCACTCGAGACCATGCGCCATTGAGGCGCGATCGACCTTGACGAGCAGGTCCTCCGGAAGATAGGACAACAGGTCCATCCTGAACACGCGATCGTATCGGTCGAGCGAGCCGCAGTCGTAGACCTGCTCCAGATAGCGATCGGCGCTGCGCCCCACCCGTTCGCGGAACTCGCGATGATAAAGCCGCTCTCGCCCCGCGTCGGTCAAGAAGCTTCGGAGGCGCTGCACCCGCTGGGGCTCGGTCATGGACAGCAGTTCGGCGAGTGTCCGTGCCCGGCGCGGCAGGATCCCCATGTTCGCGATGCCGCGCATCAGGGAGGGAACGGCAAACGGAGCCATCCGATTGAGGGCGGGAATCACTCGATGCCATGGATAGCCGCCGAACAGTTCGTCGCCGCCGTCGCCATTGAGCGCGACCGTCACGTGGGTCTTGGCGAGGCGTGAGAGATACCAGGTGGGAATCGCGGAAGAGTCCCCATACGGCTCGCCATAGGTGCGGACGATCTGCGGCAGCACATCGAGGGCCTGAGGCTCGACCATCCACTCGTGGTGCTCCGTTCGATAGTGGCGCGCCACCACCCGCGCGTGAGCGAGCTCGTTGTAGCGCGGATCCGGAAAACCGATCGAGAAGGTCTTGATCGGTCCCGGCGAAATCGTGCTCATGACTGCAGCGACCGCGCTGGAATCGACGCCTCCGCTGAGGAACACGCCCAATGGGACGTCACTGATCATTCTGAGGCGGACCGATTCCGTGAACAATCTGAGCAACTCGCCCTTGGCCTCTTCATAGTCGAGGCCGAGCTTGGGCTCGAAGGACGGCTCCCAGTAGCGCTCCAGCGAGACCTTGCTGCGGCGCACGCGCAGCAGGTGCGCCGGCGGCAACTTTCGGATCGCGCGATAGATCGACCAGGGACTGGGGATACAGCTGTAGGTCAGGTACAGGTCGATGGCGCATTCGTCGATCTCGCGTGACAGTCCCGGCACCGCCGTCAGCGGCTGGATCTCCGAAGCAAAGTAGAGTCCGCCGGGCGTCTCGGCGTAGTAGATCGGCTTCTTCCCGAGCCGATCCCGTATTAACACGAGCTCTTCGCGCCGCTCGTCCCAGATGGCAATCGCGAACATGCCGCGCAGCCGGTGCACGCACTGCGCTCCGGCGTCGTCGTAGAGGTTGGCGATCACCTCGGTGTCGGTGTTCGTGCGGAACCTATACCCTTTGGCGATCAGCTCGTTGCGCAGCTCGACGAAGTTGTAGATCTCCCCGTTGAAAACAACGGCCACCGTCCGACTCTCGTTGAAGATGGGCTGATGTCCCGTGGCAAGGTCGATCACGCTCAGGCGCCGATGCCCCAGGACGACCTGGCCTTCGGGGTCGGCGTAATACCCCTCGTCGTCCGGGCCGCGATGCCGGAGCGCCTGGTTCATTTCTCGCACGAGCTGGGGATCGATCGGCCCGCGTCCAGGCGCATACATTCCACTAATTCCGCACATCGCGCCTTCCGAGGACGGCCTCGTAGAGCTCCTGGTACCGGTTGATCATGGTGGAGACGCCGAAAGACTCCTGTGCCATCTGGCGGCCTTGGTTCCCCATCGCCCGCCGCAAGGCTGCATTTCCCGCCAGCGCTCTCATCGCCGCCTCGAGCGCCGCCGGATCCCCCGGCGGGACCAGCAATCCGTTCATGGCAGGCTTGACCAGCAAGCGCAGCCCGCCGACGTCGGTTGCGATGACCGGCTTTCCAGCCGCCATGGCTTCGACCACGGAAAGCGGCACACCCTCCTGAACCGAGGACAGCACAAACACGTCGAATGCCGCCAGCACCTCGGGAATATCGGCGCGCGCGCCAAGGAACACGACGTTGCGCTCGATACCGAGCGCGCGACACTGGGACTCGAGTTGGCCGCGGAGGCTCCCATCTCCAACAATGAGCAATCGCGCCGCTTGCCCATGAGCGATGAGCGCTTGAAAGGCGCGCAGCAGGGTATGGTGGTCCTTTTCGGGTTCGAGGCGGCCCACGATGCCGAGGACCACCTCCTCGTTCGACAGCCCCAACCGAGTCCGCGAGTCCTGACCACCCACGCGGAACTCATCAAGATCGACGGCGTTGGTAACCACGTGCATGCGCGACGAGGAGACGCCCAGCTCCTCGGTGTAGTAGCGCGCAACGTCGGGGCCGACGACGGTGAAGGCCGAGCAAAACCGCATCAACTGCTTGAATATGCGTCGAGCCCTGGCGTCTTGGCGATAGAGGTAGTACTCATGCTCCGTATGCACGATTCTTGCGCCACAGAGTTTGGCCGGCAGCAGCGAGAACAGCAGCTGGGCAAATTGGTGCGTGTGCACGACGCGCGCCTTTTCCTGCCGAAAGCAGCGATACAGACGCCTCAGCACGCCCGCCTCGATGCCCTTGCGCCAGAGCACGTGATGCGGAATGCCGTACCGCACCAACTCGTCGGACAGCACGCCATCTCGATCAAGCGCACAGATTGAGGGCCGAAACCTCTTCCGGTCCAGGTGCGCGCCGATCGTTACTGCGAGCTTCTCAACGCCACCAATCTCGAGCGAATAAAGAACCTGGACAACCGGTATCACCATGCCACTTTGCCGGAGCCTTGGTTGGTGACTCGCCCAGAGAGCAACTCATCATACAGGCTGACTATTTCTCGTACCCGAGTGTCAGCCGAGAAGCGGGGGTAAAGACTGCTCCTGCCCTTCGCGCCAATCGCCCTTCTTAGCGCTGCATCGCTCAGCAGCTCGATCATCTTCTTTGCGAGCGCATCGGGATCGTTGGGAGGGACCATCATGCCATTGCCGCCCTGGATGATTTCCGGGACCCCACCGACCGCGGTAGCAAGGACCGCGACGCCGAAGCTCATCGCTTCCAGCACTGTATTGGGCGACCCTTCGCTGAACGAGGGCTGGACCAGAAGATCGATGGCCTGGTAATAGTCGGCAATATTCTTCCGGTAACCCAGGAACAGCACATGATTGCTCAACCCCCTCGCCCGGCACAATTCCTCGAGCAGTTCCCGATCCTGTCCGTCGCCGACGATCAACGCCTTTACACCATGAACACTCCGCAGCGTTGTCTCCAGGGCCTTCAAGAAGACCTGCTGCCCCTTTTCGGGATTCAGGCGACCGAACACGCCAACGACTCTCTCGTGCGAGGCGATGCCATGCCGTTGCCGTATTTCCTCGCCAGATGCGCCCGGTACGCTTTCGTTCGGAGCGATTGCGTTGTGAATGACCCGAATTTTCTGCGCCGCAATCCCATGCCGAACGAGCAACTCCTTCATCGAAGCGGAAACTGCAACCACGCGGTCCGCCCGGCGGAGCGCCCACCGTTCTATTCGGTTGTACAGCCTGTTCCTTCTGCTGTCGTTGATGAACCCGTGCGCAAATCCTATCCACGGACGGCGACAGAGCATCGCAAGAAAGAAGCCGACCGTGTTCGATTTGTAGCCGTGCGTTTGTATGATGTCTACTTCCTGCTTCCGAATGAGGCGGCGGGCCTGAACAACGAGATTCGGGTCAAGCGCGGTTCGTTGCTTGAGTAACCGCAGATTCAGCTTCTTGCGCCGTGCTTCATGCACGAACTCGCCGGCGGAATGGCCCTCGAGGTCAAAGTTGCACACGACGTATTCGAACCGGGAGGCAGCGGCGTGCTCGACCAGCTGAAGCACTCCCTTTCCGGGGCCGCTGATCTGCTCGGCCGCAATCATGATCAGCACCTTGGGCTTGGTGTCCATAAAGCAGGTAGAGGGTCCAGCGTGGGGATGGGACCGAAGCCCTTTGTAACATACTTCCTTCACCCGAACAGTGTAAACAAACGTCGCTAGCCAGCGGTACCACGTTGCCGCAGTCATGAATCAATGATGAACTGGTCTCTGAAAGTGCTCCGCACAACCTTCATCGTGTCCGTTCTCGCCATCGGGACTTCCCTCTGCGCGGCGGCTGAGTCGGGTTCCCGGGGCCCAGTAGCAAGCGAGCTCAATCTGACGCCTGCGCACCTCATGGCCACCACCGGACCTCTGGTCGCCTTGCAGTCCATGTTCGCCCTCTACGAGAGCTGGTATGCGCAAGCCGAACAAGCGGCGTACAGGAAGTGGGTGGCAGGGGGCAGAAATGCGACGGACGGGTCCTCGCACTATGGCGCGCTGTGCTCGCGCTACCAGTTGAGACTGCGAAAGGGGCTGCCAGCAGGACTGATGGCGGCCACGCACAGTGTGTATTCGCATGGTGTCGAGATGACGCGTTCCGTGCTTCGAGCGCGTTTCGAGTCGAACAACTGCGCGATGGCCCCTCATGAAGCCACCAACCTGGCCGAAATCGAGATGCTTTACCTCCTCGAAGGCGACCCGCATGCGCTGGAGTGCATCAAGGGCATGGCTCGCTACCAGGGAGCACAGTATCCCGAAGACCATCTTGACCTTTCCGGTCCAAGCAGCGATCCCCGAAGTGCGGCAATCCTCCTCCAGACACTCTCCGTCGGTGCGCGGTACAATCACTCGTATATAGCACGCGAATCATGGGGCTCGACGTGGCGGGAGGCCGCAGCCACCATGGTCCATCGGATGTCACGGCAGGTCCAACACAACGGCAAGGTCGTGTCATTGGCCCACAAGAATAGCGGTCAAGGGGACGAAGCATTTTTCATGAGTGCAATGCTTGCAGCCGAGCTGTTGCACTGGCACGGCTTCGTCGAGTCACAGCCGATCGGGTTCCGTCTGGCACAACGTATTCTGGATCGTCTAATGGATGAGCACGGGAAACGAGGCACCGCGTGCTTGCCCTACACGTCGAAGGATGCGAGGACATGTGCCTCGGATTTGGCTGGCTTCCATGTCTGGCCTGCGCTCGTCCTATGGCAGGAAACCGGCGACGCAAAGTACAGAGACTTCGCCCTCAAGAACATGGACGCGGCCGGCAGTGCATTTGTCGGCGGCGCGAAGCAGTTCAATCAAACGTACTCGACAGGCGCCCAGTCCGCCGAAGCCCTCCTTTCCGGGCAACGCTGGCGCGGAAGGAGCGAGTCCATGACACGTCGATCCACCTCATACCGAGCCTGCGTGCGACGCTCTTGCGGCCAGAATAGATCTCGCTGCGAAGACCATCGATGAACGACCTGTTGAAGCGACTTACATCAGGGCTTCCGCAATGGTGGCAGCATGAGCTAAGACGCCTGAAGTGTCGGCGCGAGATCCAGCGCGGGACGTTTCGATCATACGAGCCCGAGTACCTCATTCTCGACTCGCTGATCTCGGCGGGCGACTGGGTTATCGACGTTGGCGCGAATGTCGGCCACTATACGAAGAGGTTCTCCGATCTGGTCGGTCCTCAAGGCAGAGTAATTGCCGTGGAGCCTGTGGCCGAGACTTTCTCGCTGGTTTCTGCCAATGCGCTGCTGTTCCAGCACGGCAATGTCACGCTACTCAATGTTGCTGCCTCAGATCATTCTGGCATCGCTGGAATGCAAGTTCCGCGGCTCGAGACAGGGCTGAGTAACTACTATCAGGCAAGATTGTCAGGCGGAAGCACAGATCGCCATGTACTTACGGTAAGGCTCGACGCCCTTGCCTTGCCGCATCCCATCGGGTTGCTGAAGATCGACGCAGAGGGCCATGACCCCGCCGTCCTTCGGGGAGCGGAAGCCTTGCTCGCGCGCGACCATCCGACCCTCATCGTGGAGACGGACTCAAGCGAGGTCGTCCAACACTTGCGCGGGCTTGGCTACACGAACGAGAAGCTTCCAGGTTCTCCGAATACGCTCTTTCGTTGGTTGCCGCATGGCGTCCGAGGTGCGGGTGTCTGAGCGTCTGAGAATACTGTTTCTGACGAATCGAAGTCCGTATCCGATCAAGGATGGCCAATCGCGGCGGACTTACAACATCCTGAGGGGGCTTGCGCACCGGCATGACGTATGTCTTCTGTCACTCGTTGAGTCGCCCGAGGAGGTCTTGCCGGAGAGTATAGCGAAGCTGACGAGCTTCTGCGAGGAGGTGGAGTTGTTCCCCGCCCCTCCCAAGAGACTGAGCTTCGCGATGATCGCGCGCTTGCTGCTGAGCCTGTTTTCCACGGATCCATATACTATTTGGAGGCACTACTCGAAGCCCTACGCCGACCGCGTCAGAGCGTGGCTGGATGCGGCGTCATTCGACATTGTCCATTGCGACATTCTGCCGCTAGCGTACTGCGTACGAGACCTCGACGGCCCGTTGCGGTCGCTTACCGATCATGATGTGAGCTATCTGAAGGCGAGGAGGCTCGCCGCACAGGCGCGCAACCCGCTTCTCAAGCTGTTTCTCTACCTAGAATCTCTGAAGCTGAAACGGCTGGAGAGCACGATCTTCGAGAATCTGGATCTGGGAATCGCCGTGTCGGAGCTGGACCGGCGGCATCTGGAACGTCTTTGCCCGCTCGGCCGCTTCGCCGTGGTCGAGAATGGCGTCGATGTCCGTGCGTTCGTTCCAGACCCGGGCGCGCTGGAGCCGGATGCGCTGGTCTGGGTGGGCGGGTTTCGTCAGCGGGCCAACTGCGATGCGGTACGGTTCTTTGCCGAAGACATCTATCCCCTGGTCAAGCGACAGAGAGGCGGGACCAAGTTCTATATAGTGGGTGACGGCGTCCCGGGTTGGCTGAGAACTCTCGCCGCCGCGGACGCGTCCATCGTCCTGACCGGTTTTGTGGATGATCCGCTCCCGTACATTCAGAGAGCGGCCGTGTTTGTCGCGCCGGTCCTTAGCGGGGGCGGGACAAAGCTGAAGCTCCTGGAAGCCATGGCGGCGGGCAAGGCCATCGTCTCCACAGCCATTGGTGTCGAAGGAATTCAGGGAAACGATAACGAGCATTTCCTTGTGGCGGACACACCCGAGGCCTTCTCGTCCTGCGTCATTGCCTTGCTAAACGATGGCGCCTTGCGGGATCGGCTCGGCGAGAGTGCCAGAAGGCGGGCGATGGAGACCTATGACTGGGAAGCAATCTGTGAAGCGATGAGCGGGATCTACCAGGATGCCAGGAAGGCGATGCCTGACAGGCAGGCCGCACCTCCTCTATCGCCGGTCGCCGCGCTCCGGCGCGGATCCCGCTGATAGGCGCTCACCGTGTGCGGCATCTACGGCGTCCTGCACCTCGACGGTACCCCGGCTGACGCGGCGCTGATGCCCGCCATGGGCGGCATCATTGCGCACCGTGGGCCCGACGACGAGGGCCACCACGTGGACGGGCCGTGCGCCATTGGCATGCGGCGGCTGTCGATCATCGATCTGGCCGGCGGGCACCAGCCGCTCTCGAACGGCGATGACTCGCTGTGGCTGGTATGTAATGGCGAGATATACAACTATCGCGAGCAGCGGCGCGAGCTGCAGGGACTCGGTCATCGTTTCAAAACCGCGTCCGACAGCGAGGTGATCCTCCACAGCTACGCCCAGTACGGGGATGAGTTTGTGCACCGGCTGAACGGCATGTTCGCCTTTGCGCTCTGGGACGCGCGCCGTCGCCGCCTCATCATCGGTCGCGATCGCTTGGGTATCAAGCCAATCTACGTGTACCGGGATCCGCGCAGAGTCGCGTTCGCCTCCGAGGCCAAGGCGCTGCTCTCGCTGCCGGGGATGTCGACGCAAATCGACCCATCGGCGCTGCGCTCCTACCTCAATCTCGGTTATGTGGCCGCGCCGCGATCGCTCTTTCGCGGTATTGGCAAGCTGCCTCCGGCAACCATGCTCATCGTCGATGAAGGGCGTGTCGACGAGCGGCGCTACTGGCGCATCTCCGGAGCTATCGACCGGGACACCGCCGAGCGCGACTGGGTTGAACGGATCCGCGCGCGTCTTGAGGAATCGGTCCGCATGCAGATGGTCAGCGATGTGCCAATCGGCGCATTTCTTTCCGGCGGGATCGATTCCAGCACAGTGGTCGGCCTTATGGCCGCGCAAAGCGACCAGCCGATACGGACCTATGCCATCGGGTTCAAGGGAACCGCCGCCGACGACTACTACAACGAGCTGCCCTACGCGCGCCGAGTCGCCAGTCTTTTCCGAACGAACCACCAGGAAATCGTGGTGCGACCGGACGTGGTCACTCTCCTGCCACGCCTGCTCTGGCACATGGACGAGCCGATGTCCGACACCGCCTTTATCACGACCTATCTCGTATCGCAGTTCGCCCGGCGCGACGTGACCGTGATCCTGTCGGGAGTGGGCGGCGACGAACTGTTCGGCGGCTATCGGCGCTACCTCGGCAACCACTACCAGATGTACTTCGACCGCCTGCCGGAGTGGATGCGGCATGGACTATCGGCGGTGGGGGCGCGTCTGCCGAGCGACCGGCATTCGCCGCTGCTCAACCTTTCCCGGCTGGCGAAGGGGTTCCTCGACAGCGCGGGTTTGCCGTTCGAAGAACGCTATCGCTCATATGTTCAGGTATTTCCCCTGCGCGAAGTGCAGCAGTTGCTCCGCATTGACGGCACTGATCGGCCGGACGTGATCGAGACCGCTTTCCATCGCGCCGTCGGCGACGACTCCCTCAATCGGATGCTGGCGGTCGATGCGGAAACGGCGTTGCCCGACGATCTGCTTCTGCTGACGGACAAGATGAGCATGGCGACGTCGCTCGAATGCCGCGTGCCGCTGCTCGACCACGAATTGGTGGAGCTGGCTGCGCGCATCCCGGAGCAAGTCAAGATTCGCGGCGGGAAATTGAAGCACGCAATGAAGCGAGCCGTCTCCGACCTGCTGCCGCAGGACATCTTGGAGCGCGGCAAGCGCGGATTCGGCACGCCGATGGGCGCGTGGCTGAAGGACGATCTCGCACCGCTTGTCCGGGGTCTGTTGTCGGAATCGGTGGTCGAGGGCCGTGGGCTCTTCCGCTTTCCAATGGTGCAAGACCTGATCGCAGGACACGAAGCCAATCGCGTCGATGGCACCGACCGCTTGCTGACGCTGCTCAACCTGGAGATCTGGTCGCGCCTGTACCTGGATGGCCGAGCGCCGGACGACGTGACCGACGAATTGAAAGGGATGCTGGCGGTCGGCAGCAGCAGGTAGCGCCACGCTGGCGGTCATGGCGAACGCCCGACTTCCTCAAACAACCACGCTGGCCGGGATGCGAAGCTCCGTCTGTGTCGTTGGCGGTGGCTTGGCGGGGGGCATAGCGGCAGCAACCCTGGCTGCAAAGGGACACCCGGTGACCCTCGTGGAACTTGGCGACGCTCCGGTGCCCCTTCGTCCCACCAATGAGGTCTGGGAGGGAGCGGAGGTCAAGTCTCCGTTCACCAGGGGTAGCGGTATCGGCGGAACCTCCAACTTCTGGCATAGCGGGCTTACGGTACTCGACAAGACGGACGTCGAGGGCATACCCGGCAATTGTGGGCACCGCAAAGCTCCGATCGCCTATCAGCAGCTCCGCGAATACTACGCGAGGGCCATCGCGCTCTTCCGAGACGGCGGCCAACGCTGCTCGCTCGACGCTATTGAGGCTCCACTGGCCGCTCCACTGGAAGGCTTCGGTAACTTCGGAGATGCGTTCCGACCCAAGGCGCTTCTTTATCCGGACAGGCCTTTTTCCACCCTGCCAATGATTGAGCGCGCCGGCAGGCTGCACGGATTGCAGGTCGTGCGCAACATCGAAGTAAAACGGCTGGTGAGTTACGGGAACCGGCGTATCGCCTACGCCGAGGGCATTGACGTCAAGAGCGGAGCTCACCGGACCTTTCCTGCCGAAATCTTCGTCCTGAGCGCCGGTGGGTTGGGATCACCCAAGATTCTGCTGCAGTCGGCCGACCACTGCCCAGCTCTAGGGCGCGTGCCCGCCGGCAGGTTCATCATAGACCACCCGACCGGCTTCGTCTTCAAGGCGAAGCTGCGCCGGCGCATGGACATGCGTCCGCTGTTCGGTATGTCCGGCGAAGGATACAAGCTGCGCTACGGCTTCGCTCTTCGCGAGAACCGCCTGGATCTTGCTGATTTTCGCAATCACATTGTCTATTTGCGACCAGCGCTGTCGATGAAGGACCCCAGCAGCTACGACTTTCTCAAGCGAAGGCTCGTTTCCTACAGAGGGAGGACTCTGGGCCCGCTTGATTTCGTGTACCTGCTTTGGCATGCAGACTTGCTCTTCGACGCGATCAACTTCAAGTTCGGACTCTCCCACTCGACGAGGTATGTATCCGGATTGGTGTTCGCCGAGCAGTTCCCGGACGAAGATGCTCGCATGTCCTTCCTCGACAATGGAAAGTTCAAGATCAAGTGGACTTTTTCGGAGGCAGACCGCCGATCGCTGACGAAGTTCATCTCCATCTTCTCCAAGAGCTATTCGCACCTGTTCGAAGCCTTCCACATGTTCCCGAACATCGGCGATAGATTGGATAGTGCAGGGCATCACTCCGGGGCGTGTCGAATGGCAAGTGTCCCCGCTGACGGGGTTGTGGATGCCGACCTGCGGGTGTTTGGGACCGAGAACTTGTTCGTCGCCGACGGCTCGGTGCTCGCCTATGCGGGTCACGCGAACACTGGACTCACCATTGCGGCCCTTGCATTGAAGTGTTGCGACGCAGTCTCCGATGCATAGGGATCATTCCTGATGGTGACTCGGGCGCGAATTCTTGTGACCGGCGCAACCGGCTTCCTCGGCTCGCGACTGACGAGGCGCTTGGTCGAGGAGGGTTATGCGGTAAGAGCGCTGGTGCGCATGCGCTCCGACTTGCGCGTGCTGAAAACTCTAGGGGTGGACATCGCATTCGGCGACCTGGGCGATGGAAACGCGGTCGGTGCGTCCGTCAGGGGCATCGACATCGTGGTGCATGCCGGCGCTGGGACCAGCGGATCGGCGAAGGATTGCGAAACCGCAACCATCCTGGGTACGAGGAACGTTCTCGGAGCCTGCCGGAAGCACGCTGTCCGGAAGCTTGTCTATATCAGCTCCTGCAATGTCTATGAAGTGGCGGGGTATTCCGAGAACCAGCTCGTCACCGAAGAAGCGCAACTCGAGCGATTCCCCAAGCGCCGGGGACACTATACCGCGGCCAAGCTCCAAGCGGAGGCGCTGGTTACCGAGGCTATGACCCGAGATTGCTGCCCAACGGTCGTGCTCCGGCCAGGGACGCTGTTTGGGCCCGGCGCCGAAATCTTTACGAGAATGATGGGCGTCTCGTTCGCCCGGCGGCTCTTCGTCGTTTTCGGCGATGGGGAAAGCGAGTTGCCCCTTGTTCACGTGGACAACGCCGTGGATGCAATAGTCGAATGCGTGCGTAATCGGGCTGCCGACGGTCAGGTGTTCAACGTCGTTGACCCTGGCCCGGTCACGAGAAAGTCGTACGTGGAGCGAGTCATCAAGCCGCTGCACCCCAGAGCAATGGTGATCTATTGTCCGATGCCTTTGCTTCGTGCTCTGACACTGGTGCAGGAGAAGCTTCTGTCGACCCTAGGAAGGCGGCCGTTTCTCACCGCATACCGGCTGGCGACATCGCAAAAGGGTGTCAAGTACGATACTTCCAGGATCGAGCGCGCCATTGGCTGGCGGCCTCGTATCAGCTTTGAGCAGGGAGCCGAGCAACTGCTCAAACTAAAGGAACGTGCGGCCGGCTCCGGAGCGCCATCCGTGTCGCCATGAGAAGTGCAAACGGGCACGCCATCGACGAGCATAAGCACTACTACTGAACGCCTGGCAGGGACTACTGTACTTTGAGGTTCTGCGGAGCTGGCAACGATACCGGGCCCGCAGGCCTGCTCGTCGCAACGGTGAGATCGTCGATCCAGAACCTCTGATCGACTGGAGAACCGCCAAGGTACGGCCCCATCACGAACTGGTTGAAGGCCAGGCTAGAATTGGCTCCTGTCCGGAAGATGACGCCGTTCTGGTCGATGATGAGCGCGCCATCGAGCCAGTACTTTAGTACACCGTCCGTTTGGCCAATCCCACCTACAACGCTGTTGAGTTGGGCGTAGACTTCAACGTGTTGCCAGGTGTTCCGCGCGAACCGCACTGTGGGCGAGTTCCACATGTAGGAGTTCCAGTAGGTCCCGCCCCCGACGCTGTAACAATCCGACCCGCCAAACACTCCACTGACGGTCACGCCACCCGTGTTCCCCACCCCATTGCACCCTGCCACCGCGCGGTTCTCCGTGACAGGAATCAAGTTCACGTTGATCTTGGTCGTATCGACCATCTTGCCATCCTGAATTTCGAGCTGCGGAACGCCGCCATTTGATCCGACGACTTGCTGGATATAGAAAGTCAGGGTGGTGAAGGCAAGGCCCGAGAATGCCGAATCCGCGGTAGTGAGAACATAGAATTCATGCGGACCATAGGTGAGTCCTGATCCCACGTAGTTGCTCGAGTACTTCACCCAGTAGCTGATGTACAGTGTTGTGGCGGGCGAAAATGCTCGCCGCAGCGATCCGCCAGAGATGGGTTGTGTGCCGCCAGGCGTCCAACGGTACTCGAGCGATCGATTACTGCCTGGAATATGCTCGACTGTCGAGAAAGTCTGATTGATGTTGTCATACCACCCCTTCGCCGCGAGGTCGGTGTTCTCGAAATCCTCCGTGAAAAGGATCGTCTGTCCGAAGCCGATGACTGGCAACAAAAGCACGCCGAAGGCTGCCGCGCTGCGCAATGTCTTCTCAAGCAACGCGGCCAATCCAGTCGTTATCATGTGGCGCCGCTCCTGGGATGCCCGTAGATTCCGCTATTAGACGCCAAGATTCCGAGGCGCCGCAATGTGATAAGTCACGACGACGGCGCAAACGCTATTTCACGAGCTAATCCAGCCTCTTGGGCAGCCCAAGCCTGAAACCATAACGCATGGCGACAACCGCGCCCAAGATGCCGATCACCAGCAAGGTGGCTCCTTGCGCGACAACCGAGTAGGCGAGCGCCGAGGACTCGCCTACGCCGTACGGCCCGAGAGCCAATACACATGCGACCTGGTAGATGCCGATGTTGCCCGGCGCTGCCGGGAGCATGGAACCGATAGCGAGCAGAACCCCGATCATCATGGCAGCATGAATCGGCAGCTGCCATTCAAAGGCCCTGAGAAAGAGCCAGAAGGTTGCGTAGTCCGCGCAGTAAGCCAGTACGGTGAAGGCCATCGCTCGAGCGAGCCGCCCTGGACGCGCTAGCTCGCCGCAAGCATCGAGGAGCTGGCCGTACCAGCGCGGAATGCGCTCGCTCCAATGTCCTGGCAGCGCCGACGAAACGTACCTCACGAACGGTTTCAGTCGCGCGCCAAAGGCTAGTAGGGCCACGAATACGGCTACCGGAAAGACGATGAACACCGCCAGCCAGCCAAGGCGCGTGTCACCCGAGAGTTGCGTGGTCAGCACGCCAAGGACATAGAACGTCGCGACACCCAACAGCACCACGTCCGCCATCCGGTCGACGAACGCCTTCGCCAGGAGCTCGCCGGGCGGAAGCCGTAGCGCATGATGCACGGCGGCGATACGCAGAAGCTCGCCGGCTCGGCCCGGATACAGCGCGTTGCCGACGTAGCCGATGACGGTGGCATTCCAGTAGGCGCCGAGCTGCGCGACATGCGCGCCGGATAAGGCCGCCCAGCGCAGTGCTCTTATGGTGATCGTGGTCAACACGCCCGCGCAGGCGAGGCCGACCCACGACCAGCGCAGCGCCTCGAAGGCTGTTTTGAACTCGCTCAAGTCCATGCGTGCGACCACGATCGCCACGAGGACGGCGCTGACGCCGAGGCCGATCGTCAGGCCCTTGGCACGAAAGCCGCCTTTCACCGCCGCTCGACCGCGATGAATGCAAACATCGCGAGCAGCCCCATCAACGGCGCCAGCAGCCTCTCCAATCCCTTCCATGCGCGAAAGCTCCAGGCGGGAGCAAGCGCGCGCATCGACTCTCCGCCGGACACGAGATAACAAAGCGGCATGAACGGCTCCACGCGCGTCACCTCCAGCCGCGGAAACCGCTTGCGGAACACCGCCAGATCCCTGTGGAAGATCATCCACGGAAGCGCGCCATTCGCTCCAGAGAGCGGCCCGCTCGAGGGGAATTCCCAGGCCGAGGCCTCGGGTCGAAACGGCTCGAGGTGGAACCGCGTGTACACGAACCTCGACCAGGCGCTGACCCAGGGCTCGATCATGAGTATCCGGCCGCCGGGGACGAGCGCTCGCTGCGCCTCGGCGAGGAAACGCTCAGCATCGGCGATGTGATGCATCACGTCAGTCATCACGATCGCCAGACTCCCGTCCGGGAACGGAAGCTTGCGCGCATCGATGACCGACTGCACTCCGGGGCAGACGAACACCTCCGAAGTGATCGCTTCCGGACACATCTTCTTTATTTGCCATAAGACCGCTTGGGTGGCCCCTGCAGTTGCGCGCATGACCGATTGTGGCAGAAACCACCTCTCACCGACCCGCAACGTACCCGAACCCAGTCGCTCTTTGCGGCACGAACGCGAAGGAATTTCCTTCTATGAGGGTTCTCCGCGTGTCAAGCCTCCGGGGGCGGGATTCTAGTTTACGGTCTTCTCTTCATTTTCGTTCCTGCAAGCGGTCTTCGCGTTGGTTGGCCCGGTTCACTCGTGAGTGCGAGCGCGATGCGCTCGTCACCACCTTCTATCTGTGTCGGCGTTCTTGCCGAGCACCCGATGCTGTATGCGCCCCAAGCGGGCAAGACGAACCGGATTCGGACGAAGCGCCTCCTCTATCAGGACGGCCGTGCGCATGGCACGGCCCAGGAAAATCACGGGCGTCTCGACCAACCTTCAACGCTGCAGCCTCCTATCGTCGATGTAATGGATTTTGTCGTTACAGCGTTGCAGGGATGAGCCGTGCGCCCTCGGGCATGACGCCGTCCTCGAGGTAACGCCACAGCGAGATCAACAATCGCCGCGCCAGAGCAACGAGAAGTGGCCCCACTCGTTTAGACAGCTCCGGGGGTGTTTATAAGTGCAATCCCGGCGAGTTGAGGGTTATCCACGGCGCCGCGCGCGTGGCGCACGCCACGCACACGAGCGCGCGGCGCGGTGGGTAACCCGGTTGCGATCACGCTGCCGCCTTCATGTCTTGATTGCCGAAGTATGCCGCATCGGGCGTGCGCCCCTTGTGCGCGCGGTGCGGCCGGCGGCTGTTGTAGAACTCGATGTAACGCCCGATCGAGGAGCGCGCCTCCGACACCGTCTCGTAGGCCCGCAGATACACCTCCTGGTACTTCAGTGTCTTCCAGAAGCGCTCGATGAACACGTTGTCGCGCCAGCAGCCCTTGCCGTCCATGCTGATCGCCATGTCCTGGCCTTTGAGCACCGAGATGAACTCCGAGCAGGTGAACTGGCTGCCCTGGTCGGTGTTCACGATCCTGGGCACGCCGTGGCGATGAATCGCCTCCTCTAGCGCTTCCACGCAGAAGTCCGCCGTCAGCGTATTCGAGAGCCGGAACGACAGAATCTTGCGGCTCGCCCAGTCCATCACCGCCACCAGGTACACGAAGCCGCGCTTCATCGGGATGTAGGTGATGTCCAGCGCCCAGACGTGGTTCGATTCCTCGATCGCGACGTTCCTCAACAGGTACGGGTAAATCTCATGTCCCGGCGCACGGCGGCTGGTCGATTTCCTCCTGACCAGCGCCTCGATCCCCATCCGCGTCATCAGCGTGCCGATGTGCTTGCGGCCCGCTTCGAACCCCTCCGGCCTGAGCAGATCGCGCAGCGTCCGAGCCCCCGCAAAGGGGTACTCCAGGTGCAGCTCGTCGATGCGGCGCACCAGCACCAGATCGGCTTCCGAGACCGGCCGCGGCACGTAGTACACCGCCGCGCGCGAAATCCCTACCAGCTCGGCCTGCCGAGCGATCGGCAATTCATGCTTCGGGTCAATCATCGCTTTGCGCTCAGCATGCCCGCTTTGGTGAGCGCGCCTTCCAAAAAATCGTTCTCCAGCGCCAGCTGCCCAATCTTCGCGTGCAGCGCCTTCACGTCCACCGGCGGTGAGTCCTTGTGTCGCGGTCCGTCGAACAGCTCGGCTGCGCGCTCAAGCAGCTGCTTCTTCCACTCCGTGATCTGGCGCGGGTGCACCTCGAACTGCTCGGCGATCTCGGCCAGGGTCTTGTCGCCTCGAATCGCGGCCAGTGCCGCCCGCGCCTTGAACTCCCCTCCGTGATTCCTTCTCGGCCTTCTTGCCATCGCCCTCTCCCTTCATCGGGGCGATTCCGCCGCCCCTCCGGGCCGAGATTACACTTACCGGGCTGTCTAGATTCTTGGGGCCACTTCTCACATACTTGTTTCCTAAAAGTCGATAGGAGCTGCATTCCGTGCCCACCCACCGCGCAATCCTCGACCGCATCATTCGAATTATCGTATGATTCTGAGGTTGCTAGGCGCTGCCGGCGGCGGCACAGTCGCAACCGTCAGATCGTCGATCCAGAAGCGCTGATCGACGGGAAAACCGTTTCCCATAGTTACCCGCCAAGTAGACGGTTCGGAGGCAGTGGTGGCACTGAACGCTGGTTCTATGTGGTCGAGACATAGTCGCTCAATACTTTGGATATTTTTATTGGCTTTTCTGCTTCGAACTGCCCCAAATATCTGGCTCGAGTGGAAAGAATCAGGCTGGCACGGATCGAACATCAATGAGATCGAATTTTATTATGATGATGTAGCACGGAGTCTTATTCTTGGGAAAGGGTTTGTCCACTCGGTCAGCCCAAGATCTTCTACTTCCCCGTATAACTTTAGTCCCGGCACACCTTTTCATTTTGTCCCGCCATTATATGCATGGTTGCTAGCTATCGAATATTTTGTATTTGGGCCGAACGTGTTCCTTGCGAAGTTGGTGCAATGCTTCTTAGACTCAATCGTATGCCTGTTGATTTACAAGATCGGGGTACGAATGTTGGATCGAAGGACCGCGCTGATTGCAGCAGCGCTATACGCCATATATCCACTCGCGATTTTTGTCGACACCACGCTTTATTATCAAACGTTACTGAACTTGGCATTGTGCTGGATTATTCTATGTATGGCAGCGCCAGTAACAGTCAAAAATGGAATGTGGACCGGGATAGCGGTCGGAGTTTCAGCGTTAGCGAAGCCCGTGACTCTTCCATTGATTCTGGTCGTGCCTGTTATCAGAATGCTGGAAACTATAAGGAGAGCGACTCTAAGACCCCATGTTTTATGGTCGATCGCTTTCGTGATCGCGTGTGTTCTGACATTGGCTCCGTGGACAATTCGTAATTACATCGTGTTTGATCGCTTTATCCCGGTCCAAAGCGGCGGGGGATGGGTGCTCCTCCAAGGCTCAAAGGAAGCATACATCGATGTGAATGTTGATGACCTTCGTCGCGAATATGGAAAGGACTTCGCAATATCACCCGATGAATTCGCATCGACTGCGTTGTTGAACCATAGGACTCATCTGGTAAGCGATCCGCTCGATTATTTGCGGTTCTTAGGAAAGAAGTTTCTGCTTGCATGGTATAACACCGAGGGTAAAGACAAGAACTCGACGGCGCTATTAGTGCAGCTCCCCTTCATCATCGCTGCACTGATTGGGTTTATTGGCTTGTTCCCGTTGTGGATGAGAAAACCTAACTGGTACGTTATTGGCCTGATACTCTATATTTCTGCATTGCAGATTGTTCTTTTTCCATTGGTTCGTTACACCATCGCTGTTATGCCCTTAGTAATGCTCCCCGCAGCATTGGCTATAACCAAGGGCCTGGGTCGTTGGGGCGTGCTTCGGAATTCATAGTTATCCCACCCCAGTGATGCGTTCAGTTCATGATTCTGCCGTGCCGCCAGCAGCGCCGGCGGAGGCAATCGAGGGCCCGAACGTAAGTGTGGTTATCCCGTGTTATAAAGTTCGTGAGCACGTTCTCGCCGTGATCGTAAGAATTCCAGAACGCGTGTCACGCATTTATGTCGTCGATGACTGCTGCCCGGAGGGTACAGGACAGTATGTCCAGACTCACTGTCAGGACCCGAGAGTACAGCGGGTGATTTTTCACGAGCACAACAAAGGGGTGGGTGGCGCAATGATTTCCGGTTACCGAGCGGCTTTGGCAGAAGGCGCGACGGTAATTGCGAAAATCGACGGTGACGGTCAGATGGATCCCCGACTACTCGACAGGTTTATCGATCCCATACTGTCGGGCAAGGCGGATTATGCCAAGGGCAACCGCTTCTTTGACCTCGAGTTGGTCGCGTCGATGCCGCGAGCCAGACTGTTCGGTAATTCGGTCTTGTCGCTGATTAACAAATTCGTGTCCGGTTACTGGAACATTATGGATCCGAGTAACGGTTACACGGCGATACATGCGGCGGCATTGCGTCACATCCCTCTCGAGAAAGTCGATCAGCGGTATTTTTTTGAAAGCGACATGTTAGTTCGGCTGAATATCGCTCGCGCGGTTGTCATGGATATTCCGATGGAAGCGCGTTACGCCGGCGAGCCCAGCAGTCTGAATATTGCCAAGGTTACTCTTACCTTTCCAGGCAAGTACGTTCAGAGATTTGTCAAAAGGATATTCTTCAACTACTTCCTTCGCGACTTCAATATCGGGACCGTCGAATTGGTCATGGGGATACTCCTGATATTGGCCGGTGTGGGTTTTGGAATTATCCGGTGGTATATGTCTATCGAGAGCCTGATCCCTGCCACCAGCGGTCAGGTGATGTTGTCGGCATTGCCAATACTTCTGGGATTTCAGCTGTTGATTTCTGCACTGGCTTTTGACATTGGCCATGTGCCAACAGTCCCGTTGCATGTACTTCTTTCGCCGTTACGATTCCGTGGTTTTGGGACGGGCGGTCGAATTGATCCGTAGCCGGGTTTAGCGCAACAAGCCAAAGGCGCTGAGCGCCCGAGATAGAGAAGTGGCCCCGCAAATCTGAACAGCGGTATAAATGGAAACTCTGGGTTTAGAGCCGGGCCGAGATCGGTCTGGCAATAGGGAGTTTCGGATGAAGAAGAAGGCATCAGGGCGGCGCACGCGCCGCACCCACACCGCGGTGTTCAAGGCGCGAGTGGCGCTGGCCGCGTTGCGCGAGGACCGCACCATGGCCGAGCTGTGCGAAGAGTTTGAGCTGCATCCGAACTAGATCGCGGAATGGAAGCGGCAACTGCTTGAGCGCGCGGCCGAGATCTTTGACACCGGCGCGCGCCCGGATCCGGTGGACCTGGCCCCGCTACACGCTAAGATCGGCCAACTGGCGCTGGAGAACGATTTTTTGGAAGGCGCGCTCACCAAAGTGGGATTGCTGAGCGCAAAGCCATGATCGACCGTGAGCACGAACTGAGCATCACCTGCCAGGCGAAGCTCCTGGAGATCAGCCGCGGGACGGTGTGCTACCTGCCCCGGCCGGTCAGCCCGGCCGATCTGGCGTTCATGCGCAAGATCGGCGAGCTGCATCTGGAACACCCCTTCATGGGGGCGCGCATATTGCGCGACCAGCTGCTCCGGCAAGGCATCCACGCCGGACGCCGGCACATTCGAACGCTGTCATGGTCAATCCGAAACTCCCCACTTAGGACAATTGAAATCTCCCCACCCTCTGACGACGGAGGTTGAAAGTGGAAGAGAGGATCGAAGGGCAAGGGGCCGCTGTCGCCGCCCTGCAGGGCGGCGGCAGCGGCGCCGGGGCACAAGATCTACGCCTACCTGCTGCGCTAGCTGGCGATCACCCGTGCCAATCAGGTCTGGGCGCTGGACACGACCTACATCCCCATGGCGCGCGGGTTCGTCTACCTCACGGCCGTGGTGGATGTGGTGAGCCGCAGGGTCCTGGCGCACAAGCTGGCGTTCACGCTGGAAGCCGTTCACGCCAAGGAGGTGATCGAGCAGGCCTTTGCCCGGTACGGTACGCCCGAGATCGTCAATACGGACCAGGGCAGCCAGTTCACCGCCGAGGAGTTCACCCGCGTCGTGCTGGCCAAGGGCTGCAAGCTGTCCATGGACGGGCGTGGCGCTTGGCGCGACAACGTGTTCGTCGAGCGCCTGTGGCGCAGCGTGAAGTACGAACAGGTGTACCTCAAGGCCTACGACAGCGTGAGTGCGGCGCGCAGCGACATTGCCGAGTATCTGGACTGGTACAACGCGCATCGCAGTCATTCCAGTCTCGAACGGCTCACGCCGAACGAGAAGTACCTCGCAGTGCTGCCGCCGATGGCGCTGGCCGCGTAAGATGAAATCCTGGGTGCGCCCCGAGTTGCCCACCGCGCCGCGCGCTCGTGTGCGTGGCATGCGCCACGCGCGCGACGCCGTGGACAACTCTGCACCTTTGCCAATCCGCCCGGCGTCCACTTATAAATCGGGGAACGCAGTTCAAACAACCGGAGCCACTTCTTAGCTTGTGCATGCCCGGGCACCCGGCCCGCAAACCTATCATTAGAAACTATCGGACGATTCTTAGGTTGGCAGGAGGTGGCGGGAAAGTACCACCGATAGGTCCAATCGGCCCGGTGGTGCGAATCGCTACATCGTCGATATCTTCGAACATATCGCAACAGGCCCCACCTACGGTGGTGAACTGATGGTTTTCAGGCAAGCTAAAAGATGAAAACCCCGTGGAACCCTTCATGTCGACGTTAGAAAAATTCAATCGCAGCACGCCGTCCACCCACCACTGTGCAATACCGTTATTTAACCCACCGGTCGAGTTTTTGAGGTGAACCTCCATTAAGATCCATCGACCATCGGACGGAGCATTAGAGCCGCCGAACATCCCATCCCAGCCAGTGCCGGCGTGATAGGGAGTGCCCGCGAGAATGAAGCCAAAGACACTCCCCTGAACGTCGAAGTAACAACCGGCGACGCCTGATCCGCAACCCCCACCTGCAAAATAAATCACCTTATGGGCGCGTGCGATGGGTGGCGTATTGCCACCCAGTTTCAGACCCGCTTGCCAGCGGACATACCATTGGACATATATCTCCTGAACCTCCGGGAAGCCAAAACTAACGCTGCCACTACCGTTAGTGTTGCCCGAAGACTGGCCGATCCAATGCCGTTGCCCTCGTCCGCCCCCGCCGCCAGGATAATTGGCCGCAGATGTAATTTGTTCTACGCTGCCGTTGGATGTTGTCCAAGCGCCAGCCGAAGAGAGACCATCACAATTTACCCAACCAGGTGAACCCTGAGCCTGCTCGGAGCAGTCGTATGTGGTTGAAAACGGTAGACTTACAGCGAATGCGTATGCCGGCAAAAAACAAAGACCGAGACCAAGCACGATCCCGACGAATCTTGCGAGACTAATTTTCATTTTCGTGGCCCCTCTGCAGGTGCGCGCATGACCGATTGTCGCTCTTCGCGGGCACGAACGCGAAGGAATTTCCTCTCCTTTTCTTCGGCCACAATGAACCCGGCAAGCGGGTGGAGTTCCTCGGCGCCGCCGAGTACAACCTCTCGCCCGAGAGGCATCGTGCGCGCCCGTCACATCTTCGATTTCACGGGCTCGCTCATCAGCGCGGGCGTGCTCAAGGTGAAGCCGGTTGAATGAAACCCGGCGACCGGCTAGCGCACAGTCCATTTCATGTTGGATGTGACCGTAAGCTGAACGCACGGTGCAAGCGTAGCCGGGGCATTCCAGAGCAGCGAGTTGCGAAAGATGTAGTAATAGCGGAACGACCTGTGGCGGGGAGGTGCGGCCAACGGTCGAACCATGCGCGCGCATGCGCTTCGCCGAGCCGATGCTCGAGGATGGCGCCGAACGCGCCGAACACGCGATACCCCATCGAACGCGCGCGCAGGCACCATTCCGTATCGACCTGATCGATGAAAAGCTCCTCTTCCATGCCGCCAACCTTGTCGATCACGTCAAGCGGCACCAGGCTACCCGAGGACAACAGAAAATCGCATTCCATGGCGCCGGTCTCGTGCGCAGATGGCACGCGCCGCAATTGAATCTCGCGCCAGTCACATTCGAGAAATGGACCGTCGAACTGCTGTAGAGCAGCGCACCGTCCAGCCAGAACTCGTAAATCCCGTCAGATGACGACCCCGTTGTATTCATCTTGGCGTGGACTTCGAGGACATGGATGTTTCCATTGCCGGTAGAACGGCCCTGCCATTGCGCTCAGGTCACCTGGGAGTGGTGTTTGCCGTTGCCGCCGCGATGACTGAAATCGGATGTAGTAGCGAAACCAAATTTCCGGAACGCCAACCCAGCTAACGCGGATACCGCCACCAGTGTTGTTCAAACCGTCGCCCACCCAGTGGCGAAAGCCCCTGCCACCCCCGCCACCGGAGTAGTTGGCCGCGGCTGTGATCTGATCCAGGCTACCACCGGAAGTCGTCCATCCTCCGTTGCCTGAAATGCCATCCCCACTATTGCAGACGCTGGCGTCGGTAAGGCCGTTGCTTTGGCTCCATTCGGGACAATTGAACGTGGTTTGAAACACCAGTGGGAGCGACTGCGCTCGCGACGCCTGCGGCCATGCCAGTCCAGTCAACGCGCAAGCGCTCGCGATCAAAGAGACTAGAAGAGTTCTCATGTGTGGGTATCCAATTTATGATCGCCTATCAGGGAATATCCTTGAATACCTCGTTCGAATGGCCGCTTTCATTCCCCGACGCGTCATACGCCGTTGCCACGAAGTAGTATCGCGTCCCTCTGTTCAGGCCCGATATTGAGTAGGTGGTGGCGTTGCCCATGTCCAGCCCGCTCCCGGAGGGCTGTAGGTACATCCCGGAGCCAGCGCCGTAATAGACGCGGTAGCCACGAAGGTTTGGGTCTGGTACGGGATCCCAAGCAAGGGTGGCGGCGTTGACGCCGGCCGGGGCGGTGTTGCCGTTGGTTGACTGCGAAGTTTCCGGATCGCCACCACCGCCACAGCCAGCCGATAGTCCGGCACATGCCACCAGTAGCAATGCCCATGAATACCGCCGGCTGCGTTGCACCAACTCCTTCCACCCGTCGCGCGCCGCAGCGATGGGCGGTGACTTTGGGGCGGCTTGAGAAGCCGCCAACGACGTGGCGATGGCGGCGCCAAACAGCCATGCTCCTGCCATAACCCCTCCCATTTGTGTTGTAGTTACAAACTGAGGGGTGCTTGCAGCAATCCCCGTGCCACGCTCTTTTACGCCAGGAAACCGTCGCTTCGAGAAGACGAGCCGCGCTCGAACGTCGCCCTGAGCCGACGGGTTGATGACCACAGGCCTCTAACTGTTTGGAATGCGTAGACAGTCGATGTTGCGGATGGACGACGGGGGTGCCAGGCACCGATCCATTGTCGGCTCCCTCCGAAGCTCGGTCGCCGTACAGGCCGACGATCGCGGCCCGGCGTATCGCCGTGATCGCGTACCAGCCTCCCAACTTGCCCGGACTCACATCCCGCATGGTTGCGATTCCTCGCTTCGCGCAGAACGTCCTCGGCGCACGCTTCGAGGATCACGAATCTCTGCACCCAGGTCTAGGACACACATCACAAACCTTTGCACTCAAGCTCAAGAAAACATGTGAGAAAATGCTCGCGAATGGATAGGACAGCTCATCGGCCCCCTGCACGCTCATGGTTTTCGCGCGACGGGTGTCTGCCTTGCGCCGGGCCGGTTCGCGGCGGATCTGGCTTGTCATGGGCTGTTGGCCAAGCGTTGTCACGGTCAATCCGAAACTCCCCACTTAGGACAATTGAAATCTCCCCACCCCTTAACGACGGAGGTGGAAAGTGGAAGAGAGGATCGGATTCGTACACTTTGCGGATCAGTCGCGCCCACGCGGCTTTTGCGCGCTGCGCGTACTCGCTCAAGACTTCGGTGTGGAGTTGACCCGCTTTCGTGGACACTTTTCAATGTTGGGATTGAAGGAGGTTCACGATGCCCCGCAGTCGCCCTGCATACCCGCCGGAATTCCGGCAGAAGTTGATCGAGCTGGTGCACGCCGGCCGTAGTCCTGAGGACCTCGCCCGGGAGTTTGAGCCTACGGCGCAGACGATCCGCAATTGGGTCGCGCAAGCCGAAGCCAACGGCGGCAAGCGCCACGATGTTCTGACGAGCGTGGAGCGCGAGGAGTTGGGCCGCCTGCGCAAGGAAAACCGCAAGCTCCGAGTTGAGCGCGAGATCCTGGCAAAGGCCACGGCCTGGTTCGCACGGGAGGCCGGTACGAACCCGAAGAAGTCTTCCGGTTCGTGACGGCGCACCAGGTCGAGTTTGCGGTGAGGACGATGTGCCGCGTGTTTGGCGTCTCCCCGAGCGGCTTTTACGCATGGAATTCGCGTGCGCTTTCGGCGCGCGCGATTCGCGATGCCGAGCTGACGGCGCGGATCCGGGTGTTCCATGCGCGCTCGAAGGGCGCCTACGGTGCGCCCAATATCCACGCGGCTCTCCGCGACGAAGGCATCCGCGTCGGCAAGAAGCGCGTTGCTCGTCTGATGAAAGCCGACGGGCTTCGGGGCGTGTGCCGCAGGAAGTGGGTCACGACGACGAGGCGTGATGCTGATGCACAGCCTTCTGCCGATCTCGTGCAGCGGCAGTTCGCCGCGGATGCGCCGAACAAGCTCTGGGTCGCCGACATCACCTATATCCCAACCTGGTCGGGGTTCCTGTACCTGGCGGTGGTGTTGGATGCCTTCAGCCGCCGGATCGTGGGCTGGGCGATGGCCGAGCACCTGAGGACGGAACTGGTGCTCGCGGCGCTCAACATGGCGCTCGGGCAGCGCCGTGTCAAGGAAGTCGTACATCACTCCGACCACGGCACGCAGTACACCTCGATCGCCTTCGGGCTTCGGTGCAAGGAAGCAGGCGTTCGGCCTTCGATGGGAAC
>Ga0326597_10002208_pt1 | contig 29388 bp, 24 predicted proteins | sample RVTome_12_FD_203789 | JGI IMG/M metagenome (GOLD analysis project Ga0326597, IMG submission 203789) | Soil microbial communities from uranium-contaminated site in the Upper Colorado River Basin, Wyoming, United States - RVT100D185 | ecosystem: Environmental > Terrestrial > Soil > Contaminated >... | reverse complement strand
AGCTCCGCGCCGGGGCTTTCGTGTGTCCGGTATCTTCCGGGGCGCCCCTTGATGTTCGGTTTTTGTTCGGTACACTTGGGTATGGAACGGAATCCCGGGATAGAGCTGCCCATCCTGCGCGGGCGCGGCGTGGGGTGGAACCCACCGAACCGGTTCGAGAAGCTCCACCTCGACCGAGAGGGGTGGACGGACCCGGACGACCCGCCTCCGCGCACGATCCTCCTCAAGGACGCGTCGCGCTCCATCCTCGCAAACAACGACTCGCCCGACGTGGGCTTCGATGTCGGCATCAACCCCTATCGGGGGTGCGAGCACGCCTGCGCCTACTGCTACGCGAGACCGACCCACGAGTATCTGGGTTATTCCGCCGGGCTGGACTTCGAGACACGCATCCTGGTGAAGAGCCGGGCTCCGGAGCTCCTGAGAGCCGCGCTGTCGTCGAAGTCGTGGCGCCCCCGCACCATCGCGCTCAGCGGCAATACGGACTGTTATCAGCCCGCTGAGCGGCGCCTCCGCATCACGCGTCGGTGCCTCGAGGTCCTGGCGGAGTTCCGGAACCCCGTCGGCATCATCACCAAGAGCTACCTGGTGGGCCGCGACGCCGATCTCATCGGCGAGCTCGGGCGCCATGGGGCGGCCGCGGTCGTTCTGTCGATCACGACGCTGCGGCCCGAGCTTCAGCGCACGCTCGAGCCCAGGGCCGCCACGCCGGCCCGACGCCTGGGCGCCATCCGGGTCCTCGCGGGCGCGGGGATTCCGGTCGGGGTGAACGTGGCGCCCGTCATCCCGGGACTCACCGACCACGAGGTTCCGGCCATCATGGAAGCGGCGGCCGAAGCCGGCGCATCGTTCGCCGGCATGATCCTGCTCCGGCTGCCGCACGGCGTGAAGGACATCTTCGAGGGCTGGCTGAGGCAGCACGTGCCCGAGAGAGCGGACAAGGTCCTGAATCGCATGCGGGAGCTGCGCGGAGGGAAGCTCTACGATGCCCGCTTCGGCGTTCGGGGGCGGGGCGAGGGCCCCTGGGCGGAACATCTGCGGTCGGTCTTCAGACTGCACCGGGAGCGACTCGCGCTCGACCGGTCTCCGACCCTCTCGGCCGACGCGTTCCGCGTCCCCGCTGAACCGGCCGGCCCCCAGACGGACCTCTTCGCCTGAGGGCTCCTACGCTGAGCCGTCGCGAAACCTCGTGAAGCCGCGACGGCGGAGCGTCAGCTCTTCCGCGGGGACGGCAGGACCAGCGGACCACTCGCTTCGGACGTGAGCCCCACCGTGTCGATGTCCACCTGCTCGACGGCGAACTCAGCATCGTGCTCACCCACGGACTGCTGCTCGGGAGCCGCCAGGGCCAGGAGTCCGACCACCATCGGAACGCCCACGAGCGGGGCACCGAAAATCGCCCACCAGGGGACCGGTCTCGGTTTGTTGATCTGTGAGTACGTCATTTTCTTCACCTCGTCCCTTCACATTGTAAGGAGGGAAGCCCCTGCCGCCCTCCGTGCACTACCTTTCGTGGATGGACCGGAAAAAGTTTCGACCGGGATCACGCCGCGAAATCCGACCCATCGCCAAACGTCCGGCCGGCTGAACTACCAACGAGTAGTGGCTGTCCAATGAGACGCGCCCAGGCGTGGGAACGTTGCACGGCCCAGGGGCGGAGTCGAACGAGGCTCCGCAGGGTCGCAGGGGGGAACGTCTCAGCTTCGCACCTGCCCGTCGCCGAAAACGACGAACTTCCGGGTGGTGAGCTCACGGGCGCCCATCGGCCCGTATGCATGGAGCTTGGATGTGGAGATGCCGATCTCCGCGCCGAGCCCCAGCTCGCCTCCGTCGGCGAAGCGAGTGCTGGCATTCACGAGCACGGTCGATGACTGAACCGCCTCGACGAACCGGCGCGCCGCCTCTGGGTCGTCCGTAACGATGGCTTCGGTGTGCCCCGAGGCGTACGTCGCGATGTGGTCGATGGCACTCTCGAGGTCGTCGACGATGCGGATGGCGAGGATCAGGTCGAGATACTCGGCGCGCCAATCATCCTCGTCGGCGGGCCGCACGTCGAACCCGCCGAGGAGGGCCACGGTGCGCGGGCATCCGCGCAGCTCCACGCCCTCCGCAGCGAGACGCTCCGCTACCGAGGGGAGCACCCGAGGTGCGGCGTCGCGGTGCACCAGCAGCGTCTCCAGAGCGTTGCAGACCCCGGGGCGCTGTACCTTGGCATTCACGACGATGTCCGTCGCGCGGTCGCGCGGCGCCGTCGCGTCCAGGAAGACGTGGCAAACGCCCTTGTAATGCTGGAGCACCGGGATGCGGCTCTTGGCGGTCACCGTGCCGATCAGGCTCTCGCCGCCCCGCGGAATCACGAGGTCGATCGTGTCCTCCTGACGCAGCAGGATATCCACCGCCCTGCGGTCGGTGGTGCCCACGAGCTGCACGGCGTCCACGGGTACGCTGGAGCGCGCCAGCCCCTCTCTCACGGCCGCGGCGATGGCCCGATTCGAGTGCACGGCTTCGGAGCCGCCCCGCAGGATCACCGCATTGCCCGCCCGAAGACAGAGAGCCGCGGCGTCCGCGGTCACATTGGGCCGACTCTCGTAGATCATGGCCACCACGCCGAGCGGGATCCTCATGCGCGCGACGCGAAGGCCGTTCGGCCTCACGTGCTCGTCCTCCAATGCGCCGAGCGGGTCCTCTTGTTCCGCGATCTCCCTCACGGCACGCGCGATGCCCGCCACGGCAGCCGCGTCGAGCCGGAGTCTGTCGCGCATCGGACCGGTGACACCCCGCTCGTCGGCGGCATCGAGGTCGCGCGCGTTCGCCCCGAGGATCTCCGCCGCAGCGGCATCGATCGACGCCGCGACCTCGCGTAGCGCCACCGAGCGCGCTTCACCAGCCAGTCGCGCGAGGCGGAGGGAGGCGGCCCGGGCACGCCGGCCCAATGCCACGATGTCATCGACGAGGGCGGTGTCGACTCCGTCCGCTTCCTCGGTCCCTGTCACGCTCATTCCCTGCCTTCCTCGTCCATGAGCACCATGCGGTCTGGCCGCATCACGATCTGACTCCGCTCCAGCCCCAGGGCTTCCTTCGCGTCGAGGGTGTGCAACCCCCGGATCTTGTCGACATCCCGGTCGTCGAGCCGCACGATGCCCCGGGCCTGCTCCACGCCGGCGGTGTCGACGACCGCGATGAGGTCTCCCCGCCGAAACCGTCCCCGTACGCCGACGATGCCGCTCGGAAGGAGGTTGGCTCGCTTCCGCAACGCCTCCACAGCGCCGTCGTCTACGACGATGGCGCCGACGAGGCCCCGCTGCACGGCCATCCAGTGCCGGCGGGCGGCGAGCGGTCGTTTCGAGGCCGCGATGAACGTGCCGGCGCGCGCCCCCCGGACGATCGCCTCGAGGCCCGCCACATCCGTTCCTGACGCGATCACGGTCGGGATCCCGTAACGCCCGGCGCGCTCGGCCGCCTCCAGCTTGGTATGCATCCCTCCCGTGGATTCGCGAGCCTTCTTCGCGAAGCAGTACTGGCGCAGCTCCTCGGCACTGGCCGCCTCCTCGATGAGCCGCACGTCCTCGCTACCGTCCGGGTCCCCGTCGTACACGCCGGGCACGTCCGTGAGGAGCGCGAGCAGGTCCGCATCGACGAGGGCCGCCGCGGCAGCTGCGAGGTTGTCGTTGTCGCCCACGACGATCTCTTCGACGCTCACCGTGTCGTTCTCGTTCACGATGGGCACGACGCCCGCCTCCAACAGCGTGCCGAGCGCCCGACGGGCCGCCACATAGCGTCTGCGGTCGGTGAGACAGTCGTTCGTGAGCAGGACCTGGGCGACCTTCAACCCCACCGCATCGAAAGCGTCCGACCACAGGCTCATGAGCCGTGTCTGGCCGACGGCCGCGGCCGCCTGCCGATCACGGATACGGCTCGGCGGCACGGTGTGCCCGAGCGCCCTGAAGCCCGCGGCGACGGCGCCGCTCGACACGATGACCACATCCGTTTCCTTCATGGCCGCCGCCACGACCTCCGCCACCATCCGCATGCGGCTCGGATCGAGGGTCGTCGTTCCACCGGTCAGAAGGCGGCTTCCGAATTTCAGGACGACCCGCCGACGACCACCGCGTCCCTGCGTGTCGGCTCCGCCCGAGATGGTAATGTTATTCATACTAAATGCATAAATAGTATCTCTCGTCGAGGCCACCCATCCGGTTCATCGATCGGATGAGGCCCCCACCATCTCGCAACGCTCGCGCAGCGGACGGACTCGCGCCATGTTGGATCGCCGAATGTCCCCTCCCGGCCCCGCGCGGCCGCGCACACCATCCGTCGAAAGGACCGCTCGATGCCGACCCGTTGGCACCCGACTCTGCCGTGCTCGTTCCGTTCGCGTCCCGCACCCCGAGGCGCCCGGTGAATCTTCCACTCGTGGTCATGGCGGCCGGGCTCTCCCGTCGCTTCGGGCGGCTCAAGCAGCTCCATCCGGTCGGGCCGGGCGGCGAAGCGGTCTTGGACTACAACGTCTACGACGCGGTGCGGGCCGGATTCTCGCGCGTGCTCTACGTCGTCCGGCCGGAGATCCTCGAGCCCGTGCGCGAGCACGTCGCACGGGTGGTGGGCGATCACGTGCCCGTGGACTTCGTGTGTCAGGACCTCCATCAGCTGCCGGAAGGATTCCGGGCGCCCCCTGACCGGAAGAAGCCGTGGGGCACCGGTCAGGCCGTCCTTCAGGCCGCGCGCAAGATCGATGGAATGTTCGCGGTCTGCAACGCCGACGATCTCTACGGCCCCGGAGCGTTCGAGCTCCTCTACCGCCATATGACATCCGACCCGGCGCCCAAGGACTCCGCGCTGATAGGCTACCGACTCGAAGACACTCTGTCGGGATCGGGAGAAGTGGCGCGCGGCGTCTGCGTGCTCCGGCGCGAGGGCACGCTCGAGGGACTCACCGAGGTGCGGCAAGTGCGCAGGCGGGATGGTTGGGTGACGGGCGTCCAGGTCGACGGCGAACCCGTCGAGCTGACCGGCAACGAGACCGTATCGATGAACCTCTGGGGTTTCCTGCCGGACGTCGTCACCCGTCTCCAGCGTCAGTTCGAGCGCTTCCTCGAATACTGGGGGAGCGACACGCAGCACGAATTCTTCCTGTCGATCTCCGTCAGCGACCAGATCAAGCTGGGTCAGACCCAGGTGCACGTGTATGGCGCACCCGATCCATGGTTCGGGATGACCCACACCGCCGACGATGAGCGGCTCCGCCGGGCGTTGTCCGAGCGGATCTCTGCCGGCACGTACCCCGAGCGTCTCTCCGAAGGCTTCGCGGAGCTCGGCTGACGTCATGCAGCTCACGACGCTCGATTGGCTGGTCATCACCGTTTACGCCGTTCTCGCCGTGGGGACGGGGCTCTACTTCGCGCGCCGCGCCGGCCTCGAGACCGAGGAGTTTTTCCTCGCCGGACGCCGCATGCCGTGGTGGCTCCTCGGTACGTCGATGGTGGCCACCACGTTCTCGACGGACACGCCGAACCTGGTCACGGATCTCGTACGCACCGGAGGCGTGAGCCAGAACTGGCTGTGGTGGGCGTTCGTGCTCACCGGCATGGCCACCGTGTTCTTCTACGCCCGGCTGTGGAGGCGCTCGGCGGTCCTGACGGACCTGGGCTTCTACGAGCTCCGTTACTCGGGCCGGCCCGCCGCTTTCTTGCGCGGCTTCCGGGCGGTATACCTCGGCATATTCTTCAACACGATGATCATGGCGACGGTCACCCTGGCCGCCATCAAGATCGGGGGCGTGTTGCTCGGCGCTTCAAAATACGAGGTCGTGCTCATCGCCGGCGCGGCGACCGCGCTGTATTCGGCCACGTCCGGCCTCTGGGGCGTGGTGGTGACCGACCTGCTCCTCTTCGTCGTGGCGATGATCGGATCGCTGGCCGCGGCCTACTTCGCGCTCGCGCAACCCGAGGTGGGCGGACTCGTCGGCCTGTTCAGCCACCCGGCCGTGGACGGCAAGCTCTCGCTCCTACCGGACTTCAGTGACTGGCGAACCGCGGCGGCGGTGTTCATCGTGCCGATCGCGGTCCAGTGGTGGAGCACGTGGTACCCTGGCGCCGAGCCGGGCGGCGGCGGCTACGTCGCGCAACGCATGCTCGCGGCCCGAGACGAGTCCCACGCGCTGAAGGCGACCCTCTGGTTCAACGTCGCCCACTACGCGCTGAGGCCGTGGCCGTGGATCATCGTCGCCCTCGCGTCGCTGATCGTCTATCCGACACTCGACTCCATCCAGGTGGCCTTCCCGAACGTCGATGCCTCGATCGTGCGGCACGACCTGGCCTATCCTGCGATGCTGGTGTTCCTGCCGTCGGGGCTCCTCGGCCTCGTCGTGGCGTCGCTCGCCGCCGCCTACATGTCGACGATCAGCACGCATCTGAATTGGGGCGCCTCCTACGTCGTGGACGACCTCTACCGAAGGTTCCTCGTTCCGGGTCGCGACGAGCGGCATTACGTCCGGGCGGGGCGCGCGGCGACGGTCGGGCTCATCGTCCTGGCCAGCGCCGTGGGGCTCTGGCTCGAGAACGCGCTCCAAGCCTTTCAGATCCTCCTGCAGATCGGCGCGGGCACGGGGCTCGTGTTTCTGCTGCGGTGGTTCTGGTGGCGCATCAACGCCTGGAGCGAACTGTCCGCGATGGTCATCTCGCTCCTGGTGGCCGTGTACTTCCAGTTCGTGCACGGCGCGCTCGGGCTACCCGCGGTCGATCCGTCGCTCCAACTGGTGATCGGCGTGGCGGTGACCACCGTCGGCTGGATCACGGTGACGTATCTCACTCCGCCGGCGGACCCGGAGACCCTGCGCTCGTTCCACCAGAAGATCCGACCCATGGGTGGCGGGTGGCGCGGCGCGGGCCTCGAGCCGGACGTGGATTCAGGAAGCCCTTCCGCCGCGTTCCTCGCGTGGTTCCTCGGTTGCGTGGTCATCTATGCCGCGCTGTTCGGGACCGGATACGCGCTGTACGGACAGCCGTGGGCCGCGCTCGCGTGCTTGGCAGCGGCGGGCGGGGGCGCGATCGGCGTCATGCGTGTGTTGCCGAGGATCGAGCTGCGATGAAGTGAGCGGCCGGGCCGGACGCTGGCGGCCCTCGCCCGGGGAAGCCGGCGGCGAAGGCCGCTCCCCACCGCCGACTCACACCCGGAGGACCCGACCGTGATTCCTGTGATTGAGATCGATGCCGATCCATCGGGAAAGCGCGGTCAGGACCCGGTACTTCAGACGCTCGTCCTTGTGCAGATGTGTGCGCTCGAGCCCCGGGGCATCCACCTCCCGCAGGAGATCGGCCCAATCCATGGCAGCGATCCGGTCCCGCATGACCTCGGGGTGCGTGCCGCGATACCGGGGAAGGCGCCCGAGCGGTCCATAGTCGAACGTCTCGACCCGCCCGTGGAGCTCTTCGACCTCCTCCGGACTTGCGCGGTGCGACCAGAACTCCCGGACCTTGCTCTGCATGCGCTCCGGGTGGCGGACCCAGCCGTAGTGAAAGATCCGGGCGTCCGACCGCGCGACCGTCAGGCGGCTCTGATCCGGATACCGAAACGACTGGGCGTCACGCACGGAGCAGACGCCGATCCCGTTGCGAATCATGCGGATCTCCCGCTGATACCACCCCTGCCCCGTCTGGATGTGGTCGAAGTCACCGAAGAAGTGGAGATAGTCGAACAGCAGCGCTTCGACCCGGCGATCCGGTAACAACTCCTGCGCCCGGGCCCGGATGACGGCATGGTCGTCCTCGTGGACGACCTCGTCGGCCTGGATGTAAAGGCACCAGTCCCCCGTGCAGCGATCGAGGGCCAGGTTCGTGAGATCCGCGTAGATCTCCTGGCGACGCGAATCGTCCCACGCGGCGTCCACGATCTGGACGCGTGGATCCTGGAGGTCCTCGACCACCTCCCGTGTCCCGTCCTCCACGTCCCCCGGCGCGACGGCGACGACGAGCTCGTCGACGACGGGAAGGATGGATCGGAGCGATTCCTCGAGCGGGTAGTCGAGGGAGACGGCGTTGCGCACGAAGGAGAAGCCCGAGATGCGCGGGCGCACGCTCACGGGGCCCTCCGTCGGGACGCCGGGGTGGTTGTCCCGCGAATCAGTCGTCGAGCAAGGGCGGACCGTGCGCGTCCTTCACCCCGAGCGCCACCCCGGTGCCAACCCCCGCGCCGAGGGCGATCGCCGTCCCGACACCCACGATCGGGAGCAGCGCCACGACCGGTGCCGCCAGAATGGTGGCCCCGACGCCCGTCCACAGACCGAGCGCTGGCCGCTCCACGACCCGGGTGTAACGGAGCCTCCGGCCGACGAAGTGGCGCGACTTGATGTGTCCGACGATGCCGGCGGTTCCGGCTATGGCCAGTGCGAGAAGCTCGAACATGTGGTTCCTCCCCTGATGTGCGGCACGCGTGGGACGAGTCCTCGACCCACGGCGTCCTGGATACACCCATACCTACGAGCCCCGGTGGCCGCGAGTTGCGGAGCCTGGACCAGCTCGCCCACGTTCGCCCTCGTGACGGGCGCCGAGTGGCTCGGCGGCCTCGCCAGGCGCGGATGACTCCTCGGCCGCCCACGCCGCCTCCGATTCCTCGGCCTCACCCGCCAGTGTGCGCAGCAACACATGGGTGTGTCCAGCGCGCTGAGCGAAGAACGCGGCGGCCCGCCCCAGCCGCGCGACCCGCGCCTCGTGCGCCGCGGCCTGGCGACCCACCTCGCTGGCGAGCGCCTCAAGGACCGTCGGAGCGTCCTGCCCGATCAGATGCTCGAGCGCGTATCTGCGTTCCCCGGCGCGGAGCCCGAGATCGAGATCCTGCGCGATCCGCCCGAGATCCGCCCGGGTGAGGATCGCACCCGACCTCGCCGGAGCGAGCAGAGCCGCGAGGAATGCTTTCGCCCCATCCGCACGAGGGTCCGGCAGCTCGTCGACCACCCGGAGGTGGGCCGGGAGGGACGAGGCGGGTCCGTAACGGTCGACCTCCTCGCCCAACGCCTCGCCGACCATCTTCCCCCACGCGGCATGGAATGCTCCACCGAGCTCTTCCACGCGCTCCAGGAATGCGAAGATCCACGGAGTCAGGTGCTCCTCGAGGAGGGCACGGCGGCTACGCGCGACGAGGGCGGCCTGGGCAGCGGGCCCGACCAGCGCCGCTTCCTCTTCTCCGAGCGCCACGTAGAGCCCGACCAGCGACGAGAGATGGTCGGGCTCCGGCGGCACCTCCCGACCGACCGCTCTCCAGAAGCCGGCGACGCGCCCCTCCGCCTCCCCACCGAGCATCCCCTCCGGACCGAGATGCACCGACGCGTAGGGGTAGAGCTGGAACTCGAACAGGTCCGCATAGCCCGCGGCATCGGGCGGGGCCGGCAGACCCAACGCCTCCGACAGCGCCCCATGCGCGGGTCCCGGAGGCTCGGCCAGATGCGCGAGCGCCCGGAGCAGCTCGGCCCGCGCCGCGAGCGCGGGGAGGTCAGACACCGACCGGTACCGCGCGCTCCGGCAGGCGGTACGCCTCCCGCTCCGGACGGACCGGACGAAGCATCCAGTAGGGCCTACGTGTCCCGTCGGGGGAATACGCGTCGGCCGAGCGGGCCATTGCGAGCCACGTCCGGTACGCGTGCTGGGACTTCGCCACGTCCACGGACACGTCCCCGTGCTGGTCGCCTGGCTGCGCCGGTCGCACGCGCACGGCCTGGTGCCAGCAGTGCATGCCCGACACGGGATCGGGGTGGACCGCATGCGTGAGGTTCTGGTGGACACCCACGTCCGTCCACCACACACGCAGCGTATCCGGATCGGAAGACTCGAACGGGCCTCCGCCCTTCGTCGGTCGGAGCGACCAGTCCGTGCCTTCCTGGTCGAGCGCGACGGTCATCATCCCGAGTCGCTGCCCGGGCTGACCTTCAGGCTTCCACCGGCCCATGTGGTGGCTGCACGCGACCACGCCGGGCCGGATCCCCTCGGTGATCCACGCCTTGAGCACGAAGTAGCCGATCTCCGTCTCGACCCTCACGAGGTCTCCGGTGCGCGCCACACCGACCCGGCTGGCGTCCGAAGGATGCAGCCAGAGCGGGTTGGTATGCGCGATCTCGTCGAGCCATTTCGCGTTCGCGCTGCGGGTATGGATCTGGACGGGGACCCGGAACGTCGAGATGAGCGGCATCTGGTCGGCGTGGAGCTTCTCCCGGTGGATGTGGCTCTTCACGTACGTCGGCAGCGCGAGCTCCGGCCAGCCCCACTCGGAGACCGTCCGCGACCAGAACTCGAGCTTCCCGCTCGGCGTGGGCCATCCACGCACGACCTCACCGTCGACACGCACCCCGACCCGGCGCCGTCCCTCGGCGTCGGGCTCGATCTTGGTTCCACCCGGCGCCTTGGGGCTCGGAGGTACGGGAGCGCGGGTGTAGACCCGGCCATCCTCGTCGATGCGGACGTCGTCGAGCTCCGCGTCCGGCACCGGATGCTCGTAGACCTTTCCGACCTTGCTCGATATCTCGAACGCACCATACCTGCGCATGTACTCGAGCGGGGAGGTCCCTTCCGCCGCCGCAGCCTCCGGAAGACCCGGCACGGAGTTGTCGAAGATCCAGCCGTAGTACTCGTCGACCGTCATCTTCTCGCCGGGGCGCTCGACGGATTCGAAGAACTCACGGATGCCGAGCGAGCCGTCCGGATCGATGCGCCAGGTGAGCTCGATCCAGAACTCGTTCTCCTCCCACACCTGGCCGGGGTTCGCCTGCCGTGTATCCGTCAGGATCTCGCCCATGCGCGTGCGTGCGGTTCGGAGCACGGGCTGCCGGAAGCCGATCCACTGGCCGTCGTACTGCTCGTACGAGACGAGGTCGTGCCGCTCGGAGCCGTGGCCCATGGGCAGGATGTAGTCGGCGAAATAGGCCGTCTCGTTCCATGTCGGCGTCATCGCCACATGCAGGCCGATCCGCTTGGCGTCCGACAGCATCTCGATCCAGCTGAAGCCGTCGGGGTTCGTCCACACCGGGTTGTAGACCCGTGTGAAGTAGACGTCCACGAACGCGTCCTGGTCCCGCATGAGATGCGGCATCAGGAACGACATCTCCATGAGCGCGAGCGGGTACTCCCTCGGCCAGAGCACCTCGCTCCAGCGTCTCGGATGCTGGTGCGGCAGGCGCGGGGGCTTCGGCGAGAAGCGGTTCCAGGAGTCCGGGAACGTGCCGCCTTCGGTGGCCAGGGCTCCGAGCAGGGCGTTGAGGAACGTCAGCGTGCGCGCGACCTGCCAACCGCCCAGGTTGCCCGAGCCGGCGCTCCGCCAGTTATGCGTCGCCAGCCGTGTGCCGGCGCTCGCGATGACTTCGGCCACCGCACGCAGCTCCGCCACCTCGATGCCCGACTCCGCCGCCGCGTACTCGAACGTATACTCGGCATAAGTCTCCCGGAGCACCTCCTCGAAGCGCTCGAACGTGGCGCCGGGCTCATCGTGCACCGCGCCCATGAACTCGGCCCAGTTCCACCAGCGCCGCACGAACTCGCGGTCGTAACGTCCCTCCTGGAGCATCCACGAGGCGACGGCGAGGAAGATGGCCGGCTCCGAGCCCGGGTAGGGGCTCAGCCAGTGATCCGCGTGCGTCGCGGTATTCGACAGGCGCGTGTCGAGCACGATGAGCTTTGCCCCGTTCTGCTTCCCCTCGATAATGCGCTGCGCGTGCGGATTGAAGTAGTGGCCGGTCTCGAGGTGGCTGCTCACCAGCACGATGACCTTGGCGTTGGCGTGGTCCGGGCTCGGCCGGTCCATGCCCATCCACCAGTGATAGCCCGCGCGCGCACCGCTCGAGCAGACGTTGGTGTGGGAGTTGTGACCGTCCACGCCCCAGGCCGCGAGCATGCGCGTCGTGTATCCGTCCTCGCCGGGCCGCCCCACGTGGTACATGACCTGCTCGTGACGCTCCTCCTGCATGACCTTCCTGATGCGGGCGGCGATGTCGTCCAGCGCTTCGTCCCAGCTCACCCGCTCCCACTTCCCCTCCCCACGCCGGCCCGCCCGCTTGAGCGGGTGGAGGATGCGGTCCGGATCGGTGATCTGATTGAGCGTGGCCGGGCCCTTGGCGCAATTGCGGCCGCGGGATCCGGGGTGTTCGGGATTCCCCTCGAACTTCCGGACCTGCAGCGTGTCGCGGTCCACGTAGGCGAGGAGGCCGCACGCCGACTCGCAATTGAAGCACGTGGTCGGCACCAGCATGTAGCGCTTCTCGACGCGCTTCGGCCAGGCTTTCGAGTCGAGCTCGACCCAGTCGGTCCAACGCTCCTTGGGTGGGAAGGACGCCAGGTGCACGCGACTCGCCCCGGGATAGAACGTCTCACCACGGGCCTCCACCTCGGCTCGGGCGGCGGATACGCGCCGGTTCAACTCCTCGTGCGTCACGGATGCTTCCTCATCGACTCGGGTCTCTCGGTCAGGCGAGGGGAACGGACTGGCCGGCCTGCACGAAAGCGTGCTCGTAGAGCAGCAAGCCCACGAGGCCGGCGAACGCGGCGATCCCGGGGGCGCCCACTGCGAACACGATGCCGAGGACGGCGAGCGGGAGCGCGACCCAGAAATAGTGGCCGTAGGCACCGAAGATCATGTTCCGTGCCGCGAGCGCGGCGTGCGCGGTGGCGTGACCCATCGTCGCTTCGCCGACCACCAGCAGAACGTGCAGCCCGAGCGCGATCCGGTACAGCGCGACCACGGAGCCGCTCGCGAAGTCGAGGAGCAGCACGACCGCGGCCCCCGCCGCCACGGCCTGCAGAAGCAGATGCGCCGGCAACATAGGGCTCTGCCAGAGGTCGCGTGCCCGAGCCTGGGCGAAGAGGTAAGCGGTGTAGATCGCCGACATCGCGGCGAGCGGCCCTCCGATCCATCCGAGGGTGGGCGTCATGTCGGCGCGCCCAACGATCGTGGCGCCCAGGTGGGCGGCCAGGACGGCCCCGTAGGCGGTGATGATCACCCCGCCTCGGGCGAGCCAGCTGTTCCACTGGGGACGTGTGAGCACCATCCAGAAGCGCTCCGGGTGCTCCAGGTCCCACACGAGCAGCCCGCCGGTGACGAGGAGCGCGAGCAGCGCGACCAGCGGCGCTTGCCAGCCCCACAGGGCCGACGTGAACGGCAGGAGCCCGAGCGCGCCGAGGAGCAGCGGCGCCAGATATGCCCCCGCGGCGATCGACTTGGTGAAGGTGTAAGCGCTCACCCTCCAGTCCCACGGCGCGCGGTGGAGCACGTCGTAGCTGAGCAGCGCCGCCGCGGAGCTCGTAGAGCCCCCCTTCGCGGGCCCGTCCGAGGGGTATCCGGAGTGCACCTGATGGGGCACGTCGCCCTGCTCGCTCCACATGAACAGCCCCCCGTCGGGGCGACGGGCGGCGAGCGGATCGAGCGTGACCTGGTCCGCGCCCTTGTAATAGAGCTTGGGCCGGGTCTGCTTCTCGGGCCGGCGGACCTGGACGGCGTCCCGGTGGATGATCTGACTGACCGCGGAAAGCGGGTCGTCCATGTCGCCGACCAGGATCGCCTGGGTGGGACAGACGACCGCGCATGCCGGCTCGAGCCCGACATCGAGGCGGTGCGCGCAGAAGTTGCACTTCTCCGCCGACTTGTCCTCGGGGTTGATGAAGATGGCGTCGTACGGGCAGGCGGCGATGCACGCCTTACAGCCGATGCAGATCGACTTGTCGAAGTCGACGATGCCGTCGGGCCGCTTGTGCATCGCGGCCGTGGGGCAGGCCGTCACGCACGGCGCGTCCTCGCACTGGTTGCACCGGGTGACCTGGAACGAGCGCCGCGCCTGTGGAAACGCACCCACGTCGACGTACTTCACGTAGGTGCGCGTCACCGAGAGCGGGACCTCGTTCTCGGACTTGCATGCCGTGGTGCACGCATGACAGCCGATGCACTTCGTATGGTCGATGACCTTGGCCCAACGACCCGCCCACGGCGTGATCGTGGGTGGGTCGCCCGTCAGTCGTGTCATTCCGGCGCCACCACGTCCCTCAATCCTTCGAACACCCAATTGCGCACCGCGGCCGCCTCGACCGGTCCGAGCTCGCGGGCCGAGAGCGCGTCGAGCACGCGGTCCAGCGCGGCCTCGAGCAGCTGTTGGGTCTCCGGATCAGCCGATGCCGCCTGGAGGATGGGATCGGTCGAGAGGCGCGTGCCCACCGCGGGCTGGTACGTGATCGCCTCCTCCCGCTCGACGAGAAGGTCGTGGAGGTCGAGCGCGGCGGTCGTGAGCTCGGTGACGCGGTCGTAGTGCGCGGCGCGTACGGGACGATCACGCTCGAATCGGGACAGCGCGGAAGCGAGCCGGAGCGTGCGCGTGGCGCCGGAGACGCGGGCATCGTCCAGAGCGCTCAGGTATGCGGCGGAATAGAGCTCGGCCTCGTCCACGCGAAGCCGCCGTACGGCCTCCAGATACGCGTTCCAGGCCTCGCGCACCGCTGGGTACGCGGAAGCGTTCGACAGATAACGCCCGTCCAGCCATTCGCGCGGCACCGCGGGAAGGCCCGAGAGGGAGCGGAGCGCACGGGAGAGAAAGCGCGCGGACGCCCGTTCGCGGAGGGCCTCCTCCGTGTCCGGGAGGATCGGGACGCCCGTCTCGACATCTCCCGTGTCCGCACCGTTCGCGTTCATGGCAAGCGCGACGAGATCCGGGCCGAGGATGACACCCGCGCCCACGACACCGAGCGCCAGCACCCAGAACAGGAACGCGCCGGAGACGACGGGCCCGCGGCTGGAGCGCCTCCTCGATGGGGCCTTCACGGATTTCCAGGACGGCGCCGATACCGCCTCGGGCGAGCCGGCGACCGGGGGGTCCGTGGCGAACCCGGAGCGATTCGCCGGCGAAGGCCAGGCTGGCGGCACCGGCGGGTTACGATCGACGTCGCGCAGGAGACCGGTCCCGGATTCGTCGGGCTTGAGCCCGCGCATCTCCTCTCGGCGCTCGAACACGGATTCCCGTTCCGCCTCGAGCTCCTTGACGAACGCCGCGGAGGCTTCCTCCGGCGTCTGCTCGGGCGCCAGCTCGAAGCCGAGGCCGGATGGATCCTCGGTATCACTCACCGATGCATGCCTGGCCCCAGCTCCCTCCTCGGGGCCCGATGGGGCCCGGCCGCCGGCCGCGTCAGGTCCAGTCGCCCCGCTCTCGGCGGAGCCCTCGTCACGATCCCCCGCCTGCAGCCCGAGCACGAGCGAATGCGTGAGCGCCGGCGACCACTCTCCGGTGGTCGCGTCGTAGACCAGATCGCCGGCCGAGAGCTCGCCCGATCTCACGAAATCGGCGAACATCTCTTCCGAGCCGAAAGACAACTCCTGGCCCTGCGGTGTTCGAATCCGGAACCGCGCGCTCATCGCTCCTCGACGCTCCACCAGGTGGGCCCGCGGCTCGCTCGAGCCTGTATCGGCCGCTCACGAAGCCTGCGGGTACGGACGCTCATCATTTCCAATGTGGGGAAGTCGCGCGGCTTTCGCGATGGTCTCCCGTCTCGGCCTCGATCTCGCGGAGGGTCTCCTCCACGTGCTCCGTGAGGGAACGGCTGAAGACATCCCGATGGTCCTGGTACCATCGCGACCAGGATTCTTCTCTCAGGTGACGCTTGAGGTCCTGGCGATACGCCGCCCACATCTGCTCGTCGAGCGCACCCACACGGGACTGGAAGACGAGGTTGCCAAAGTGGCGGTAGACCGCGGTCATATAGGAATCCCAGCGGACCCGTTCCTGCGGGGTGAGCGCGTCGGGATCGGCTTCGGCACGCGCGAGAAACGCGGCGAACTCGGAATCGCGGAACGAGTGCTCGAGCAATCGGATGCTGTTCTGGATCATCGCGTTGAACGAAGCGGCCCGTACGGAGATCGTGTTCTGGTGCATCTGGCGTGCCAGGTAGACGAGCGAGATCACGACGCCCAGGGCGCCCACGAACTCGCCGATGTTCCCGAGGGCCTCTAGCGTCGACATTGGGGGTAGGTCTTCCTGGTGCTGGGACGTGGACCGGCGGGGTACCCGAGCGCCATGCGTAGGATCCTGGGATGCATCCCGCGGCGGCTCGCGCGTCGGAGCGGCCGCTTGATCCAGAGCCCGCATGGATGCTTCTTTGGATGGACACTGTACGCAACCGCCTCCGGGCGCCTGGCGCAACCCCGCTCGGCCCTCCCTCCGTCCCCTTGATCGTCCGCCGGTCCGATGGCTCCCTCCCTGCTTGTACTTCCGAGCACGACGCCGACCCTTCTAGCCGTCGTGGTTGCGCTCGTGATCGGTCCGGTGGCGCCGGTACACGCGGAGGCCCAGAGCCTGGGTCCGCTTGCGTCCGAGGACGGGGCTCCCCTCCACCGGGTGGGCCTGACCGCGCCGGCGGAGTCGGCCGACCCGGTCGCCGCCGGAGAGATCCGTTGGAGCCTGGGCTTGGCCTATTCGAACATCTTCGAGCAGGACTCGACGGCGACCCATGTGCTCATGGTCGACATGGAGCGCCTCATCAAGACGGCCCAGGTGCGCGTCGGCCTCTCGGACCGCTTGGAGGTGGGCGGGCGCCTGACCTTCGAGACGACCGGAGGCGGGGTCCTCGATGGCTTCGTCAGCTGGTGGCACACACGGGTGGGAGCCGGAAACGCCAACCGTGAGTTCTTCGCCGAGGGTGAATACGATCAGCGACTCGAGACCGGATCCGAACGCACCGTGCTGGACGTTCCACGCCGGACTGCCAGCTTGGAGGATGTGCGCATCTTCGCGAAATGGCTTCTGGCGGGCGGCGAGGACTCGTCGCGCGCGCTCGGCCTACGGGCGAGCGCGCGGCTTCCCACCTCACCCGAAAGCCAGCTCCGCGAGCGTCCCGACGTCGGACTCTCGGTGCTCAGCCGCCTTTCGGGAACCCGGTGGCATGGCCACGCCATGCTCGGCATGACCACGGTGAACGCGATCTCGCGGCTGGGTCCGGGCTTCTTCCGCGACCGCGCCTATCACGGCCTCGTGGGCGCGGAGCGTTCGCTGGGAACCCGACTTGCCGCCGTGGTCCAGTACCACGTCAGCTCGCCTATCCTGGCGTCGTTCGAGCACAGGGAGCTCGAGGGCCTTTCCGCGAACCTGATCTTCGGCGTCGCGGGACGGGTGGGTGACACGTGGCGGTGGGAAGCGTCGTTCCAGGAGGATGTGCCGGCGGACACCCCCGCCCCGGACTTCACCCTCGGTCTTCGCGTGTCCCGGGCGTGGGCGCCTCGTCCGTGACGACGAGGCGGGCCCGTTCCGCCAGCGCTGCGAGCAGACCCCGCCCGTCGTCGGGCTCCGGCTCGACGTAGGCATGATGCGCCACCGGACCCGCTCGGAGGCGCCTCTCATCCAGTACAGGACGAAGTCGCCCTTCCGATCCTCCGGGACGTCGCGCACGACGCGGATGCGGATGGAGGGGGTGCCCCTCACGACCACCACACCGGCACGGGCGCGCTCAGGGGATCGAGGTGGGCCAAACCACGCCCTGGTCCGCGGCGGGCGCGCCGTAGCCCCGGAAGGAGAACTTCTGGAGCCGCTTCCCCTCCCAGGTCTCCGTGGTGTAGATGTTCCCGCGGGAATCCGTGGCGATGCTGTGCACACCGTAGAACTGCCCGGGCTGCCGGCCGCCGCCGCCGAACCGGGTCAGGACCTCGAGCGTCTCCCGGTCCAGGACGTGGATCTTCCGGTTGAGGCCGTCCGCCAGGTACAGGAAGGGCTGCCCTTCATCGGGCGAGAACGCGATGTCCCACACCGAGCCGGAGCCGAGTGTACGGGGCTCGATGAAGACCTCCCGCACGAAGGTGCCGTCGGTGCGGAACACCTGGATCCTGTTGCCGGCCCGGTCGCATGCGTACACGAGGCCGTCCCTCGACACCTCCGCGCAATGGAGGGGACTCCGGAACTGGCGCACCGGGGGCGCGTCGGGATCGTAGGGGGGAAGCGGCCCGTCGTCCGGTGGCTCGCCGTAGGCGCCCCAATAGCGCTTCATCTCCCCCGTGGTGGCATCGAGCACCGCGACCCGGCGATTCCCGTACCCGTCGGCGACGAAGACCTCGTCCCGCCCCGCATCGATGGCGAGCTTGGCCACCCGCCAGAAGTTCAGCGGATCGTGACTTCCTCCACGCATCCCGGGAGATCCGAACTGCGCCAGGAATGTCCCGTCCCGTGAGAACTTCAGGATGTGGGAGTCGTCCTGGCCGTTGCCTCCTATCCAGACGTTGTCGAGGTGGTCTACCGTGATGCCGTGGTTCGATTGAGGCCAATCATACCCCTCGCCGGGCCCGCCCCACGATCCCACGAGGTTGCCGTCCGGGTCGAACTCGAGAATGGGGGGAGCCGGAGCGCAGCAGGAAGCGGTCGGAGGGTCAACGGCAGCGTTGATCTCGGTCCGCTCGTCGAACGTATCCGGCCGATGGACGATCCACACGTGATCCCTGGAGTCGACCGACACGCCGACGACGGAGCCGAGGATCCAGGGATGGGGGAGTGGCTTGGGCCAGAGCGGGTCGACGGTGAAGAGCGGAACGTCGCCGCCCGTCGCGCCCGCGTCTGCCGCGTCCTCCAGCGCGCAGGAGGCGATGCCGAGCACGCCCGCGGACACGGTCAGGGTCAATCCGATGAAGAAGTCGCGCGCGGCCGCCATGGTCCCCCCCTTGCGATTCCGGAGTACGGCGGTCCGATCGAACCGCGAGGAGGCACGATCCGCGTCCCGCGCCGATCCGTCAAGCTCGGGGGGACCGCGCGATGCGGGCCGGGCCCGCGCGGCGCCCCGATGATCCACCTTCGATCTCACGAGCATGGCGCTATTCCGGAACTTTCCGGGCGTCGTGGTCGCGGTCGATCTCGTCTGGGGGATGTGCCTCACGGCCGGTGTCGCGATGGCCGCCCACGGATTCGGACGATGGCTCGGCCTCGGCTGAGCGGAACACTCCGGGCGCGCCGAGCAGGATGCTGATCAAGCCCCACGCGAGCGCCGACGCGACCGCGAAGTCGACGATTCCGCGCCACGGCTCCGAAAACGAGCGCACGACCACGACTGCCGTGACGATGGCGATCGTGGAGAGCCAACCGCGCAGGAGCTGCTTGACTGGGCCTCCGACGAGGGAAAGCCCGTAGAAGGGGGCGAGGATCCTCAGGCCGAGCGATTCGTCCCGCACCGCCCGCGCCCTGTCCAGGAGACGGGGGACCCACTTCCTCTGCAGCGCGAGGACGCCTTCCCCGTACACCATCACCGAGGTGAACAGTACGAGCACGACCCACTGCCCCGGCGACAGCCCCTCGCTGAGCGTGGACACGCCCCTGGAGCCGAGTCGCGTCACCGCGCTCGTGAACAGGGCGCCCACCCCGATCAGGGCCCATGCCGGAGCGAGGTGACCGAGGGTTGTCCGCGTCATGAAGCCGCTCCTGCGTTCCGGTCCGAACCGTCCACCAGCTCCGCCGCCAATCGCTCCGCCTCGGCGAGGCGACCCGGTAGCCCCGGGCGTGACCGCCAGTTACCCGCGACACGCAAGCCCGCCGGGAGTGAAACGTCCGAGAGCCCGCGCCACGTGATGTCCCATGCCGGCACACGCTCGTGTTCCGCCGCGAGCGGTCGCCCGACGAAGCCGGTCGTCGCCCGGAACTCGTCGACGGCCAGCTCGGCCAATTCGTCCTCTGGCAGCTCGGCCACGTCCGGACGGAGCGCGCCTCCCAGATAGACGGTGTAGAGATTCGGACGGCCGAACAGGCTGTCGTTGAACGTCACGCCGCGCAGGGCGCGCGTCCGCTCCGTGAACGATACCTGAAAGCCCAGTCCCCGGAGATCCGTCTCGGCATCGAGGTGCACCACGCCGAGGGGGTTGTACCGCAGGCCACCGATGACCGTCGCCGCGCCCGGTGCGACGGGTCGAAGCAGCTCCGAGGCGACCGGCGCGGGCGTGGTCAGCACCACCGCGGACGCCTCGAGCGCCGACGGTCCGGCCGCATCCTCGATCTCGACCCGCCAACCCGAATCTGCGCGGGCGATCCCGCGGACCCGTGAGCCGAGTCGGACCCGCCCTCCGAGCTCGCGGGCGAGCGCATCGGGCAACGCCTGCATACCGTCCCTGAAGGTGCACGCGGGCGGCGGCGCGATGCGCCCGCCCCGTCGCAGCAGGGGGAGAAGCAGGCTCCGACCGATCCCGAATTCCCGCAGCACGTGGATCAGCGACAGACCGACCTCCATGTCGGCGGGATCGGAGGCGTAAAGCCCGCCGTACAGCGGCGCGACCAGAGTCTCGTAGACCTCACGTCCCAGCTTGCGCCGGAAGAAGGTCGCGACCCGCTCGTCGGGCCGGGGGCCCGCCGTGAGCGGCTCCAGGAGCATCCTCAGCTTGCCCGACAGGCTGACGACGTCCGACCTGGCGAACGCCCCGGGCGAGAACGGAACCGGCCGTAGTCTCCCGTCCCGGTATATGAACAGCTCCAGCCCCTCGGGCGCCGTGAGCACTTCGTCCTCCAGGTCGAGTGCGCTCACGAGTCCGGAGATCCCCCGCGTGAGGCGCGTACGTTGCGGCCCCCAATCCAGCACACGGCCGTCGACCCGCGCGCTTCGGATCACTCCGCCCGCCCGCGGCTCGGCCTCGAGCACGGCGAAGTCCGCGCCTCTGCGCTGCAACGCGTGTCCGAGGGCCAGCCCCGTGATGCCGCCCCCGATAACGACGATCACCGTCCCAGGACTCCCGATCGATCCAGGATGATCATGCGGCCCACGCTTCCGGCATCTATCGTCCGGCCGGCCCGAATGGGCTCGGCGGGAGATCACGCGCACCGTTGGTGCACCAGATCCCCGCCCCCGGGGCGCATCGGCAGCGCGCCAACGGCACATCTGCCCGCTCGGGGCCGGAGACCAGGCTTTCGACGAGGTCGGCGAGGCACTCCGCGAATGCCGGGGCACCGTGCGGCACGGGGACGCGGTGGAACTCCTTCCCCAGTCCTTCAACGAACTCGCGCATCTCGTGATCGAGTTCCGCGAGCGTCTCGGACTGCTCGTGCATGAAGGAGATGGGCACGACCACGAGTTTCCGCTCGGGGGCTTCGCGAATCCGGTCCTCGTTGTCGGGCTGCGTCCAGGCGATGCGGCGATTGGTATGATTCTGGAATCCGACACCGTAGCGGTCGGCCCCCAGCGCGGCCGCAATCTCCCGGCACTGCTCCTCAACGTACCGGTCGTATCGATTCCCCTCATTCAGATACTTGATCGGGGTTCCGTGGACCGAGAAGTGGAGGAGGGTGTCAGGGTCGGCGAGGTCGAGCCCACGCTCCGTCACGAACGAGCGAATGTTCTCGACGCGTAGAGAGACGTACCCGGGATGTTGGTGCCATCCGGAGATCCCGACGAACCGCGGATCCCATCCCTGCTCGGCGAGCGCCGCTCGGGCAGCATCCAACGCCGCGACCGTGGTGGACTGGCCGCAGATCGGGTATCCGGGCAGGACCGCCAGCGTCTCCACCCCATCGGCTCGCGCCTCGGCGATGTTCTCGCCGACCGTGGGTCCGGAGAACTGGAACGCTGAATACGCGCGGACATCCCAGCCTCGCCCGGCGAGCGCCCGCCCGAGGGCTTCCGTCTGCACGTCGGCCTGACCATTGAGCGGGGAGCCTCCGATGGAGACGTACTCCTCGACGAGGCCCGGCGCACGGTCCGCGGCGAGCTGGCGTGCCCGCGCGAGGACCGCTTCGTTCGGCTCGAGACCGGCATTCTGGAGGAAGATCCGCTCGAGGAACGGCTGAACCTTCTCGACGGTCGGTTCGTCAGGCTCCCCGAAATTGACGACGAGCACGCCCACCTTCTCGGATGGTACGCTCATGGAGCTGCTCCTTGCGACGCCGGCCCGGCAGCGTGGATGCACGCGGACGTCTCGTGAACCCTGTCGACGAGAAAGGCCACCCGATCCGGATCCGTTGTGCGGTGGATGCCGTGGCCGAGATTGAAGATATGCCCGGCGGCCGATGCGCCTTCCGCGAGCACCATGTCGATCGCCGCGCCGAGCTCGGCCTCCGGCGCGAAAAGGGCGGCCGGGTCCAGGTTCCCCTGCACCACCGCGGACGGCCCGATCCGCCGGACCGCGTCCGAGAGGGGCAGTGTCCAGTCGATGCCGAGCACGTCGGCCCCGACCTCGGTCGCCGCCTCCAACAGGGTGGCGCCGCCGTTCGCGAAATAGATGATCGGCTTGTCGACCTCCGCCCTCACCTGCGCGACCGTCCGTTGTAGCAACGGCAAGACGAACCTTCGGTACGTATCCGGTGCGAGCAGGCCGACCCAGGAGTCGAACAGCATGAGCGCGTCCGCGCCCGCGCGCGCCTGCGCCACGAGGTAGCGCGCCATGCTCTCTCCGAGGAGATCGAGGAGTCGGGCCGCGGCTTCCGGCTCGGAGCGCAGGAAGCTACGCGCCTCCATGAAGTCCTTGGAGCCGCCTCCTTCCACCAGATAGCAGAACAGCGTGAAGGGCGCCCCCGCGAATACGATGAGCGCACGGTCTTCCTCGAGCTCGGAGCGGACCATCCGGATAGCGTCCATCACGAACGGCGTCCCCTCCTCTGGGTCGAGTGCCCGCAGCTTGTCCGCGTCCTCGGGACTCCGGATCGGAGACTCGATCACCGGACCCGGATCGAAATCCATCGCCACGCCCATCCCCTCGAGCGGCGTCATGATGTCCGCGAAGAGAATGGCGGCGTCAAGCGGGAAGCGCCGCATGGGCTGAAGCGTGATCTCGGCGGCGAGATCGGGCGTCTTGGTGGCGGTCAGGAAGTCGACCTTCTTCCGCAGTGCCCTGTACTCCGGGAGGTACCTGCCGGCCTGGCGCATGACCCATATCGGGGCTCGATCGCCGCGCTCTCCGCGACATGCGCGCTCGAACAAGGTCTTCCCCTCAGGCATGGTCGCCGCCTCCGCTGAGGATATCCTCAGCCGCCTCGAGCGTGCGCTGCACGTCGTCTTCCGTGTGCGCGTACGACCAGAACCACGCCTCGAACGGGCTCGGCGGCAGATGGATGCCCCGCTCCAGCAGGCCGTGGAAGAGCTTGTTGAACGTCTCCCGGTCCGACGCCGCCGCGGTGGGCCAGTCGATCACGGGATCGGCGGAGAAGAACAGCGAGCCCATGCCACCGACCCGGTTCCAACGGAGCGGGATGCCGAGGCGCGCGCCCAGATCCGCGAAACCTTCGTCGAAGATGGCGCCGATCCGCTCCAGGTGATCGTACACGCCGGCCTCGTCCTTGATGTAGCGCAGCGTCGCGAGCCCCGCCGCGACGGCGAGCGGATTGCCCGAGAGCGTCCCAGCCTGATAGACCGGCCCGTCCGGGGCGATCATGCGCATCAGGTCTTCTCTGCCCCCGTACGCCCCAACGGGTAAGCCCCCACCGATGACCTTGCCGAGCGTGGTCAGGTCAGGGATCACGCCGTACCGGGCCTGTGCCCCGCCTTCCGCGACGCGGAAGCCCGTCATCACCTCGTCGAAGACGAGCAGGGCGCCTCGGTCCCGCGTCAGAACGCGCAGCCCCTCGAGAAAGCCTTCCGCCGGCGCGATGCACCCCATGTTGCCCGCGACCGGCTCGACGATCACCGCCGCGATCTCCCCTTCGTGCGCATCGAAGAGGGCGCGGACCGACTCGAGATCGTTGAACTCGGCGACGAGGGAGTCGGCCGCTGTCGCGGCGGGGACGCCCGGGCTCGACGGAACGCCGAGCGTGGCCGCGCCGGAGCCCGCCTCGACCAGGAACGCGTCGCCATGCCCGTGATAGCCGCCCCGGAACTTCACGATCCGGTTCCGTCCGGTCGCGGCGCGCGCCAGGCGGATGGCGCTCATCGTGGCCTCAGTCCCGGAGCTCACGAGTCGGACCACGTCCACGCCCGGCACGCGCGACACGATCTCCTCCGCGAGCTCGATCTCGCCCTCCGTGGGCGTGCCGAACGAAGTGCCCCGTTCCACCGCGGCCACCAGCGCCCGCCGCACGGCCGGGTGGGCGTGCCCGAGCACCATGACGCCCCACGACCCGATGAAATCGAGGAGCCGGTTGCCGTCGACGTCCTCCAGGAACGCGCCGCTGGCGGCGCGTACGAAGCGCGGCGTGCCTCCGACACCCTTGAACGCGCGCACCGGGCTGTTCACGCCACCGGGGATGGTCTTCAGGGCGCGTGTCAGGAGTTCCGCGCTCCGGCCCGTGTCGGTCATCGTCTGGTCTCTTCCGGTTCCGCTCATGGTCCTTTCCGTTTCATCGTTTCGATGGACGTCACACACGCTTCGACCAACCCGTCGAGGCTCGGAGGATCGGCGGTCGTGACCCGCCCCGCTTCCAGCCCGCTTTCGATCAGCGCACGCTCCGTGGATGGCCCGATGGCTGCCACGGCCACGCCCGACAGCGCCTCCGGCCAGGCCCGGCCGAGCGCCTCCATCAGGGAGGCCACGGCAGACGGGCTCGCGAAGGCGACGGCATCCACGCCCGCCGCCAGGTCCGCCGTCACGCGCGCGGGGCCCGGGGGAGCCAACAGCGTACGATAGGCTTCCACCCGCTCCACCCGGGCGCCCATCTGCGTGAGCGCCTCCTCCAGCACGCTCCCAGCCAACGAAGCCGCGGGAAACAGCACCCGCGCGCCAACCAGCTCGTGCGCCCGGTTCATGGCCTCCGCGAGGTCCGCCGCATCGCCGTCACCGGACACGTCCACCCGCCAGCCCGCTTCTCGAAGCGCGGCCGCGGTCGCCGCGCCCACGGCCCCTACCCGCACCGCCTCAGGAACACCCTCTCTGCTCCCGAGCGGGAGTACCGCGCGCGCGCTGGTCACGACGACCCAGTCGAACGCACCATCGCGCAGGGACGCCCGTGCGCGCTCGAGCCGCGCGGCGTCGGTGGGCTCATCGAACCGCAACGTAGGCCATTCGACCACCTTGGCGCCTTCCGCTTCCAGGAGATGGGTCAGTGGGTCGTCCGGCGCACCGTCCCGGGTCGTGGCCACCACCCGGCCCGAGAGGCGCCTCATGCCCCCGTGTCCAGCGCCCTCTGCGGCGGGCCGGCCCAGGCCACTCCTCGCAGCGAGGCGAGCCCGAGTCGCTCGAGCAAGGCTTCAGCGACCGCCTTGCCGAGTGTCTCCGGCGAACCTTCGCCCGACGCTCCGCGCTGCTCCCGGACGACCCCATCCGGACTCACGACCGCGGCCGCGAGGCGCACCGTGCCGCTCGCGTCGACCGTGGCCAACGCCCCGACCGGGGCCTGGCAGCCCGCCTCCAACCGCCGAAGACACGCCCGCTCGGCTTCGACCGCCAGACGGGTCGGCCCGTGATCGATCGCGCGGGTCAGGTCCCGGAGCCGGCGGTCGTCCGTCCGGACCTGGAGCGCGAGCGCTCCCTGCGCTGCAGCGGGGAGCATGACGGACGGGTCGAGCACGGCAGTCGCGCGATCGGACAACCCGAGCCGCGCCAGGCCCGAGGCCGCGAGCACGACCGCATCGACCCGGCCCTCGTCGGCCGCGCCGAGACGCGTGGGCACGTTGCCGCGCTGATCGCGAATATCCAGATCCGGTCGCGCGACCCGGAGAAATCCCTTCCGCCTCGGGCTCGATGTCCCGACGGAGGCCCCCTCGGGAAGGGCGTCCAATCCGCCATACCGGCTCACCAGGACGTCCCGAGGATCCTCACGCTCCGGCAGTGCCGACAGCGTGAGGCCCGCATGCATCGTCGTCGCCAGATCTTTGCAGGAATGAACCGCCAGGTCGATGCGCCCATCGAGCAACGCGTCCTCGATCTCCTTCGTGAAGAAGGCCTGACCGTGCTCCGGGCCGAGCGGCACATCCTGGATGATATCGCCCGCCGTGCGGATCTCGACCAGCTCGACCTCCAGACCCGGGTGGTGTGCGCGCAGCTGATCCGCGACCCAACCCGATTGGGTCAGCGCGAGCCTTGACCCCCGGGTGCCCAATCGCACCGTCTTCAATTCGACTCCGGGATGCCCGTGTCGTCGGGATCGACGCCGAACAGCACGGGAGCCGCCTCCAGCATGAATCGGCCCTCCGGGCTCTCGGGATCGGCGTCGCGGAGCGCCACGGTCGGCTGATGCAGCAGCGTGCGGGCGAGCGAGCGGGCAAGAAGCCTCATCTGCTCCTTCTCCTCTTCGCTCCGTCCCTGTCCGAAGCGCTCGGCCTCCGTCCGGGCCAGCGACAGCACCTGGCGGCGGACGGCCTTCAGCACCTCCACGCTCCGGCGGGAGCGCAGCCAGCGTCCGTATATTTCCGCCTGCTCGCGCACGATCGCTTCCGCGCGCGGAACCTGTGCGGCTCGGGCGGCCCGCGCCGCCTCCACACGCTCGAAGACGTGGTCGAGGTCGAACAGCCTGACCCCCGGCAGCTCCGGGAGCGCCGGATCGAAGTTCCTGGGATGTGCCAGATCGAGGAAGCGTATGGGACGCTCCTCGGAGGGGCGCGCGGCAGCCCGCATCATGTCCGCGGTAACGAGCCATTCGCTCGCGGTGACGGCGCCCACGACCAGATCAGCTTCCCGCAGCAGCTCCGGGAGCCGGTCGAGCCCAACGGCTTCGCCGCCCAGGGGGCCGGCCAGCTCGCGCGCGGTCTCCTCGGTACGGTTCGCGATGATCAACCGCCCGATGCCGGACTTCCGGAGGAGCCGCGCCATCAGCGCGCCCGTCTCGCCGGCGCCGATGACGAGGGCCGTCGCGTCCGCCAGCGATCTCATCTCCCGCTCCACCATCCGAAGCGAAGCGCTCGCGAGCGACGCCGCGCCGCGCCCGATATCGGTCTCGGTGCGCACCTTCTTACCGGTAGCGAGCGCCATCTCGAACATCCGGTGGAGCACCGGTCCCTTGCTCGTCATGGAGAGCGGGTGATGCGCCGCCTCGCGAACCTGTCCGAGGATCTGCGCCTCACCGTGCACCACGGAATCGAGACCCGACGCGACACGGAAGAGGTGCCGAACGGCCGTCGGACCCTTCAGCGCGTATATGTGCGACCGGAGCTCGTCACTCGGCACCCCCGTTCGCCGCGCTAGGAGCCGCACCAGCATTTTGAGGGCCCGCTCCGGCTCGCTCGACACGCAATAGAGCTCCAGCCTGCCGCACGTCGCCAGCGGTATGGCCTCGTCGACCACGCCGCGCTCCGTGAGCAGCGCTCCGAGAGCCGAGTACACCTCGTCCAGATCCACGTGCATGCGCTCGCGGACCCGGATGGGTGCCACCGATTGGCTCGTGCCGACTACGAAGAGCTCCACGTGATTCCTCAGCTAACCCAGGCTCTCCGCCCACTCCTCGGCCGGGATCAGGACCCCGGTGTGGAGCGGCGTGCCGCCTTTCGAAGTGTTCATGCGTCTCTCAGCCATCTCGCCGCATCGAGCGCATGATAGGTGATGATGGTATCGGCTCCCGCCCGCCGAAAACCGAGCAGCGTCTCGAGCACGACCGAGCGCTCGTCGATCCACCCCCGCTCGGCGGCCGCCTTCACCATGCTGTACTCGCCGCTCACGTTGTACACCGCCAGCGGTACGTTCGGGAACGCCTCGCGCGACCGCCGCACGATGTCCAGGTAGGCCAGGCCGGGCTTCACCATCAGCATGTCCGCGCCCTCCGCGAGATCGACTTCGTGCTCCCGCATGGCCTCGCGCCCGTTCCCCGGATCCATCTGATGGCTCTTCCTGTTCCCGAACGCTGGCGCCCCGTCCGCGGCGTCACGAAATGGGCCGTAATACGCGGACGCATATTTCGCGGAGTACGACAAGATGGGCGTCGCCTCGAAACCCGCGGCGTCCAGCGCCCCCCGGATCGAGGCGACCTGTCCGTCCAGCATCGCCGAGGGGGCCACCACGTCCGCTCCGGCCCGCACATGAGACACGGCGGTCTCCGCGAGGCGCTCGAGGGAGGCGTCGTTCCGCACAGCCCCCTCCTCGTCGAGCAGGCCGCAGTGCCCGTGCTCGGTGTACTCACATAGGCAGACATCCGTGATCACCACGCCTTCGTGGCCGCCTTCGCGCAGCGCTCGGACGGCTCGCTGAACGACGCCCTCGTCGGACCATGCCTCGCTCCCACGCGCGTCCTTGTGGGACGGGATTCCGAAGAGCAACACTCCACCCAGCCCCGCGTCCGCCGCCGCTCGCGCCGGATCGAGGATCCGGTCGACGGGCCATCGGGTCACGCCGGGCATGGACGCGATGGGCGCCGGCTCCGTGTCCACCTCCGAGACGAAAAGCGGCAGCACGAACTGCTCGGGCGCGAGTCGATGCTCACGCACAAGCGCCCGCAGCGCGGCGTTTCGGCGAAGCCGGCGCAGGCGCGTGACGCGCCCGGCGGCACTGGGTTCTGGATGGGTCATAGCCGCAATGAAGATCGGCGATCGCGAAAGGGCGGACAATTGGGGATTGCCCGGGGCGATGGTCCGTAGAAGCCCCCACGATGGGGCATGGGCTGCCCCGAGCCTCGGTGACTCGCACGACGCCCGAGCCCGAGCGCCCGGACCCCACCCGAGCATACCCGGGACCGCGAGATCAGCGCGGCGGACCCTCGTTCACGCGAACCTCGAGGACTGTCATCTCGACCGTCATGCCACCGTTCTCCGCTTCGAGGAGCGCCTCCATCTGCTCCATGCGCCCCGCGAACATCTGCTCGACCATGGCCCGCTGCTCCTCGGGGAGCTCCGCGAGCTGGCGTTGGAGATCCTCGAGCTCCGCACGCATCTCGGGATCGATCGCCGCACCCAGCCCGTCCATGCGGACGACCGTCCGGTAGGGCAGAAGCATCCCCTCGTCGTCGCGATAGTCCTGCAGATCGATGACGCTGGTCACTTCGACGAGTTCACCCCCGGTGTCGAGATCTCCGACGAACTCCATCCGCCGAGGCACCCACAGCTCCGAGTCGACGTAGATGCGACCGTTCCGCGGGTGGAACTCCGTGTCCTCCGGCGTCGTGGTCGGGGCGAGGTCCAGCGCCGCGAGATCGTCGATGATCAGGACGTGCACCTCACTCCCGTCCACCTGCTCCGTCCCGCCGTAGCGGGAATGCTCCTTGAGCTCGGGCGCCGCCGCGTAGACGTCCGTATAGCCGAGGTCGTCGTCGAGGTCGGAGGCGAAGCCGCCGGTGGACGAGCTCCGCAGCTGAAAGACCGGGCGTCCCTCCCGGATCTCCTTCTCGAAGTACATCTCGGATTCGAAGCCCATCACTTCCTGGACGACCAGATAGTTTTCGACCGAAGCCGCGCCCGATTCGAATGTCTCGAGCATGCGGTCCACGATCTCCGTCGATGTCTGGGCGGACGCCAAAGACGCGCTGAGCGCCACGAGCAACCCGGCCACGGGCAGAATGCGTTTCACGGTACGGGGTCTCCGGGGTCTGACGCGAAGCGGGGTTCGAGTAATCGACATCAGTTTCGGATACCCGGGCGAGAC
>Ga0326597_10002207_pt1 | contig 29394 bp, 34 predicted proteins | sample RVTome_12_FD_203789 | JGI IMG/M metagenome (GOLD analysis project Ga0326597, IMG submission 203789) | Soil microbial communities from uranium-contaminated site in the Upper Colorado River Basin, Wyoming, United States - RVT100D185 | ecosystem: Environmental > Terrestrial > Soil > Contaminated >... | reverse complement strand
CGCGCTTGGGCGTCCACGTGGGCCATCAAGGGATGCCGAGGAACGGGGGGATCGAGTTCGCGCAGTCCAAGTCCGAGCTCGGTGGCCGCTGAGAACAGGACCGCCGCCCGCTGCAAGACACCTCGGGGTTCGAGGATGATGATGTGAAAGCTCTGTTGACTCATGGGCCGTCGCCAACCGACCCAGACTGAACTCCGCTGCTGATGCGCGTCGGAATCGAGCCGGCGACCAAGCGAGGGTCGCCGGCTCGTGACTGGTCAGCTGGTCACTCGGCGTTGAAGGTGGGGCAGTCTTCGGCCGCCGCGCGGGCGAGGAACCGGGCGATCTCGCCGAGGTTGGATGAGCCTGCCAACAGTTCGGGGTTGCGGGCGACCATGGACACGGCGTCGTGTTCCCAGGCGGTGCCGAAGAAGGCCTTCTCGTCATGGTTGACCTCGACGATGCAGGCGCCCGACGCCGAGGCGGGTCCTGCCAGCATCCCCAGGGTCAGGGCGGTTACCAGGGTAGCCAGGCCGCCCCGCCGGATTGTTTGGATCAGTGTGGTGATGGGAGTTCTCCTGTTACGAGGGGGTCGCGGTCGGCATGGCGCCGATCTGGTTCATGAGCGTGAACAGGTCGCAGTAGGAGGTCATCTCGACGATCTTGCCGCCGGAGACCCGCACGAGGTCCCACCCGGCGATGCTGGTGGCCCGACCTGTGGACGCCACGCCGGCGAACTCGCCGTCGTGAGTGCCGTGATAGGTGATCCACGTGCTGACGCGGTCACCCTCGCGGATCAGTTCGCGAACCTCGACCTTGGTATCGGGGAACCCGGCGAGCCAGGCCTTGAGGTTGGCGGTCTGGTCCTGAAACGTGGGTCCGGCACCGGCGTGGCCGACTAGGTCGGCGACCAACACCTCGTCGAGTCGGGACAGGTCCCCGCTGCTGACGGTGTCGTAGTAGCGCTGGACGACGGCACGGGGGTCGTGATCGGTGTCCATGGGTACTCCTTTCGTTGGCGACGTGATGGTGTCACCGGGCCGACCCGCAAGGATGGGGCGATCTCCCTATTTCGGCGCCGATGGCAGGTGCATCAGCGCGAAGGCCGCGGCTTCGGTTCGGCTGCGCAGGCCGAGCTTGGCCAGGATGCTGCTGACGTGGTGGCCCGCGGTCTTCACGCTGATCTTCAGCCGGTCGGCGATCTCGGGGTTGGTCAGGCCCCGCGCCACCAGCTGCAGCACCTGTTGCTCCCGGCCGGTGAGCACTCCAAGGTCCTTGGGGCCAGTGCGACCGCGGACGCCGAGTTCAGCGAGGAAGGCGGCGGTGCGGTCGGCATCCGCGACCGCACCGAGCCGTTCCAGAGCGGCGAGTGCCCCCCGCGCTTGCGCGATCGCGGCAGGCCGGTCGGTGTGGACGAGGGCCGCCGCGTACACCAGGCGTGCCCGGCATGCCTCCACCGGCAGCTGTTCCTGCGCCAGCATCGTCGCTGCCTCACCCAGCATCGGCAACCCCGCGTCGGGTTTGGTTGCCGTTGTCACCTTGGCCCGACCGAACCGCGCAAGGGCCTCATGCAACGTGCTCCCGGTCCGTGTGGCGATGCGTTCGATCGTCGCCGCTGCCTCGTCGGCGGCGGCGGCATCGCCATCGGCAAGGGCCGCGTCGATGAGCACCGTCCACAGCCCGAACGCGGCCACGTCCTGTCCAACCAGCACAGCGATGCCCCTGTGGAGCTGGGCAAGGGCAGCTGGCGCGTCGCCACGGGCCAGTGCCAGCTCGGCCAGCGCCCGCGTGCACTCGGGGCGGTCCTCGAAACCTGCTAGCAGTGCCTCGGCCTCTTCCAGGCGCCCTTGCAGGACACGCAGCTGGGCGAGCTGGCTGGCAGGATGGACACAGCGGGACTCCATCCCGCTGTCGCGGAGCTCGGCGAGCGCCGCAATCAATACCTCCTCGGCGTCGTCGAGCCTGCCGGTCACTAGATGGATCCCGCCGCAGCACGTGCCACAGAAGGCCGAGAGCGCGTCGGCGCCCAGTCCCATCCCATAGGCCCTGAGCGGCACGAAGTCGTGGAGCGAAACGAACGCGTCCACCGATGACGACCAGCGCTTGAGACGGTCCCGTTCGCCCAACAGCCCAGTGACCTCCATCAGCGCGCACCACGCCTCGCCGATGCCCTGAGGATCGGTGCCTTCTCCCGCGGCCGCTGCCGTCAGCGCCTCATCCAGGTGTGCCAACCCTGCAGCGACCTCACCCAAGGAAACCTCTCGCACACCGAGGTGTGCCAAGGCGACGATCTCCAGGTCGGCGTCCTCGAATGCCCGGGCCGTGTCGAGGACACCGAGCAGGCGTGCGATCCCCGCCTGCGGGTCAGACGAGGCCTCGGCCTCCGCCAGCTCGATCCATCCGATCGAACCTCCGTCGTTCGGCACCAGACTACGAGCTCGGGCCAACCATCCTTCCGCAACCGGATCGTTTCGATAAAGCGCCCGGTGCTCCCGCGCAAGCCACACCGCCAACCGCGCGGCGTCGGCGTGGCGGCCGCCTCGCCGGAGCAGCGTGTAAGCCCGGGTGCGCGCCTCGAGCGCCCCGGCCGTGTCCCGCAGCCACCATCGCGCGCGACCGAGCCCATCAAGGGCATCCGCTGAAAGCGATGTCTCGAGCGCGCGCGTGAAGTGGTCACGGGCGGACCCCCACTCGCCCGCGGCCAGAGCCCTCCGACCCGCCTCCAGCGGATCGATGATCGCTGCCTTCTGCATGCCCCCAGTATGCAGCCACGGGCCCGATTCGGTGACCGATTGCAGCGGCTTTGCCTGTCGGTGTCCACCCAGTTCGCGGTTGTGCAGCATCAGATCATCCACTTGGCGCACACGGCGAATTTGGGCGAACTGAGACCGTCGGGAGCCCTGCCGGTAGTAGCGATTTGACATGACCTGGCACGCGTCCTGCGAGCAGGCTCGTCAGGCGGCTCTTGCCTCTCGAGCCGGGGCAAGGTCGTAGCCGACTTGTAGGCGCATCCAGAACTCCGCCGACGTTCCGACGACCTTCGCAAGTCGGAGCGCCGTGTCACCCTCACGGAGGTCCGTGCGCTCGCGAGCCGCGAGCTCATCGGCGATGTGCTCGCCCTGGTGGATCGCCAGACTCACCTTCTTCGTCATCGTCATTCTCCTCAGTGGTAGTCCCCGGTGGTCACGTCCAACGCGCGGTTGTCCTTGATACGGAATATGAGGGCCACCTGCCATTGTGCATTGCACAGTCCGCGATCCTGCGGCTGCAGGCCTGGGTGCGCTGACGTGGCTAGCCTGCACCGCACGCAATGGGCTCCCCCGTGGACCGAGCACACTCCCGACAACTGGGTGTGGGGGGCCGGCGCCGCGCACTTCGTGCAAGCCTGGCCAGAATGGAGTCCCGGCACGCCGCGCCTTCATGACCTGTTCGACGGGCTGTAACCACCGCCCGATGCCCCACGCCAGAAGGGACGGCCACGGTGGCCGTCCCTTCTGGCGTGGCTGGGTCACGGGCAGCTGACGCGCGGGTTCCAGTCCTCGAACATCCCGTCCGGGTTGTGCTCGAAGATCCAGGCGTGCTTCACCCACACGCCGAGCGTCGCGTTGAGGTGCATCTCGCTTCCCAGGACCGTAGGAGGATTCTCGCCCTGCCAGGCCGCGTCCGGCACGATCCATTCGACTGCAGCGAGTCGCATCTGACCCTGTGGTCCCGGCGCATACACCAGGGACTCAGGGGTCAGCGGGTCGGTGACGGCATCGAGTAGACCGACGTTGATGTAGTGGTAGCCCATCGCCCCGACGCCCGGGTTCTCGAAGCAGTGATCGAGACCGGGGACCAGGTCCCAGCCGGCCTGCTGCGCAGCCGTGACGCGGTGGAAGCGGGCTGTTGTGGCACGCACTTCTGCGAGGTCGTCGGCGCCTGCCGCCGGCAGCGCAGACACGAGCATGAGGCCAACCACGACCAACAGCGTCCGACCGTCGACCGGCAGGCGGCACCGGGCGCTCATGAGTGCTCCGACACGGTGAAGATCTCGTCGGCCACCAGACCGTGTGCCTCACGGTGAACCGTGTTGGCGGATTCGGCGTCGTCGGCCTCGACGAGGCAGAAGATCTTGCCCGCGGACTCATCGACCCAGTAGCGCAGGTAACTCACGCCGTAGCGTGCCTGCGTTTCGAGATCCTTCTTGTGTGCCTCGGCGACGTCGGCGGCCGAGACCCCTCCTTCGAGCGTGTGAACGTCCATGAACAACGGCATCGTGGTTCTCCCTCGGTGGTCGTGGTGTGCCCGTGGTCGGGCGTGCTCGACGCTACGGACACGACGTCTGGCGGACATGAGGGACCACCACGCAGAGATGGGCAAGGGCGCACGCATCTTTGAGGGTCAGGAACGCTCGAGTAGACCCAGCTCGTGTGCCCTGCTGGCCGCGGTCTGGCGGTCCCGCACGTCCAGCTTCATCAGCACGGCCGCAACGTGGTTCTCGACGGTGCGCTGAGAGATGAACAACGTGTCGGCGATGTCGGCGTTGGTCATCCCTGCGGCCACGAGCTCGAGTACCTCGGCTTGCCGGACGGTCAGCCCGACCGCGTGGGCTCTGGTCGTCCGGGAACGGCCTCGCGGGACCTGCGCTCCCTGACCGCGCAGGCGTTCTCTGACTCGGTTGGCAGTAGCGGTGGCACCAAGGCTCTCGAAGATCTCGATCGCCTGCAATTGCGACCCGACATCGCCAAACGCCCGAGCCAGGCCCTCCTCGTACGCCACGCCCCGCGAGCGCCAGAACCCGGCGGCCCGCTCCGTGTCACCGTCCAGGATCGCGCGGAAGTACGTCGGCGTGTATTCGGCGACCTCGTCGACCAGTTCGAGTTGGCGCAGCCAGAACACGAGCGCCCCACTGGGCCATGGCGGGCCACTGTCACGTGACCGCTCCGCCGTTCGCGTGATCCGCTCCCTCCAACGGTCGAGTTCGCCGGACAGCCACGCATGTTCCGCGAGCACGGAAGCCGCGGGATCCAGATGCTGGAGCTCGTCGGAGCGCTCGGCGGAGTCCCACATGCGTTCGAGCGTGGTCATGGCCTCGGCGCGTCCCCGCCTGGCCTGCAGCAGAGCCAGGATCCGCCAGGCGATCGCGACGGTGTGGGGCGAACTGTCGAGGATGCCCGATGCCGTGTCCTCGGCGAGGTCCCAGTGTCCCTGCCACAGCAGGATCTCGGCATGCATCGCCTGGGCGTAGGCCTCCTGCGCCCGCAGTTCGAAGCGTGCAGCCGTGTCCCGTGCACGCTGCACGAAGTCGGCAGCCCGTGCGACCTCCCGGATGTCTGCGCACATACCTGCCAGATTCACGAGAGCGATGGTCTCCTCGTGCCGGTAGCCCGCCTGCGCCGCGAGCCGCTGTGCCTCCTCCACCAGTCCGAACCCGGCAGCGTCCCCGACGTTGTGGGCGATAGCTCCCTTCCAGATCATCGCCCGGACCTGCGCCTTGCGATCCCCCACGTCCTCCGCAATGGCGAGCGCCCGGTCCGCGAGCGCTGCCGCCCGACGGTCGTCGGTCCCACGCACGAACCACAGCCGGGCCGCCTCGGTCAGCGCACTCGCGAGAGCGACTCCCGCAGGCTGATGCTCGAGCATGGCCACCGCTTCCGACGCGCACTCCTCGGCCAGATCCGTCAGCGCATTTCGCTCGAAGACATACACGGCGAACGTGAGCGTGCGAGCCAGCGCATCCGCATCCGGCAGCTCGCGCCGCAACGCGATCGCGGCAGTCACCAGGCCCACGCTGCGGGGATCGCCGAGATCGCTCTCGGCCCTCGCCCACTTCTCGAGAAGTTCCGCTCGCTCGGCCGGTCCGATCAGGCCCAGATGAGGTTCGAGGACTCTGAAGTGGGCGACCGCCTCCCGGTGGCTATCACTTTCAACGGCCTCCTGTGCGGCCAATGGCGCGTACCGGAGGAGGGCATCCACGTCGTCGGCCTCGCGCGCGTGGTGCGCAAGCCGGGCCGCGTCACTGTGCTCGCCGAGCCTTGCGAGGACCGTGCGATTGAGCTGCCGACGTAGCTCGGCCGACAGTGACGCCTCGACCGCCCGGCGTTGCAGTTCGTGACGAAACCCGACATCACCGTCGTCGCCCCTCGTGAGCAGTCCTTGACGGACACATTCTTCCAACGAACCGAAAGGAGTCACCGACTCGTCCAGCAGTGCACGGTCGACTCCCCCAGGCACGACAGCGACCAGGTGAAGCAGGGTCCGCGCATCGGGTGACAGCTTCGCCGCCCGGCCGAGAACCGCGTCCTGCACCGAGGTCGGGACACCCTGCGTCCCGCCGGCAACGATCTCCGAGACGAACAACGGGTTCCCGCCCGTCAACGAAAACACGACCTGCGCGTCCAGTTCCGCACCGGCGACCAGCGCGTCGATCGCAGCCAAACTCAGAGGCTGCAGACCAATCCGGACCAGAGCCGTCGGAGGTAGCTCGCCGATCACCTGCCTGAGGGGATGGTCGTCGTCGAGTTCACCGTCGCGGTAGGTCAACGCAAGTACGCCGTGTGTCCTGGCGATTCGGCGCCCCAGAAACTTGATGGTGTCGATGGTCGCCTCGTCGGCCCACTGTGTGTCCTCCAAGATGAGGACCGTGGGACGAAGCGGACGAGACAGAAGTTCAAGCAGAGACTCCATGACCGCCCGTCCGTCCCCGCGTTGCAGAGCACCCGCCAGCGGTTGGTGCGAACGAGCTACGTCCCAGAACGGTCCAAAGGGCTGGGGAGTCAGCAGATCGTCACACACCCCCAGGAAGACGTCCGCGCGCCCACTGGACTCCTCGGCGAACTCGACAACCAACGTGCTCTTGCCGATGCCAGCCTCACCGCGGATCAACGCAACCGAGCCGCTCGCGACCGACGCCGCATCGACCAATCTCGACAGCGACGCCAACTCCTCATCACGCTCGAGGATCACGGTCAAGAACAGCCCTTGCTAGTCACCCGGTCTGGAACCAAACCAGCATGCGCAAATCATCGCACGATCGATGTGGGGTGCACCATCACGACGGCTACGCTTCGCTCGGGACATGCCAAAGCAGCGGATGATCCATCGGTCCGTTGTCCCGGTCGTTGCTGATCCGATGTCTCTGCTCGGGCGTGGGGACAGCGGCGCTGCGGCCAGGGCGTAGGGCAGACCAGGACGCGCGGACACCGGAGTCAACGGGAGCGGCGCAGGTCCAACTCCTCGACCGGTTCGCCGGCACGACGCGCGCAACGGCTGTGCCCGGTCGGTGAGCTCATGCCAACCAGTGCACGTAGTGGTAGGGGTCTGTCATCTCCCGGGCCCACGAGTGGAGCCCATCTGCTCCGAGGCGTCAGCGATCTTGGCCTCGTCCTGTACCGAAGCACTTTGCACTCTTGATGTTGCTTTAGCTCGACGCCCGTCCCCAGGGGCTGATCGCCGCCAGGATCCTCCGCACGGCGATCTGACGTGAGGACTTGACTTCGTTGATGCTTCAACTATATAGTTGAAGCATCAAGTCCCTCTTCGAGACAGAAGGACCTCGCCATCAGTACGCCATCCTCGGTTCCGGCAACGTCGGCACCGCCATCGCCCGCGCAGTCCAACTCGACGGGTTCGTGGCCGGCGACGACGCCGACGCCAAAGCAGGTGGTCGCCGACCTGCTCGAGCAGGTGGGCTACCGCGTCATCGACGTCGGCGAACTGTCCACAGCCCGCTACCTCGAAGGAATGGCGTACCTCAACATCGCCCTCAACGCCCGCAACGACCTGCCCTGGAACAGCGGCTGGAAGCTCCTCGGAAGCGTCGCCTGACCTCCCCCACCGTCGGCCGAACCGGCCGTCCATCCTGGACATCCAACCCGAACACGACAGGAACGCACCATGAACATGAACCGCTACGAGAACAAGACGGTCATCATCACCGGCGGAGGTTCCGGCCTCGGCCGTGCCGCCGCCGAACGCATCGCCGCCGAGGGCGCCAACCTGGTCCTCGTCGACATCGACGAGAACGGCCTCGCGGCCACCAAGGCCGCGATCGAGGAATCCGGCGCAGCCGGCAAGGTCATCACCCAGGTCGCCAACGTCGCCGACGAAGCGCAGGTCCGCGGCTACGTCGACGCTGCCGTCGCCGAGTTCGGCACCATCGACGGCTTCTTCAACAACGCCGGCATCGAGGGCAAGCAGAACCTCACCGAGTCCTTCGGGTCCGACGAGTTCGGACGTGTCGTGTCGATCAACCTCAACGGCGTGTTCTACGGCATGGCCGCCGTCCTCGAAGTCATGCACGAGCAAGGCCACGGCGCGATCGTGAACACCGCGTCGGTCGGGGGCATCCGCGGGGTCGGCAACCAGTCCGGCTACGCGGCGTCCAAGCACGGCGTGGTCGGCCTGACCCGCAACTCCGCCGTCGAGTACGGCCACTTCGCCATCTCGATCAACGCGATCGCCCCCGGAGCGATCATGACCCCCAGTCGAGAACTCGCTCAAGCAGATCGATCCCGACAACTGGGAAGAGGTCGGCAAGCAGTTCGTGTCGGTCAACCCGATGCAACGCTTCGGCGACCCCGACGAGGTGGCCGCTCTGGTCGCCTTCCTGCTGTCCGGTGAAGCCTCCTTCATCAACGGAGCCGTCATCACCATCGACGGCGGGCAGTCCTAACAAGTACTGACCAACCGACCGTGGGAGGCCCGCTTCACCGCAAGTTCGGCGGGTCTCCCATAGATAGCGAGCAGCATCATGCAGTTCGGCGTCTTCTCCGTCAGTGACATCACCCCCGATCCGACCACCGGTCGCACGCCCACCGAGACCGAGCGCATCCAGGCCGTGGTGACGATCGCCAAGAAGGCCGAGGAGGTCGGCCTGGACGTCTTCGCGATCGGCGAACACCACAACCCGCCCTTCTTCTCGTCGTCGCCCACGACGACGCTGGCCTACATCGCCGCGCAGACCGAACGTCTCATCCTGTCCACTGCGACCACGTTGATCACGACCAACGACCCGGTCAAGATCGCCGAGGACTACGCCATCCTGCAACACCTGGCCGGCGGACGCGTCGACCTCATGCTGGGTCGCGGCAACACGGGTCCGGTCTACCCCTGGTTCGGCTACGACATCCGCGACGGCATCGACCTCGCCGTCCAGCACTACGCCCTGTTGCGGCGTCTGTGGCGCGAAACCGACGTCGACTGGGAGGGCAAGCACCGCACGGCGCTGCAGGGCTTCACCGCCACACCGCGACCGCTGGACGGCGTCCCGCCGTTCGTGTGGCACGGTTCGATCCGATCGCCCGAGATCGCCGAGCAGGCCGCCTACTACGGCGACGGGTTCTTCCACAACAACATCTTCTGGCCGATGCGACACACCAAGCAGATCGTCGAGCTGTACCGGCGCCGGTTCGAGTTCTACGGCCACGGGCCCGCCGATCAGGCCATTGTCGGGCTCGGCGGCCAGTTCTTCGCGCGTCCGAACTCCCAGGACGCCGTGCGTGAGTTCCGCCCCTACTTCGACGTCGCCCCCGTCTACGGCCACGGCCCGTCACTGGAGGAGTTCACCGAGCAGACCCCGCTGACCGTCGGATCGCCGCAGCAGGTGATCGAACGCTACGCCTCGATGCGCGACCACGTGACTACCAGCGCCAGCTGTTCCTTATCGACCATGCCGGCCTGCCGCTGCCAACGGTGCTCGAGCAGCTCGAGATCCTCGGCGGAGAGATCGTCCCGGCACTGCGGCGCGAAATGGCGGTCGGCCGCCCCGCCCACGTTCCCGACGCTCCGACCCACGTCACCCTCAAGACCCAGACCACCAGCGACCTCATGGTCTTGGAAGGAGATCCCCGATGACCACCCGGACTCTCGCGGTCGTATCGGCCGGGCTCAATCAGCCCTCGTCGACCAGCCTGCTCGCGACCCGTCTCGCCACCGCCGCCACCAGTCAGCTGTCCCGTCACGGGGTGGACGTCGACGTCGTCACGATCGAACTGCGTGAACACGCCCACGACCTGACCGACAACCTGTTGACCTTCTTCGCCAGTGAACCGCTGCAGGCCGCCAAGGACACCGTCGCCGGTGCCGACGGGCTGATCGCGGTCACCCCGATCTTCGCCGCGTCCTACAACGGGCTGTTCAAGACCTTCTTCGACCTGCTCGACGACGCTGCGCTGACGGGCACACCGGTGCTGCTCGGCGCCACGGCGGGGACCGCCCGCCACTCGCTCGCCCTCGAGCACGCCATCCGGCCCCTGTTCTCGTACCTGGGTGCGCTATCCACCCCGACCGCGGTGTTCGCCGCCTCCGAGGACTGGGGCTCAGACAGCAGCGTCGACGGTGGTCTGGCTGCGCGGATCGACCGGGCCGCCGACCAGTTCGCCACGCTGGTCATGGACCGCAAGCTGGCGACATCCGTCGACCCGTTCACCGAACCCACCCCATTCCAACAGCTCCTCGACGCCAGCTGACGCCAACCGTTCAGTCCGACCCGCACAGGCGCACGACCGCGTCGACGCCGGTCCTGCCCACGCAGAAGCAAAGGTTGACACTTCAACTATTACCCGGTAGGGTAAGGTTGTCGCTTCAACCAATGACCGACCCCGACCAACGAAAGAATCATCATGTCCACCGCAACCATCCCCACAATCGACCAGCTCACCGGCACCTACACCATCGACCCGTCCCACAGCCGTGTCGGCTTCGTGGCACGGCACGCGATGGTCACCAAGGTGCGCGGCGGGTTCAACGACTTCGCCGGCACGTTCACCGTGGCCGACGACGTCACCGACTCCAACGCCGAGCTCACCATCCAGGCCGCGAGCGTCGACACCCGCAACCCCGACCGTGACGCGCACCTGCGCAGCAACGACTTCTTCGCGATGGAGGACCACCCGGAGATCCGGTTCGTCTCCACCGACATCGAGAAGGTCGCCGACAGCGAGTACCACGTCACTGGCGACCTCACCCTGCGTGGGGTCACCAAGCCCGTCACCATCGACCTCGAGTACACCGGCACCGCCACCGACCCGTGGGGCAACACTCGCGTCGGGTTCGAGGGCTCGACCAAGGTCAACCGCAAGGACTGGGGCCTGAACTGGAACACCCCGCTCGACGGCGGCGGCATCCTGGTCTCCGAGAAGGTGACCCTCGAGTTCGAGATCTCCGCTACCAAGGACGCCTGAGCCTGCTCAGGCCTTGGACCCGGTCCGGGACCGCTCCCCCTCGCGGTCCCGGACCCACACCTCCCCGAATCGTCCACCCAGACAGGAGCCTGCCATGGCGTTCTCACCGGTCCGTCTCAACCACGCCGTGCTGTTCGTCGCCGACCTCGAACGCTCGGTCGCCTTCTACGGCGACGCGTTCGGCATGGAGGTCATCGCTCGCGAACCCCAGGCCAACGCCGCGTTCCTCCGCCTCCCGCGGGGCGACAACCACCACGACCTCGGCCTGTTCGGCGTCGGCACCGCCGGCGGGCCGAAGCGGCAGGGCGCCATTGGTCTGTACCACCTCGCGTGGCAGGTCGATGCCGCCCCCGTCGAGCGTCTCGACGTCGACGCCGAGGTCGCCCGCTGGTCCGGTGTCCGCACCGCCGGCGTGCTCCAACGCTCCGCCACCGAGGTGTCGGGGTGACCGCGGGGTTCGATGCTCCGGTCGCCGCGTGGCACGGCGAGGATGACCCCGCCGCTCCGCTCGTGGTGCTGCTCCACGGTCGCGGATCCGACGAGCGCTCCATCATCGGAATCGTCGACCACGTGCCGACCGGACCGGCCTACGTGGCCGTGCGCGCCCCGATCGCCGAGGGCGGCGGCTACGCGTGGTTCGCCAACCGCGGCATCGGCCGCCCGGTCGCGTCCTCGCTCGCCGAGACCATGGCGTGGTTCCGAGCTTGGCTCGACGACGTCACCGACCCGCAACGCCCCGTGGTGCTGGTCGGGTTCAGCGGCGGCGCCGCCTTCGCCGGCGGACTCGTCCTGGACGCCCCGCAGCGGTTCGCCGGCACCGCGATCCTGTACGGCACACTGCCGTTCGACGCCGGCGTGCCGACCACGCCAGGCCGTCTCGATGACGTCGCGGTCTTCGTGGCGCAGGGCGACGACGATCACGTCATCCCCCGCGAGCTCCTCGACCGCACCTGGGCCTACCTCCATGAGGCCTCCGGCGCGGAGCTCCGCGCCCAGCGCGGTCCCGGCGGGCACGGCATCACGCCGCAGGTGCTGACGATGCTCGGCGACTGGCTGACGGATGTGACCACACCCAGGGGGACCGACGGATGACGGAATCAGCCACCACGCGCCCGTTCGAGATCGGGCTGTTCACCTTCGGTGAGATCACTGCCGACCCGACCACCGGCCGGCCGCTGGACCCGGCGGTCCGCCTGCGCGAGTTCATCGAGCTCGCACGGGTCGGCGACGAGGTCGGACTCAACGTGTTCGGCGTCGGTGAGCACCACCGCCCGGACTTCGCGATCGCCTCACCGCCGGTCGTGCTCGCCGCGATCGCGCAGGCCACCGAGCGCATCCGGCTCACGAGCACCGTAACCGTGCTGTCGACGGCCGACCCGGTGAAGGTGTTCGAGGACTTCACCGCCCTCGACCTGGTCTCCGGCGGCCGGGCCGAGATCACCGCCGGACGGGGCGCCTACACCGAGTCGTTCCCGCTGTTCGGGCACGACCTGGCCGACTACGACGAACTGTTCGACGAGAAGCTCGGCCTGCTCCTCCAGCTCAACGCCGCCGAACGGGTGACCTGGTCCGGTCGCCACCGCCCCGCCCTGCACGACGCCGGCGTGTACCCACGCCCGGTCCAGGACCGGCTCCCCGTCTGGATCGCCGTCGGCGGGACCCCGGCCAGCGTCGTCCGCGCCGGCCGTCACGGCCTCCCGCTCTACCTCGCGATCCTCGGCCAGCCGGAGCGCTTCGTCGCACTTGCCGAGCTCTACCGGCGGGCCGGCGCCGACGTCGGCCACCACCCCGATGACCTCCGCGTGGGTGTGACGAGCCACTTCTACGTCGAGGAGACCTCCCAGGGCGCCCGCGACACCTTCCACCCCTACTACGCCCGCTACATCGGCGACAACATGCCCGGCGCCAACGGTCGCCCCCTCCCCCGAGACGCCTTCGACGCGTGGGCCGGCCCCCGCGGGGCGCTCGTCATCGGCAGCCCCCAGCAGGTCATCGAGAAGATCCTGTGGGAACACGAACTCCTCGGACACGACCGGTTCCTCGCCCAGATCGGGCTCGGCGGTCTGCCCTACCCGACCACGGCCCGGTCGGTCGAACTGCTCGGAACCGAGGTCCTGCCCGCCGTCCGACGCGAACTCGCCAAGGCCACCGCTGCTGCCTGACCACACGCACCGAACCCGTGGCGCATCAACCCACTCCCGGCAGGCTTCCCACATGAAACAACCACGCCACCGGCCATGACGACTACACCGTCGTGGCGCCCGACCACACCCTGCGACTGAGCCAACTCGCCACCTCACGAGGGTGTGCGACGCCATCCTCGAGTGCATCGAGGCACGCCCCCAGGGCTGACCGGAGCGGTGCTTCCTCCTCGCCTCACAGGACGAGCAGTGGCGTTGGGCGACGGTGGCCCGCGCCGAGGACGCGCAAAGGATGGGGCCACCTTGTGCTTTCGCGCCTTTTACTGGTCTCCGATCCAACTACAGTGATGGTGACTTTTTCGGTCGAGGTTCTTCGGTGCGCATCCGGCTGCTCGATGCTTGCCAGTCTGGCACCGATTAGTCGTGTAGGGGGCAGAGTGTCAGGCGATGTTCGATGACCTGCATCGCAACTGCGGCCAGGCTGCACCCCTCCGCGAACGCGTGGGCCCGCAACACCGAAAGCGCCGCATCGACGGGGATCCCGAGTTGGACTGAGACGACGCCTGACGCCTGACTGACGTGCTCGGTGCGGGCCATACCGACGGTGAACACCTGGTCGAGCTCATCGGTTGTGTGCCCTGACTGCAGGAAGATCAACAGGTTGAGCGCGAACCGGGCGACCGCCAGCGCATCGGCGTACTGCTCGGGGATCAACTCTCCGGCATCATGCTGGTAGAGCGTCAAGGCGCCGATGCTGGCCGAGCCGGACCTCAGGGGACAGGCGAACACGGCACGAAACCCCGACGCGGTGGCGGCTTTGGCGAACACCGGCCAGGTGTCGTCGTGCTCGAGATCCGCAGCCTGCACCGGCCGCCCGGTCCGGTGCGCCGTGTATGAGGGACCCTCGCCCAGATCGAACTGCAGCGTCTCGCCGTCATGCCCACGATCGGTCGCACAGACCGTCTGGAGCCCACTGTCGAAGAGGTCATCGCCGGCGCCAAGCGACACCGCGACCCCGGCCGAATCCAACAGCTTCGACGCCGCCGTACACAGGCGCACCCCCGGCGGACCCGGGGGCTGAGCAGCGAACGTCTCCGTTACCCGCAGGACTCGACGGGACTCCACCTCATGCACCATGCACCGCCCGCTGCGGAAAGGCGGCCATCATGGGCGAGAAACGCTCGAACATTGGCACTCCAGAACCGTCCGACCAACAACTCGATGCCAGGGTCTAGAGCACGCAGTACGTCTTCGTCACCGTACTGCTCCTCTGACATGAGCACCACTGGTCGCCGTTCGAGACCCACCCTGCCGATCATCGCGAGGGTCCGGGCCGACGGTCAGAGCCGGACCGCCTGAGTGTTCGGCCTGCAGGGTGAAGATGCGGACCTTGCCGTCCGCCCCGGGTTGGCTGAGCTGTCCGGGGGCGGCCGTCCGCCGGTGCCGTCGTGGCGGACGACGCCACGGGCGTACCCTCCGGCCGGTGGGCGGACACGGCTTTCTGTGCCCCGGAGAGCGCGGGGCGCCGCCCACCGGCTCGGCGTTGTCGAGTGCGAAGCGGACAGCGCCGATGGTGTCCACCTCAGCGGCGCGAACCCACAGTTCGGCTCCCAGCGGTAGCCGCGGGGCGGGAGGCTGACGGCGAACTCCCGGTCCGAGCAGAAGACCGGCCTCTGGAGTCGGTTCTGCGTGGAGCGGTAGACCAGATTCGAACTCGCGACCTCCACCTTGGCAAGGTGGCTGACGCTCCAGCGCCGATGGATTTCGAAGACCCGTCCCAGGTCGCCCCAGGGCGGGTCTCGAGCCATTTGAGGTTCACCAGCGCCACTCGCGACGGAGCGGATTCCCCCAAGATTCCCCCAAGACGGCGACCTTCGCGGAGATCACGAGAAGGATGCGGCACCGACCGTCACATTCCGGCAGTCCTCCTGGCCCCTCCCTCGATAGGCGACGCTATGGAGAATGCCATGCCCCAGATGCACGTCCGGAGCCAGCAGATCAATGATCTCTGGACGATCGATGATGTTGCGGCCTACTTCCGAGTCACACCGAGGACCGTCCGTGAGTGGCGGGCACAAGAGGCCACGTTCCCACAGCCACGCGACCTGCCGGGTCGGTCGGTCCGCTGGTACCGGCCCGACATCACCGAGTGGGCGGTGTCGTTGCGAGGGCAGCCAGCCTGATGGGTCACAAGGACCACGCTCCCGTCCGCAGCTACACCGACCCGCGGGTCGATATCTTCACGCCAACGGATTCGAGCCCATACTTCCGCATCCGCGGGTACGACGAAGCGGGGCGGCGCGTCGTCGACACGACGGCGGGACGAAGCCTCCGCGCTGCTGAGAAGAAGGCAGCAGAGATCACTCGGCGCATGCGACATGGGCAGCGAAGACAGTCACGCGATCCTCGCGAAGTAGCCGCCCGGGCAGAAGCGCGGAGATGGCTCGATCCCGCAAACCACCGAACTCGTGACATCAAGCCCTGGTCAAACCGCCATGCCGAGAACGTCGAACGCGAATGGCGGCTGCGGATCGAGACGCACCTGCGGCGTGGTGCCACGGTAGCCAATCTTGATGACAAGACGCTCTGGGTACGGATCCTCAACGATGCGCAGTCCTCTGGGCTCAGTCCGGCAGCCGTGCAGAAGACCGGGCAGATCTGTCGGAGCTTGATCTCGTGGCTCATGGAGCAGGACCTGCTCGACCACAACCCAATGCGCGGTGTCCGCTACAGCCAGACGCGAGGGGACAACGACGGCCTCGACCCCACGGCCGTTCGGGCCGAACAGATCCCAAACATGGATCTCGCGCATGCGCTGGCATGGTGGATGGCGTGGAACGCCTGGCCGGAACGCTCATCGAACGGCGGCGCTCGAACCATCGATGCTGTCGGCCCGAAGGGGCGGGCCATCCAGCCGATGCTTGTCGCCACGACGGGCCTCCGGAACGGCGAACTCTTCGCCCTCCGGGCCAGCCGAGTCGACACCGCCAACCTGGAAGTCCGGGTGGACCAGCAACTCGTAGAGGAGGACTCGTCCTCCCGATACTTCGACCGGCCGAAGCACGGGAGTATCCGAACGGTGACGTTCGCTGGGTTTCTCCAGGAGGACATGGACGCGCTCATCGCACACCGGCGCACCGTCTCCGGTGAAGACGATCCACTTCTGTTCTGCGGGCGACACGGAGGTCTCGAATGGAGACGGAACCACACGCGGCGGTTCAGGTCCGCCGCACGCCAAGCCGGCTGGCCCGACCACCTCACGTGGTACGGACTCCGGCATCTCTTCGCCGTCACGATGCTCGAGTCGCTGCCTCTTGAGGTGGTTTCCAGGCTCATGGGTCACCACTCCCCCGAGTTCACGGCGCGGCGCTAGCTCTCCCTCCGAATCGGCTGGCTCGACCAAGCCAGAGAGGCGTCCAGACACCTACTCGCCGGCGACGGAGAAGCCCATCCTCGATCCCGCAGCAACGTTTGAAGGGCCAGAATCTCCTGGTCGCCACCCGGCCCGTTTCCAGACCGAGCCGCCAGCCGGCTATCGGACCTCCTAGCCGCTACCCGGACAGGACTTCCACCGGCAGGCGACGAGCACGCCATCGGTGATCTACTACGTCATACTCATCACCTCCTGATTCAGGGCGCACGCGACCTCCGGGTACTCGAAGGTTGCAGCGAAGTCGATCGCCCGAGTCAAGGGCTCCGAGCGCTGGCGGGCGCATCCTGGACGCCAATCAGGAGCGTCCCGCCCGCGGTCAGCTGAGACGACCGAGGGCGCGCCTGAACGCATGATTGTGGTCACTGGTAGGTAGGACTTCGCGGAGCTCATCGAACACGGCGGTTGCAGGTCGGTCGTTCGAGCGACGTGCATGGCGACCACGGTCGGTGTCCGGCTGCGACCACCGACGCAGTGCACGTAGACCGACTTCCCCTCCGCCAACAGGTCGCTCAGCACGTCGGCGGTGTCGGCGAGAACGTACGCCAGATTCGGATTGTCCTCGGTGCCGTCGCGATCGGACAACCACACCTCGACGTGCTCAACGTCGCTGGGAACGTCATCGACACCGGCGCGGCACAGCGAGACCACGGCGTCGACGCCCGCGGCGATCGCCAGCTCGAGTCCGGGAAGGTTGCCAGCGGTCAGCCTGGCCGCACCCGGCGGCACGGCGACGCACACCGAGTCGGGTTCCTGCTGACGAGCCCACCCCTGCAGCGACGGGATCGACGGCCAGCCGATGACATCATCGCTGCCGCCGCGAACCGCAAGGACGGACGCGCACACGAGGTCACCTGTGTCCCAGCCGGGCCAGCCGTGCAACATCCGCCGCCACCTGGCAGGCACGGCCGAGACGCCCCATCGTGCGCCGAGCACCTGCCCGGCGATAGCGGCCACGGTGTCGGTGTCGTGGCCGATGCGCACCGCCGCCTCCAACGCGTGTTGCAGATGCCGGCATGGCTGCTCGTCGGGTACCGGCGTCTGGGTGATCGCGGCGTGCGCGGCCTGCAGCGCCGTCACGACGTAGCCGTTGCGGGCAAACGTCGACAGTGGCATCCCCTGGGCCTCGCGCAGGCGGTCCGCCCAGCGGTCGCGGGCGGCTGCCTCCAGCAGGTCCAGTCCGTCCCACGCACCGTCCAGCCGGCCTTCGCGCACGCCACGGTCGATCGCGATGCACCACAGCACGCATGCCTCGGCAGCCACCGGGTCGCCGTGGGTCAGGTGCGACACCTCCCGTGCCGCCGCTGCCATCGCCTCGTCGTCCCCGAGGAACGCGAGCGCCACCGGTGCGGTCCGCATCAGCGAGCCGTTGCCGGCCGCACCTCTGGGGTGAGTGTCGAAGTACCGGTCGGCCGCGTCACGTAGCCGTGCCGGGTCGCCACCGCTGGCGCGCAGCACGGCCGAAGTCGAGACGCCGACGTCCTTGGGTCCGCCGTCGAACCACTCCAGGAAGCCCGCGCCGATGGCCTCGAGGTCCAACGCGCCATCGGCCACAACCCGCAGGATCGCAGCGCCCTGGGCAGTGTCATCGGTCCACTCCCCCGGTTCGAACCCGCCGATGCCACCGCCGACCATCGCGATCTCGGTGGCGGGCGACGGTGTGGTGAACTCGTAGCCGGCACCGAGGGCGTCCCCAGCGGCGCCACCGACAACTGCGCCCGCAGCCCGGTCCAGCATCGTCGCCGTCAGCTTCACGACTGACCTTCCTGCTCGACGAACCGGTAAAGGCTGCCCGGTCGATGGCTGACGTCCTGCTCGAGCTCGCCGGTGTCCTCCAGTTCCCCGCTGGCGAGCATCCGCCGCCGAAACGACTGGGTGTTGACCGCTCTGCCGCCGACGACCTCGTGGACGTGCTGGAGCTCGCGAAGGGTGAATACCTCCGGCAGCAACTGGAAGCCGACCGGCGTCCAGTCGATCTTGCCTCGCAGGCGCTTGACGGCGGTCGCCACGATCTGGTCGTGGTCGAATGCGAGGTTGACCGCCTCGCCGTCGACCTCGACCTGCCAGCGACCATCGACCTCGTTGACCAGCCCGGTCGCCACGTCCGTGTCGGCAGGGATGCTCCCGCGGAACTGCTCCAGGTCCGCCAACGCCATGTACGCGACCGAGATCACTCGGGTGCGGGGGTCGCGATCGGGGTTGCCGAACGTGGCGAGCTGTTCGAGGTGGACCTGCGTGAGACCTCCCTTGTCGCGCAGCACCCGCTCGGCCGCCTCCTGCAGCGACTCGTCCATCTGCACGAACCCGCCCGGGAGTGCCCAGGAACCGGCGAACGGCTTCTTCGGCCGCCGGTGCAGCAGCAAACCGACGCGGTCCTCGACCACCGTCAGGATGGCGACGTCGACGGTCACCGAGGGCCGCTCGAAATCGTCGGGGTTGTACTCGTCTGTCGTCGCCATGCGGCGTTGCCTCCCTGTCAGAGGAAGACCCTATTGACTTCTGCGCATGGTGTCAATAAGCTTCTGAGCACAGAGCATATAACTACCCCGTTCTGAAGGAGACGCCCATGGCGGACATCACCAGCTACGGACCGATTCGTCGGCTCCGCAGCGAGCCGACGATCCACACCCTTCGGTTCCGGCGCGGGACGCTGGCAGCCCAGGGACGCGGGCTCGCGTTCCTGTTTCGCCCGGCGGTGACCGGGGTCGCCGAGGTGCCGGTCGACGACCGCGACGCCACCTTCCTGTTCCACGCGCGGACCAGCGACTTCCAGCGGGTCACGATCCAGGGCGTGCTGACCTACCGCGTCGAGGACCCGGCCCGGCTCGCCGACCGCGTGGACTTCACCGTCGACCTGCGTGACGGCACGTGGCGCAAGGAGCCGCTGGAACAGGTCGCGGGGCTGCTCACCCAGCTCGCCCAGCAGGCGACGCTCGACCTGGTCGCCACACTCGACCTGCGCGAGGCCGTGCGCATCAGCATCGACCGCGTCCGGTCGGTCATCACCACGCAGCTCGTGGGCGACGACCGGCTTGCCGACCTCGGTCTCGGGATAGTCGGGTCCGCGTGCACGACGCGCAGCCAACCTCCGAGATGGAGGCCGCGCTGCAGACGCCCGTGCAGGAGGCCGTGCAGCAGCAGGCCGACGAGGCCCGCTTCTCCCGCCGTGCACTGGCCGTGGACAAGGAACGAGCCATCGCCGAGAACGAACTCGCGAACCGACTCGCACTCTCACGTCGAGAGGAGGAGCTGATCGGCCAGCAGGCGACCAACCGCCGGCGCGAGGTCATCGACGATGCCGAGACCGAACGACTGTCCACCGAGGCCGAACTCGAGCAGCAGCGGACCCGCGCGACCACCCGCCGGGAACTCAACCGGCTGGAAGCGGAAGCAAGGGCGGTCGACACCCAACTGCAGGCTGAGGCGGACGCCGCAGCGATGCGCACGACCTCCGAGGCAGAAGCAGCCAGCCGGACCGCGATTGGCGAGGCCGAGGCGGTCACAGCCCAAGCGATGATGGACGTCCAGCGGGAGGTCCCGATGCAGGTGCACCTTGGCCTCGCACTGCGGGAGCTGGCCGGGACACTCGAACACGTCGATCACCTCAACCTCGCCCCCGACAGCATCGGCCCGCTGCTGACCACGCTCATGGCAGCCGGCACACGTCGGTTGGAAGCAGACGAGGTCGACGCATGAGAAGCGTCGCAACACCCCACCGCACCGTCCCGGCTGCCGTAACCGTGCGTCGCGCGGTCGTGGTGACCCGCCCGACCCTGTACGACGAACTGCTGCAGCGGCACGGCTCCCGCGGCCAGATCGAGTTCGTGCTGCGTGATCGCGGCAGGAACATCGCTGAGCTCGAGGCGGCGCACGCCGCGCAGCACGCTGCGCTGCACACTGTCGGTGCCGGCGTGCCGCTGGCCTGGCGACGCGCCCACGTCGACCGCACCGACCTCGACCGCTTCCTGTTCGAACCAGACGACATCGTGATCGCCGTCGGGCCCGACGGGCTCGTCGCCAACCTCGCCAAGTACCTCAACGGGCAGCCAGTCATCGGCGTCGACGCGGGCGACGGCCGCTCTGTCGGACGACTGACCGCGACACGGCCCGGTGACGTGGCCGCGATGCTGACCCAGTCCGAGCACGCCAGGTCGCTGACCTGCCAAGAGCTGACGATGGTCGAGGCGGAACTCGACGACGGCCGGACACTGCGGGCCCTCAACGAAGTCTTCGTGGGCCATCGCAGCCACCAGTCGGCCCGCTACACACTGGCCATCGGCGAGCGACGGGAACGTCAGTCGTCCTCCGGCCTGATCGTCAGCAGCGGCACCGGCGCCACCGGCTGGGCCGCCTCCATCCACCGGCCGACCCACTGCGGGCTCCCACTCCCCCAGCCCGACGCCCCCGAACTCCTGCTGCTGGTCCGCGAAGCATGGCCATCAGCGATCACCGGGACCGACCTGATCTCGGCCACGATCAGCCGGGACGAACCCTGCACCATCACTTCCGCGATGCAGGACGGCACGGTGTTCGGCGACGGCATCGAGGCAGATCCGCTTCCATTCGACCACGGCCGCACCGTCACCGTGCGGCCTGCCGCCGCTCAGTTGCGCCTCGTGTGCACACCGGATGAAGGAAGCGACTCGTGAACGTCGACGCACTGACAGAGGGCATGGACAGGTACGCCGGCAGAGGAGTCACGACCTACGCGGACTGGTTCCGGGGTGAGGGGCGACTCGTCGGCGTCTATCGACGGGGCCAGGGCAAGGACGCCTGGCGGCTTCTCGCCTATGGCCTCGAGTATCGACAACGGCTGGGCGCCGTGCGTCTCGACCTGGTGCTTCCGCACGAAGCTGCGCGGCACAGCGCCATGCGAGTGGCCCTGCTCGATCCGCAACTCGACATCCATCTCCACGTGCAGGACGCGAAGCAACAACTGACACTGATCGACCCGATGGAACTGGATGAGGCGATCGGGGCGTACCGCCAGCTCGGTGGGATAGGGCAGCGTCCCGACCCCGACGACATCTCGCCCTTGCCGCCATGGCTTCAGGAGCTCGCGGACTGGGTCGAGACGCGCCGGGTCGAGCGCATCCGGATGCGTGGCTACTACTCCTGGCACTTTCGCGGGCGACAGGTGCTCAGGGTCAGGCGATCCACTGGCACCTGGGAGCTCACGGCCGGCGTCGCCTACAAGACCCCGACCGGCAACCAGCCGACGGTGCGCACGGTCGGCAAGGACGGCCCGCTGTCGGACGGCGACACCGAAGCGCTCCGAGCGGCGATCGACGACGCGATCGAAAACCGGCGGATCGGCAAGGACCGGGGGCATCGAGAGTCCCTTCTCCAGGCAGCCATTGGCGTCGACCCTGCGACCATCGGCCTGATGACTGTCGACCGAGAGGTGCCTGCGTGGCGACCACAGGGCCGAGGGAAGATCGACTTCCTCGGCTTCGACGAGGACGGTCGTCCGCACGTCGTGGAGACCAAGATCGGTCCTGATCCGCAGCTTGGTATCCAGGGGCTGGACTACTGGGCCTGGACCCGTGCACACCAGAGGGAGTTCGTCGACGGGCTCGTTGACGGACAGGGCGACGTCGACGCTGAGCCGTCGATCCGGTTCGTCCTCGGTACGTCGAACAAGGCCCTCCTTCACGCGGCCGCCGCGGCCACGCTCGAAGCAATACGGCCCACAATCGACTGGCGCGTCCAGGTGATACAGGACTGGGACATGCTCGATCCCACGAAGCACCTCTTGCGCCCGAGCGTCGCAGAAAGGCTGAGACCGCGGACCCTCCCGGACCGGGCCAAGACGTGAGGGTCCGGATCCATCGCGGAGCGCACGAGATCGGCGGGAGCTGCGTCGAGGTCGAGCACGATGGGCAACGAATCGTGCTGGACGTCGGGCGCCCCCTGACCGCCAAGAGGGGCGACCACGTCCCGCTGCCGGAGATCGCGGGACTCGGGTCGGCCGATCCCGAAGACGAGTCGACGATCGGTGTGCTGATCAGCCACCACCACGCCGACCACTGGGGGCTGATCGACCAGATCCGGGCCGGCCTGCCGATCTATATGGGTGCGGCCACGCAACGCATCCTCAAGGCCGCCGCGTTCTGGACATGGGGCTTGGACGTCCCGGTCGCCGGGAACCTCGAACACCGGGTGCCGTTTGAGCTCGGCCCCTTCAGGATCACGCCCTACCTCAACGACCACTCGGCCTTCGACGCCTACTCCCTGCTGGTCGAGGCCGACGGCGAGCGGCTGTTCTACAGCGGCGACATCCGCGGCCACGGCCGCAAGCAGGCAGTCTTCGAAGAGTTGGTCCACGACCCGCCGGCAGATGTCGACGTGCTGCTGCTCGAAGGAACCAACATCCAGCCGGGCCTCCCACCCAAGCCGGTGATGACCGAGACCGCGGTCGAACACACCATGACCGAGCAGTTCAGCTCCACCGACGGCATGGCACTGGTGATCTCCAGCGCCCAGAACATCGACCGACTGGTGACGATCTACCGGGCAACGCTGCAGGCGGACCGAGACCTGGTGATGGATCCCTACACCGCCGACATCGCCCGAGCCACCGGCTACGACACCATCCCTCGACCGCACCCGGACTGGCCACGTATCCACACCTACATGCCCCGGTGGCAGGCGGTCCGGATCAAACAGCACGAAGCCTTCGACCGACTCGACGACATCAACCCCTACCGCCTGTTTTCCGAGGACCTCGCCAACGACCCCAGCCGGTACGTGCTGCTCTACAGCCACGCCGAGGGACAACGGCTGGCGCAGGCGGGTGCCCTGGACGGCGCGACTTGCACGTGGTCGCTCTGGGAGGGCTACCTCAAAGAACCGAGCGGCCAACGGTTGCAGCACTTCCTCGCCGAGCACCACGTCCCCCTCATCCAGCACCACACGTCGGGCCACGCCTCGGTCGCGGACCTGCGGCGACTGGCAGACGCCATCGATGCAGACGTCGTCGTACCGATCCACACCTTCGGCGCTGACGACTACGACCAACTCAGCGACCGCGTGACAGCGCGCCCCGACGGCGAGTGGTGGGACGTCGGCGCCAACGGCTCGTGATACCGGGCATGAGCCCCGGACGCCACCAGTCCCTATTGTTCAACGACAGAGAGGGCTGTGACTTGCCAGAAGTGGACCCCGCAGAGGGTGGACTCAACTTCCAGGACATGAACCGGTTGTCGCTGGTCTCGGTCCGTGTTGAGCAGTACCGGGGCGACACGTTGATCGGCCATGGCACCGGCTTTCTCGTGCGCCCCCAAGCGAGGGTCGACAGGTCTGGCTCGTCACAGCGTGGCACGTGGCATCCGCCCGGATACCAAGCAAACCCGCCGAGACCATCGAGGGGTATGAGGATGGGCCCGACTCACTCTGGTTCCGAACGCTCGTCTTGCCAGGGATGCCCCAGTGGTCGATGCTTCCGTTCGGTCGTGTCGACATCACCCGGGACACCGTGTGGCGCGAGCACAGGGATCGAGCGTCGGGCGTCGACCTCGTCGCAATCCCTCTTCCGGAGGCATACCGACCGATCTCCTTCGATCTGCCGTGGGCGATGGTGGAAGGCGGAACTGCACCGGTAGCCGGTACCCACGCCATGATCGTCGGGTTCCCGTTCAGCTTTGAGGAGGCGAGGACGAAGGACGAAGAACTTGATCCACCGATCTGGAAGCGGGCGACGGTCGCCAGCGAGCCGCGATCGTCGGCCTACGGCCAGAATCGGTTCTTGGTAGATGCGCTTTCACTGCCGGGAATGTCCGGCGCTCCGATCTATCGGGTCCGACACGCTGGTGAGCCAGTTCTGGACGAGGTCTTCGGGACCTTCACGGAGCAGTACGAAGGCGGAACGATCGGCTTCGAGGAGTACAAGGCGGGTCTGGCACGCGCCGCACTGTCCGAGTCGCCACAGGCCGCGCAGCATTACGAGTTCGCCGGGGTCTACACAGGACGTGTGACTGCCGGGGGGCTCGGCAAGGATCTCGGCGTTGCCGTTGTGCCGGAGATGGTCTTGGAACTCTTCGAGGACGGCGTAGCAGCGAAGCATCCAGTTCCACAGTGCTTGCCGGAAGCCGAATAATGCTGGCCGGAATCCGGCCGAATTCGTAGGTTCACGCCCGCTTCTCTCGTCGCTGACATCGTTGCCATTCGGCAGGCTACGGATCCTTGCGGCAATACGCGGCAGGCAAATACCCGCAGGTTGGACAATTCGTGTGTGAGTGGCGTCGCCGAACGCCCGCATCGTCGCCACGGGGTCCACTCGAGGAAGGTCGCGCCCGTCTCGACCGACACGCACGAGCCGGAAAGACATGCGGTCACGGCTCACGAACCAGGCCCCACGGTCGCACCTGGTGGCCCAGACGCCTCAGCACGTCACGCATGGGCCACGTCGCCACGTCTCCGGTCAGGAAACCGGGCAGCACCAACACGCCGTGGCCGGCGCCCCGAGGCGCGAAGGGCAGGGCGCCCCGGGTGGCCGCGAACGCGGTCAGCTCCCCCATCGCCCGCGGCACCTCGAGATCGTGCAGCCAGCGCGTCGGGCGCTTCACGGGCTCGTCGGTCATCGGCCTCACCGGTGTCGGGACGGTCGTCGGCGGGCATCCGGCCCTCGATGTGACATACCGTCTGGTCGGTATGCTACAGTGCCGCACTGCGAGCTGCAAGCCGCCGCGCCCGGCCGAGTCGTGACCGACTGGCCCGTAAGGACCGCGGGCCGGACCGAGACAGGAAGGTGGGCGATGGGCGCGACATCGTCAGCGCGCGGGGGTCGTCAGGCGCCCCGCCTCGAGCCCGACCCGACGCCCGACGTCGCGTTGGACGCTGGCTCCGGGTCGGTCGTCGATCGCCTCGTTGCTGTCGCCACGCACCTGTTCGCCACCCAGGGCTACGAGCGCACGACGGTCCAGGAGGTCGTGGTCGGCGCGGGCGTGACCAAGGGCGCGATGTATCACTACTTCACGTCGAAGGACGACCTCCTCCACGAGATCTACCACCGCATCCTCGCCATGCAGCTGGACCGCCTGCGGGCCGTCGCGAGTAGCGAGGGGTCGATCGACGCCCGGCTACGCGAGGCGGCGGTCGATGTCATCGCGACGACGGTTGACAACTTCGACGACCTGACCGTCGTCGCTCGATGCCTGCACCTGTTGGCACCCCCACAGCAGCAGGCCGTGCGCGCCGAGCGCCGCCGCTACCACGAGGCCTTCCGTGACATGATCATCGAGGGGCAGCGCGCCGCGGTATTCGCCCCGAACGTTGACGCTGACCTGGTGGTGGACTTCTTCTTCGGTGCGGTGCACCACCTCCCTGCCTGGTTCCGTCGCGACGGTCGACTGACGGGCCGGGAGGTTGGCGAGGCGTACGCCGACCTGCTGCTCCGGGCACTGAGCAACGAGCCCGCCCGTAGTTGACGCATTCGCCTCGGAGGCGTGGCGCCCGGACCTGGCGTAACCGATGCCTCGCTGATTCCGCGGAATCATTCGGCATCGGCGGATCCTGGTAGCTATGAACGTGTCAGGTCAGCCGCACGGCGATGTCGGGCACGGCGCGCGCCAGTCGGTCGTCGGTCGTGAGCAGCCGGCCCTGGACGGCGTGGGCAGCAGCGACATACAACGCATCACGAGCGGCGACGTTGTCCCGCAGAGCCCAGGCAGCTAACAGGAGGTCGGGACTGATCGGAAGGCGTTGCATGGCCAGGCCGGTGAGGCGGGCCAGCAGTTCATCGACCTCTGCCTCGGTCAGTGCCTGGGCGCGGTGGAGTCGGGCCAGGGCGGACAGGACCTCCGCGTCCAGGTGTGCCACGGTGATCAGCGTGACGTCACGCGAGTTCATCAACAAGCGGCGAACCTGCTCGCCTGGCTCGCTGCGCACGAGCAGGTCAACCGCCGCCGATGCGTCGACCAGCAGGATCACGCAAGCTCGTCGCGCACGGCCTGCACGACCTCGGCGCCAGACACGCCCGCGTGGCGGGGCAGTTCCTCGAGACCTCGCAGCCACTGCTCCAGGCTGGGTGTCGCAGTCGAACGCTCGAGTAGCTGGGCGACGTAGGCCTGCAGGCTCATGCCAGCCAGATCGGCGCGTCGTTTGAGTTCCTCGTGCGTGCTCATCGGAAGATCTCGGATCAGTAAGTCACCCACACCACACCTCCAAGCTATCAACATGATAGCCGCTGGGTGGCGCAGCGTAGTTGAGAGTCAGCACGGCATCGCGAGCGACGGACCGGGAGGCAGACACCTGACTAGAACGCCCGCTCTAATCACGTTCGACGTGCCCAGAGTCAGCGCGATACACGACGCCATCACAGTGGTTCTGAGCGGGGTGTTGGCGAGAGACCGCGCACATAGTTGCCCTGGCGATACCAGCCGATATCTGAGGCGGAGGTTGGCGACTGGCAGGGATCCGGCGGTCATGCCATCTCGGTCAGGCGGGCGTTGTCAGCCGGTTATGTGAGTCAGACCGGCCGGAGACATCCCGGGCTCTCACTCTGGCAGAGCAAGCAGCCACCGTCACCTTCGCAGTGGTTGTGGGCGGTCAACCAAGAGATGAAGGCCCCGCATTGTGTCAGGGTTGACGACGTTCTCTCCTGGACACTTGGGACGCGTTTGGTGCAAGCCCCTGCATGATGAGCACTTCGCGCTCTGGCGTCTGGCCGCGATGACCGGCGCACGGCGGAGCGAGTTGCTCGCGCTTCGCTGGCGTGACGTTGACCTCAGCGCCGGGACGGGGACGATCAACCGCGGACGGACGAAGGGCTTTGACGGCCAGGTGTTCGCCGGTAGGACCAAGTCCGAACGGTCCCGGCGAACCATCGACATCGACCCCGCGACGGTGCGGGCTCTGGTTGAGCACCGCCAGGGCCAGGACGTCCTCAACATCGACGGGCTCATCTTCACCTACGCCGCGGATGGCAAGCCCCTCCACCCCGACGGGGTGACACAACGGTTCCACTACCGCGTCCGCGAGGCTGGCCTCAAGCGGGTCAGCTTCAAGGGCCTACGCCGCACACACGCCACGCTGCTCCTCAAGGGCGGGGAGCCGCTCCACGTGGTGAGCCGTCGGCTCGGTCACGCTGACGAGGCCTTCACCGCTCGGCAGTACGCGCACGTGCAGGCTGGCCAGCAAGCCGACGCTGCCGCGAGGTTCGCCGCAGCGGTCGACGGGCGCTAATAGATCGCGATTGGTTCAACGATGACCAAGGGTCCTGTAACGATCAGCGGGTTTTCGTTCACCTCCTGACCCGTGGCGTCACCGAACCCCTTGAGGACGTCCACTAGACCGTCTTCGCCCTTCTTCCCCATCGCTCGCCGCATTGTCCGGCTCATGGTTGGCATCACGTAGCGAGCGAGGGACAACTCCTTGCCCTCCTCGACCAAGCGGTCCACCGTTCCAAGGACGGTGAGGTCCCCTTCAAGATCATCCGGTTCAGTCCCCCCAATGAGCCACCGGGGGTCGACCATCACCATGAAGTCGCGCCCGTCCGCATCCATGTCGTAGACGTGGGCGAACTCCGGCGCGGTTCCTCGCCCCATGACTGCCTGAGCGAATTGTGTGAAGTCGGGCTCGAACTGCTTGTCGCCCGTCGCGGCCGCCTCGATGAACGATGGCAGGAAGGCGGAGAGGATCGCGGCCAACTCTGTGATGGGAGACAACCCCAAGTCCCCCTCCAGTTGCAGGACTGTGAACCGTGCAAGTGCCGCCTCTGGGTCCTGCGCCAGGTCGACGAGCGCCCCATCCGCGAGCATCGTGTCCAACTTGGTTCAGTGCACGCACGGGGCTGAATGACCCGCGGTACGTCTCGGTGAGTTCGCGCTCGTTGGCTCCACCGCGGGACAATTCGACAACCTTGCGGAGTCCCGCCTCGTGCTGCGTTTCCCCACGGGTTCGGCGTGTGACCTCCCGCTCCCCTGGGATATCGATGTCTTCAAGCTCGGCGAGGCCTTGCAGGAGTTGGACGTTCAGGTAGCGCGGGTTGCGGAACATGTCATCTCACCCCTCACGCTGGCCCGAGACCGTAGCGCCGGATTCTGTGACCGTTTCGTGACCGCTACGCAAGGAATCCGTCCCGAAACGCGGCGAATCCTGCGTATTCTGGAGCGGTAGACGAGATTCGAACTCGCGACCTCCACCTTGGCAAGAAATAGGTCGTCTCGCTGAGCCCCCACCTCCGGAGACCCCGTAACCCCTGAATTCGCCGGAATCGTTGCCGACATCGCCGTCCTGCTCCTGTGCGGTGTCCGGCAAGTAGTAGCGGATTGCGGCATCCAGCGGAAGACGGCACCGTCTGGGTTGTGTAAATCCTGTGTAAATCAAGGACCGCCGCCCTGGACTGGGCGCATTGTCCCGCGGCGCCGTGTGGAGCCGCCCCATTCACGGCCGGGCGTGCCAGAGGCGTCGTGACGTCATCCGGTGATCTTGTGGCGGCCATTCTCGTAGGAGTCTTGCTCGCGCACCGTCCCGTCCTTGCGGTGCAGGTTGAACTCCACCTCGTCCTTACGGGCAACCGCGCGGCCCTTCTCTGCCGCCTCGGCCTGCGTGTCCGCTCGTGCGATGGCACGCTTCTGACCCTCCCGAACAACGCGCCACCCGCGGCCGCCTTCCTCGGGAACGACGTGAATCGCCCCCTTCGTTCCCCTCACGTGCCCGGCGGCCCGCGTCCGTTTCC